>Ga0307942_1000688_pt1:0-17500 | contig 24520 bp, 39 predicted proteins | sample OrgLakmetagen175_FD_201846 | JGI IMG/M metagenome (GOLD analysis project Ga0307942, IMG submission 201846) | Saline water microbial communities from Organic Lake, Antarctica - #175 | ecosystem: Environmental > Aquatic > Non-marine Saline and Alkaline > Saline | place: Antarctica: Organic... | reverse complement strand
TGTGCAGATATCAGTGCACACATACGGATATCAATGTGCAGATATACTTGGCAACAGTGGAGGCGAGTGGGGGTGGGTGGGGCACTCATATCAGTGCACACATACGGATATCAATGTACGGGCATCAATGCACACATATGGATATCAATGTACGGGTATCAGTGCACACAAACGGATATCAATGTATGGGCATCAGTGCACACAAACGGATATGAATGTACGGGCATCAGTGCACACACACGGATATCAATGTACGGGCATCAGTGCACACACACGGATATCAATGTACGGGCATCAGTGCACACACACGGATATCAATGTACAGGTCTCAGTGCACACAAACGGATTTCAATGTACGGGCATCAGTGCACACACACGGATATGAATGTACGGGCATCAGTGCACACATACGGATATGAATGTACGGGCATCAGTGCACACAAACGGATACCAATGTACATACACACACTAAGCCATTCCATCCGACGGTCATCGGCAGAGCAATGCAAGCATGGCTGAACGAAAAGAGTGGAGCAGAGTGAATCCAGCAATGCAGCATGCACAAGTAAAGCACAGTCTGCTTGTCGCTCACTCTCCGGATTAACCAATTTGGCCGCTACACTACATGTGCAGTTGGACAGGGGTGGGTGGTTATTACAGGGCTGCATGTTACCTTTCTCCTTCGCTACGCACAGACATCCCCCACCACCACCCAAACAAGCAACCAATCACCCATCTACCAATCACCACACACTCCGCTGCTCACATCCACTAACATTTCACCCACCCCCCCAACCCCCCCAACTCCACGGGTCCCTGCACGTGCCCACACATTCACTTACATTTCATGCCCATGCACGCGCCCACACATCTACTTGCACGCGCCCACACATCCACTTGCACGTGCCCACACATCCACTTACATTTCATGCCCATGCACGCGCCCACACATCCACTTGCACGCGCCCACACATCCACTTGCACGTGCCCACACATCCACTTACATTTCATGCCCATGCACGCGCCCACACATCCACTTGCACGCGCCCACACATCCACTTACATTTCACTTCCCTCGTTTTTGTGTGTGTGTGTGTGTGTGTGAATGTGTGTGTGTGTGTTTGTTACTACCTCCCTCCCCACTCCACTCCCCATCCTGCCACCCATATTCACACCCATACTCGCCCCCCCTCCTTCACACCCACCACCCACCTCCCTTTTCATCTACAAACAACCTAGCGGTTGCGCACGTAATGAGTTTTGCAGTGTGGTTTGCATTTTTATAGTTAGGTCCAATTGATTTAGTGGAAACACAAAGTATTCAATACGTTGCATAAAGATACTCAGGATTGGCCAGGACGATATATAGTCGGTGCGTATACGGTATTTTGTGGCAGGGAGATCACCATACATACAGTCATACACGGTGCATATGTACGGTAATTTGTGGCAGGGAAATCACCAGAAAATACGGTCATACACGGTGCATATGTACGGTGTTTTGTGGCAGGGAAATCACCAGAAATACGGTCATCCACGGTGCATATGTACGGTAATTTGTGGCAGGGAAATCACCAGAAAATACGGTCATAAACGGTGCATATGTACGGTGTTTTGTGGCAGGGAAATCACCAGAAATACGGTCATCCACGGTGCATATGTACGGTAATTTGTGGCAGGGAAATTACTAGAATTACGGTCATACACGGTGCATATGTACGGTGTTTTGTGGCAGGGAAATCACCAAAAATACGGTCATACACGGTGCATATGTACGGTGTTTTGTGGCAGGGAAATCACCAGAAATACGGTCATCCACGGTGCATATGTACGGTAATTTGTGGCAGGGAAATCACCAGAAATACGGTCATACACGGTGCATATGTACGGTGTTTTGTGGCAGGGAAATCACCAAATATACGGTCATACGGCGTATTCAGATACGCCGTATTTTTGTATGTACGTTTCTGGCTCACCCTTGTCATTCACGGTGCATATGTACGGTTCTGGCCAACCCTGCATATGCATCACGAGCAGCCTATGCCTAAGCCTCAATTTGCCTCCACCCAAACTCCCCCTGTCATTAAGTACAAACCCATCCGATTGTTGGTGGGTAAAGACCAACCCGACTGCCCAAAGGTTTTAAGTTTTGGGCAGCCGAGCCCAACCCGAGCAGCAAATTAGTGCTGCCCAAGAAGCACCAAAACTCCCGGAGAAGAATTGATGGGCCAGACAAAGATTGTTCACGGTGTGACAAAAGACTTCAGCATTAGGTACTGACAACCCGTTCCTATGGCGCTTCCTCTCCCCTCCCCTCCCCTCCCCTCCCCTCCCCTCCCCTCCACAGCACAGCACAGCACCACAAAGGGATAGGGGTGTGACCTCAGCACCACAGAGGCATAGAAATGTGACCTCAAAGGTAGGGCAGCCCATGACTATGTATTGTTGCACCACACTAAGTCCTGGACCTCTTCTTAACTTGAACATCTCACACCACACCACACCCACACTCACACACTCATACACACGCACGCAGACACACCCACACCCACCCACCCACACCCACACCCACACTCACACACTCACACACACGCACGCACCCACACCCACACCCACCCACCCACACCCACACTCACACACTCACACACACGCACGCGCACCCACACCCACACCCACACCCACACCCACACCCACACCCACACCCACACCCACACCCACAACACACACGCTCACGTTCACTCACACAACACACGCGCGCATGGTCACGATCACTCACACCCACACCCACACAGATCCACACACAGGCGCTCTTACCTGAATGGTGTCTTGCAGGAATGGCCGCAGCACTCGATCTCCTAGCACCTTCATCACGTCAAAATTGCAGGCCAGCACTTCATTCACGTGGTTGGCCGGCAGCTTGGTCCACTCCATCATGGCGGCGAGGCCTCTGCTTGTATGTGTTTGTGTGTGTGTGTGTGTGTGTGTGTGTATGTGTATGTATGTGTGTGTGTGTGTGTGTGTGTGCAGAGACCTCATGCACGTCGAGATGACTAGTTTAATGTAGGTCAACACAAATTGAAGTCATGACCTGGTAATGCCTCATATCAAGCTCACCCAGCAACACACCCAGCAACACACCCACACACAAAGCAACTCACACACAGGAACACAAACAAGGCAACTTGCACACACACAGCAACACGCACACACAGCAACACACACACACACACTTACTTGTTGCTGCTGCCACTGCTGCTGCTGCTACTTTGGCCCTGCATTTGCCAAGTCAGCTCATCCCACTTTTGCTGTTTCTGCTGCTCGGCAGTAGCGCTGTTGCTGCTGCTGCTGCTGCTGCTTGCCTCGGTGCCAGTGCTGCTCCTGTGTGTGCAAGTTCGCAATTGGACATGTAAATGTGTTGTGTGTGTGTGTTTGTGTGTGTTTGTGTGTGTGTGTGTTGTGTGTGTGCATCCGCGCGCGTTTGTGGTTTGCATGCCTACCCGTCCAATGTGCAAGGGTGTGAGCACACACACACACACACACACGTGTCCCACACTTTGCTCTGTGCGCGTGTGTACACCCTCAACATTTTTGTGTGATTGTGCGTGCAGGATGAGTATATTTGTGTGTGAGCTTTCATTTATGCAGTGTGTGTGTGTGTGTGTGTGTGTGCTCCCTTGCGTGTACTAGTGCCTACCTGCTGGCTTCTTTGCCGCTAATACTGCTACTCCTCTTGTTGCTGCTACCATTGCTGCCGGCCACTGTGGCTGGAAGGGATGCTGGGCTCTTACGTAGCTGGTCCACACCCACACTCATAGACCTGAACAAGCATATATGTGTGCGTGGTGGGTGTGTGTGTGTACGTGTGTGTGCGTGTGTGTGTTGTGTGTGGTGTGTTGTGCATGTGTGTGTGCGCGTTGTGTGTATGTGTGTGCGTGTGCATGTGTGAGTGTGAGTGTGTGAAGTTCAGCATTTCCTAAGCCAGGCGTCTTGGTTGCCTGCCTGGATGTAGTCAGACACCCACACACGCCCACACAACCACCCAACACGTTCACGCCTGCATGTGAAGCACACCCACACCCACACCCACACTCACCAACAACCACACCCACACCCACATCCACACCCACACCCACACTCACGCCCACGCCCACGCCCACGCCCACGCCCACGCCCACGCCCACGCCCACACCCACACCCACACCCACACCCACACCCGCACCTGCACCTGCACCTGCACACACACCCACACTTACACCCACACACACACCCTTCCACGCCCACACCCACACAAGTCCACACTGGCACCCGCACCCACACAAACCTACATTCACAACCACACAAACCCACACCCACACCCACTCCCACACCCACACGCACCGTTGGAACAGCCAGGACGCTGCCAACGAAGGTTGGTATGGGTGGATGGCTGCTAGGTCAGGCTGGGACAGCGTGCCGCAACGCAGCGCATCGTCGCACGCACGCGTCAGGCGCCCCAAGTGACGCATCATTGCTCCAAAACCACCGAAAGAGAGGGGGCTCTGGGTTGCGCTGGCGTCGCCGATCTGTGTGCGCGTGTGTGTGTGTGTGTGTGCGTGTGTGTGTGTGTGCATGGTCGCTTGAGTACCTTCGAGTCACTGGGTGTATGCGTGCGTGTGTGTTTGTGTCATTGAGTGTGCGAGTGTGTGTGTGTGTGTGTGTGTGTGTGTGTGTGTGTGTGTGTGTGTGTGTGTGTTTGTGTCATTGAGTGTGTGTGTGTTTGTGTGTGCGCGCGCTTCATTCGGGGTGTATGTGCGTGAGTGCGTTGTGCGTTGTGCAACATTCTGTTGAAGCGATTGCCCAGCGGTGTGTCCTGGTGCAGCAACACAGCGTCTCACACAGATTCCCTCCTCATTTAACACATCCTCAACCACATCAACATATAGCCTTGCCCATGCTCGCACCCACACCCACACCCACACCCACACCCACACCCACACCCACACCCACACCCACACTTACACCCACACCCACACCCACACAGCACCCACCCACCCAACCCACAAGCACACCTGCATGATGTGGTCCCAGCGTGGCTTGAGAGGCCCGTTGGACCAGCAAGGGAAGCCGCCAAACAGCACACGCTTGAAGCGTAAGTCAGACAGGGGCACCCCCTGGACAAGAAATGTGCGCGCAGAAATAAAGGAGCGTGAGCACGGGCAATGTGAGCGTAGGCAACGACAGCATCAGCGCCTGTCGCTGCAACAGCACACGCTTGAAGCGTAAGTCAGACAGGGGCACCCCCTGGACAAGAAATGTGCGCGCAGAAATAAAGGGGCGTGAGCACGGGCAACGTGAGCGTAGCCAACGAGAGCATCAGCGCCTGTCGCTGCAACAGCACACACTCTGTCTATGTGCAGCTCAGACAGGGGCACCCCCTGGACAAAAAATGTGCGCGCAGAATAAAAGGGCGTGAGCACGGGCAACGTGAGCGTAGGCAACGATAGCATCAGCGCCTGTCGCTGCAACAGTACACACTCTGTTATTGTGCAGCTTAGACAGGGGCACCCCCTGGACAAGAAGTGTGCGCGCAGAATAAAAGGGCGTGAGCACGGGCAATGTGAGCGTAGGCAACGAGAGCATCAGCGCCTGTCGCTGCAACAGCACATACTTCTTCAAGTCGCAGCTCAGACATGGGCACTCCCTGGTCTGATTTACAAACAAGTATGAGATTTAAAGGGTCAACGGCACAGACAGCAGTTTGGGGATGAGGGGCCTGTGTGCGTGTGTGAGCTGAGGAATAAGCATACTATTTTTACGGCACAATAGCTCAAGGTGTTCGGGTATTGCATGCACAGTATGACAAATTTACAAACACCCACGTTAACAAGTTTACAAACATCCACGTTAACAAGTTTACAAACACCCACTGTTATCCTGAAGGATACTCTTACAACTTACAGTATCAGTCCGGCAGGACTCCGTAGCAAGACCACACAGCCTGTTCCAAAAAAAAGCACACCCTTGCCACAAACGAACACCACACCACACCACACCACGCACCTGGTACCCCACAAGGTCCTCAAAGTATCGGTCGAGCAGGGCCTCAAAGTTAGGGCGGGCAGGCTCCGCATCGCTGTAGGCAAACATGTAGGTGGTGCGCGCCGCCCCTCCTTCTGCTGGAAACGCTTCCCAGAAGAACTGTGATCATTTCACAAAACGCACATGCTTGAATAATCTAGCAAGCTGGGTGGCGGTTGTGCACTTCCCACAAGAACTGCGATCATTTCACAAAACGCCCATGCTTGAATGGCTAAGCAAGCTGGGTGGCACGCAGGCATGCAGGTCGTGCGTGCAGCCCCTCCTTCTGCTGAAAACGCCAAACAGAGGAAGTGTGTTTATTTCACAAAACGCCCGTGCTTGAATGGCTAAGCAAGCTGGGTGGCACGCAGGCATGCAGGTCGTGCGTGCGGCCCCTCCTTCTGCTGGAAACGCCAAACAGAAGAAGTGCGATCATTTCACAAAATGCCCATGCTTAAATGGCTAAGCAAGCTGGGTGGCACGCAGGCATGCAGGTCGTGCATGAGCCCCTCCTTCTGCTGGAAACGTCTCTCCAAATATAATGCAACGATTCCACAAAGTCAATGAAACTAATGCCCAGATATGAGGTGCAGGATGCCAAGCCTTACGGCAGACAGAACTTGCAAGCAGTGCCTCTCTTGCTCATCCTTCGTCTCCCAACATCCACCCACGTGTGCACGTACGTCATGCATGCAACAGGCACGCACGTAATGCAGGCACGTAATGCGCGCACGTAACGCAAGCAGGCACCAAGTGCACACACGTAACGCGCGCACGTAATGCATGCAGGCACGTAATGCATGCGCGTATGCACGCACGTGTGCGCACGCACGTAATGCATGCACGCGCACGTAATGCATGCACACACGCTTTTGCACACTCGTAACGCATGCACGTGTGCACGCACGTAATGCATGCACGTACGTATGCACGCTCATTATGCATGCACACACACATACTGTCAACCAACAAACACACACACACACACATCTGCACACCTGCATGTCAAACTCCGCTTCTCCAAGCGTGCACAGCAGGTCCGCACGAATGCTGCTCTCTCTCTCTCTCTCTCTCTCTCTCTCTCTCTCTCTCTCTCTCTCTCTCTCACACACACACACACACACACACACACACACACACACAGACACACACCTGCACCCTGTCAACACACACACACATCTGCACACCTGCATGTCCTCTTGTGCATCTCCAAGCGTGTACAGCAGGTCCGCGTGAATATTGCGTTCAGGGACGTATCCCTCAGCACAGGAGCCTACCACCAACACCATGCCGTCAGGTTTTGAGCGCCCTCGAACCTGTATTTATGTGTGGGTGTGCGTGCGTGCGTGTGTGAATGTATGTATGTACGTGTATGTGTCGTGTGTGTCTGTCCTCTGACAAGCTCATCAACAAAAGCTTTGGAATTGATTATTGACATTGGACATGTGCAAACACAGACACATAGCACGCATGTTCACATGTGCATTGATACCACACACACACACACACACTGACGTACATACACACACATACACGTACACACACAAGCACACACACGTGCACACACACATACACACACACATGTGCACACACCCCTACACCTACACATACATACATACACGTACATACACACGCACACACAAACACATGCACAAGCACATGCACACACACACTGATGCACACGAACACCACTCACCTGCTTGACAATGTCACTGTAGTGACCCATGCAGTCCAGCAGCAGTCTGCATCCCAGCTCCCTTGGCTGCGCACGTCCACCGCTGGCAGGGCCAGCAGCAGCTGGTGCTGTGAATGTGTGTGTGAGAATGTGTGTGTGTGTGTGTGTGTGTGCGTAGCTTTTTTGGCTGCGCACGTCCACCACTGGCAGGGCCAGCAGCAGCTGGTGCTGTGAATGTGTGTGTGTGAGAATGTGTGTGTGTGTGTGTGCGTTTGTAGCTCCCTTGGCTGCACACGTCCACTGCTGGCAGTGCCAGCAGCAGCTGGTGCTGTGAGTGTGTGTGAGAATGTGTGTGTGTGCGTGTGTAGCTCCCTTGGCTGCGCACGTCCACCGCTGGCAGGGTTAGCAGCAGCTGGTGCTGTGAATATATGTGTGAGATTGTGTGTGTGTAGCTTTTTTTGGCTGCGCACATCCTCCACCACTGGCAGGGCTAGCAGCAGCTGTGAGTGTGGGTGTGAGTGTGAGTGTGAGTGTGTGTGTATGTGTGTGTATGTGTGTGTGTTTGAGTGTGTGTAGCTTTTTTGGCTGCGCACATCCTCCACCATTGGCAGGGCTAGCAGCAGCTGTGAGTGTGAGTGTGAGTGTGAGTGTGTGTGTGTGTGAGATATCGAGTGTAGTTTTTTTGGCTGTGCACTTCCTTCACCACTGGCAGGGCCAGCAGCAGCTAGTGCTATGTGTTATTATGATTTGATATCGCGATTGTGCGCGCATACGTATATGTGTGTGCGTGAATATGCGTGTGTACGCGTATGTGTGCGTGCACATACGCATTTGTGCACATATCCTACGCTTGTGCGCTCACACGCACATGCATGCACATGTGTGCTCGTGTGTGCATAGCCGTACCTGCGGCTCTGCCGTTGCTGTTGCTGTTGTTGCTGTTGTTGCTGTTGCTGCTGTCGTTGTTGGTGTTGGGTGTGGAGCTGCGCTGCATCTTGCCCAAGCCATTAGGCCTGTTCACGTCACCCGGGCCGATGGGCTCGTCCTCCAAGCCAGCCTGGCATAACTGCGGCGAGGGGTGCAACAACAAAATCAGTGCGGCACAGGTACAAGAGCTGAAGTAAAGTGTGGTTCAAGCAGGTTAGATGATAATGTGCGTCGTGCGTGGTCGTTCGGTTTGTCCACGTCTCTTGACAGCTGATGGGCTTGTCTTTGATGCTGGTCAGACGCAGCTTTCTTACAACAAGGAATTAGAGTTGGCCAGGACCATATATATGAGTTGTATATACGGTAGTTTTGGCAGGGATATCACCAAACATACGGTCATATACGGTGTATATATACGGCTCTGGCTAACCCTACAAGTAATGAAGCGTGCAGCACAGGTATTACAAGAAGAATGCAGCACAGGTGTCACAAGAAGAGTGCAGCACGGATATCACAAGAAGAGTGCAGCACGGGTATTACAAGAAGAGTGCAGCACGGGTATTACAAGAAGAGTGCAGCACAGGTATATCACAAGACGTTATGAAGAGTGCGGCACGGGTATCATAAGACGTTATGAAGAGTGCAGCACAGGTATGACAAGAAGTTATGAAGAGTGCAGCACGGGTATTACAAGAAGTCATGAAGAGTGCAGCACGGGTATTACGAGAAGTTATGAAAAGTGCGGCACAGGCATCACAAGAAGAGTGCGGCACAGGTATATCACAAGAAGTTATGAAGAGTGCAGCACAGGTATTACAAGAAGTTATGAAGAGTGCAGCACGGTATCACAAGAAGTTATGAAGAGTGCGGCACAGGTATTACAAGAAGTTATGAAGAGTGCAGCATGGGTATCACAAGAAGAGTGCAGCACGGGTATATCACAAGAAGTTATGAAGAGTGCGGCACAGGTATTACAAGACGTTATGAAGAGTGCAGCACGGGTGTTGCAAGAAGTTATGAAGAGTGCAGCACGGGTATTACAAGAAGTTATGAAGAGTGCGGCACAGGCCTGGAACAGAACGACAGGGCGTGGTATGGCTGTGTTATGAATTGCTGCGAAAACTTGACAGGGTGTGGATGCATGAGCATATGTGGGAATTGCCCAGGACTGGTGCATGATTACTCCGGCTGACTGAATGGGTGTGGATGCACGTGCTAGGGCGTGGTGTTGCATGTTTAATAAAAAGTGCTAGGACGTGATGTTGAAAGTGCTAGGACGTGATGTTAAAAAGTGCTAGAACGTGATGTAAACAGTGCTAGGACGTGATGTAAAAAGTGCTAGGACGTGATGTAAAAAGTGCTAGGACGTGATGTAAAAAGTGCTAGGACGTGATGTAAAAAGTGCTAGGACGTGATGTTGAAAGTGCTAGGACGTGATGTTGAAAGTGCTAGGACGTGATGTTGAAAGTGCTGGGTGCTAGGACGTGATGTTGAAAGTGCTGGGTGCTAGGACGTGGTGTTGCATGCTTGAGCTGCCACCCAAAACCTTCGGTGCGTTGTCAACATAGGCACATCGGTCAAACGGAAACGGAAACAAGCGGGTGTGGGTGCATATGCGTCGGCAGGCCGCGCTAAAAACGTGTGATGCGTTATAGCTAGGGTTGTCCAGAACCGTATGTACGCACCGTATAAGACCGTATATTTGATTATTCCCCTGCCAAAAAAACCGTTTATACACCGTATATATATGGTTCTGGCCAACCCTAGTTATAGCTGTGGCCAACTGATCAGGTGTGAATATTCATGTTCCATTTTTGTTTGCTGCAGCTCCAATTGCAGCGTAGCTCAAATCCATCCCCCTGGATAGTGCACAAGCTTGCTAGCTGCAACGATGTCTGATGACTTTCGTGCCAGGGGCTTCAAGCCGAGAATCACACTCACCACTTTCAGCTTGACACCCACACCGGGGGTGACCTCTGCTGCTTTGAAAGTGGCGTTCTCCATAAGCACTCCCCCGGCCTCCAAAAACTGCAGTGTGTGTGTATGTGTGTGTGTGAGCGTGCACGTGAGTACGAGTGTGGAGTACGAGGTATGAGTGTGCGTGCACGTGCACGTGAGTGCAAGTGTGGAGTATGAGTGGAAATGTCAGTGTGAGTTTTGAGTGTGAGTGTGCGTGTGGAAGTGTGTGTGAGTGTGCCTCGTCCTCTATTAGCCCTGCTTTTGCTTTCAGAAACTGGCGTGGGTATGAGCATGCAATATAAATGTCCACCACAACATCATTCAAACCTGTGTTTCTTTGCTTTTGACAGAGAAGTGTGTAAGCATTACAACACACATGCCAATGCACACAACCACACACACACGCGCACACACACACACACACACATACACACACACACAAACATGCACACACACATGCACAAACACACACACACATACACACATACACACACACAAGTGCACACACACACACGCACACACGCACGCACACACACACCTTTGCCTTGACCAGGTCAAGCAGCCGTTTGGGAGAAACACCGAGGTTGAGGCAGTCATTGACCCACAACTGCGCAATGGGAAGGCGAGGATAAATTTTACCAAAAAGTGACGGCAAGTCTGTACGCGCCAAAAACAGGAGAGTGCTCAAGCGAAAGTCTGAGTTTGAGGTAGTCAATTTAGCCCACAGCTGCGCAATGAAAGGGTGAGGGTCGACAGTGTGTGTGTGTGTGTGTGTGTGTGTGTATGTGTGTGTGCGTGTGTGTGAAGTGTTGTGACGGCAAGTCCGTGTGCAGCAAAAAGGTAATTGCTGTCATGGGAAGTTCTGAGGACAAGGCAGTCATTGTAGCCCACGATTGCGCGACAAGAACGTGAGAATGGACAGCGTTTTTGAGGTTGAGCCTACAAAGCCTCACGTGCCTGCACACGCTGGCAAAGCAGTCGGCAACCGCTTGGGCACAATGCACTGTAGTGGCAGCTTTGTTTGCACACAACTACGAGTACAATAAATTCAATACAACACAATGCAAGGTAGTGGCAGCTTTATTCCCACACGACTAGGACTAGGAGGAGCACTTCATCATTCAAACAACTTACACGTATGGTTGGCCATAAACTTATGTATTCGCCGTATTCAACCATATATTTGGTGACTTCCCTGCCAAATATACCGTACATACACTGTATATATATATATGGTTCTGGCCAACCCTACTCATACGTGGCTGAGGGGTTTGTTTGCAGGAACAGCAAAATGAAGTTCACCTAGTGAGAGGATGAAGCGGTATGTGAGAGAGTGGAGATTTGTGCGAGAGGACACAGTGCAGCTGGAGGCTAGTTATTTTGGTACACAGTGCGTGCCCCACAAGCTAGTGCATGTGCGAAGTGCAGCTGGATGCTAGTTATTTTCGTACACAGTACGTGCCCCACAAGCTAGTGCATGTGCAAAATGCAGCTGGAGGCTAGTTATTTTGGTACACAGTGCGTGCCCCACAAGCTAGTGCATGTGCGAGCGTGCCCGCGTGCAATTTGGCTGAGCAATGTGTGATGGTTTGGCTCTCAATAAGGTACGGGGTGCAACACCAAATCGCTACCCCTTGTCCTTGAATTTCAGATTAAAGCATGTGGCAAAGAGGCAAACAGATCCACTCAAACCTACCCACCCACCACACATCCACCCTCATATGCACACCCACCCCCACATACCCACCTCAGGCCCGCCCTTGAAACCCACACGGATGGGGTTGAAGTCTGAGGCGATGCAGCTGTCAAGCTCTTCATTGGTCAGCACATCCGTCTCCACCAGGCTCTGCAGCCACAGACAGCCCACCAACAACACGGCAACCGTCAAGGTTTTTAATATAGCAAAAAGTGATCTCACAGACAAAGCATGCATGCACATGCACTGCAGGCATGGATGCACGCACACGCAGGCACAGACGCATGTGTGCATATCTACACTCACACCCACACCCACACCCACACCCACACCCACACCCACATCTACACACAAAAAACATCAGACGCATTCATGCACACACAAGCACACTCACACCCACACATCAGTGCATTCCTCACCCTCAATTCGCCCCTGCTGATGTTCCACTCCTGGGTGCGGCCCTCAATTAAACGCTTGTCCAGCACACACACCTGCGTGAGAGCACACAGACATCACACGTGGGTATGACTCGCTGCACACCCTGTGAACCTTGGTTAAGCGCTTGAACAGGAAGCACACGCAAGTGCACGCACAAACACACACACACACACACACACAAAGGCAAACACGCAGACGCACAAACACACACACACACAAAAAGACAAATACACAGACACACAAACACACAGACATACATCGCACACACAAACACACTCACACACTCACACACTCATACACACACATATACACACACACACAAGCATGCAGAAACACGAACACGCCGACACACATCAACACACACACACACACACAAAACGCTCACACACACATACACACACACACATACACGCACACTTCCAGGATGGCTCACCTTGAAGCCCCTTCTCTGTAACGTTGTTGCCAGCATAAGTCCAAGTGTGCCTCCGCACACACACACATCGTAGTCAAGCTCCTGCGCATCCGTTGTTCATGTTCAATTGTGTGTGCGTGCATGCATGTGTGTGTACGTGTGAATATACACGTGTGTGTAAGTATATGCGCGTTTGTGTATGTGAGTGTGTGTATTTGTGTGTATGTGTGTGTGTGTGTGTATGTGTGCAGTTCCCCCTCCAAATGACCGTGTCTACTAGTATGTATGACACACCACTCCTTGCACTTGCACAAAAGCATTTGACAAATTCATTGACAAGGCCCTGGAAGCAAACAAATATCACGCAGTCCCCATACATTTGGTTACCCACGCAACGCACACATTGGAATCCATGGCTATCTGCACACTCACACCCACACCGCCCCACCCACACCCACACACTCATTCACAACCACACCCACATCCAAACACACACACAAACTCAAACCCACACCCATACCCACACCCACATCCAAACACACTCACACCCACATCCAAGCACACCCACACCCACCCATCCACACCCACATCCAACCACACTCACACCCACACCCACCTTTGGGTCCATGGCCACGATGCCATCCCCAAGCACACGCACCACACGAGGGCCTGGCTTGTTGGGCTGGTGCTTTTGGTTGCGCAGGGACTGCAAAGAAGAGCGAGCAGGGCCGTGCTGTTACGTGTGTGTGGCGTTTTCATACAGAGGTGCAAAGCTGCGTCTGAATGCACAGGGACTGTGAAAAAGAGCGAGCAGCGCCGTGCTGTTACAACGTGTGTGTGGCATTTTCATACAGACGTGTGTGGCATTTTTCATACAGAGTTGCAAAGCTGCGTCTGGTTGCGCATTGATTGTGAAGAATAGCAAGCAGCGCCGTGCTGTTACAACGTGTGTGTGTGGCATTTTCATACAGACGTGTGTGGCATTTTTCATACAGAGTTGCAAAGCTGCGTCTGGTTGCGCATTGATTGTGAAGAATAGCAAGCAGCGCCGTGCTGTTACAACGTGTGTGTGGCATTTTCATACAGACGTGTGTGGCAATTTCATACAGAGGTGCAAAGCTGCGTCTGGTTGCGCATTGATTGCGAAGAAGAGCGAGCAGCGCCATGCTGTTACAACGTGTGTGTGTGGCATTTTCATACAGAGGTGCAAAGCTGCGTCTGGTTGCGCAGTGATTGCGAAGAAGAGCGAGCAGCGCCGTGCTGTTACAACGTGTGTGTGTGGCATTTTCATACAGAGGTGCAAAGCTGCGTCTGGTTACACAGGGACTGCGAAGAAGAGCGAGCAGCGCGTGCTGTTACAACGTGTGTGTGGCATTTTCATACAGAGGTGCAAAGCTGCGTCTGGTTGCGCAGGGGTTGCGAAGAAGAGCGAGCAGCGCCGTGCTGTTACGTGTGTGTGTGTGTGTGTGGCATTTTCATACAGAGGTGCAAAGCTGCGTCTGGTTGCGCAGGGGTTGCAGGCGGAGGGAGCGAGCAGTGCTGTGCGGAATGCTGTCACAATGAGTGCCCTCAAATCTTGCTGGGCTGCTGCTTCTAGTTGCGCTGGGAGGAATAAGGAGTGCTGTGATGGGTACTGTTAGTAATGTGATGAGAATTTTTTTCAGTAATGTGCCAATGTACGAGGCTACTCTATTCCTGGCTCACCGGTCTGCTGGGATCCTGTTTCTGAAGAGATGATGAGTATGGAGTATGAGTAGGCAGGACATTTAGGTATGGTGCTGTTGTTGTTAGGTTTATGAGAGGTCGGATAGGGGTTAGGAAGCAACGCCTACGCACTACACACGCACAAGCCACAGCGTTTTAGCAGAAACCTGCCTACAAATAAGCTAGTCACGTTCGCAACGTTCAGCAGCGTGCCAAAATATCCGGATACCCAAAAAGGTGCACACTAGCGTCAACGCTTTGTAATTTATCGCACACGCTTCGTGTTATCCTCACAATTTGCATCTTAGCTTGCATCCAAGGTTCCAACATCGACGCCAGTGGTGGCCTAATGTCACTAATACTTGAGAAGCCTCCTTAACACGAACGTGCGTAAACTGGGGTTTAAGCGGGTGGACGCACGTACTGCTGTGCACTGCCGAATGCGCTGCTGTGTGCAGAGTTTGTTATGCAGGTAGTCAACGTTGTTGACATCAGCGTTGACTTTTTCTTTCGCTTCAACATCAAAACAGCTACACTTGCTTGTCGCTTCCGATTTGCCCCTCCCAACTTGTGCTCACCTTCCAGTAGGCCTCAGTGACATCCTGCGAGGACAAAGAGGCGAAATGGGATTCAGGCTGACTGCGCACACCCCAAAAAAATCGAGTAGGCTAGTATGGCACGCACAGTTTCTTTTGCAGTGGCACATCACAATGCCAAAATGCCACCATAAAGCCATTGCGTACAAATGCGGCAAGAGAAAATTGAAGAGGCACAACGAGATGAAGCGAGGATGTGTGTGTCACGCACATATCCTGTCCACATTGGCGTGAAGTGACGCATCCTGCACACCCAATGCTGCTGTCCACAAACACACGCCGCATACACGTAACATCTAATGCTGAGCGTGCGCACGTGGGCCACAATCATTCACAAAACAGCTTTGCCAGTGTCCTCACGCGCTAAATTAGCATATAGGTATGATGATGTCAGCAGTCCCTGCTGTGCGTGTGTACTTTCCACTGCCAATGCACCATAGAAGAAACTGTAACTTAATGTCCACTCACTAAGAATGCCAGGGGGTCTCCTTCCACCGAGTCCTTGTTGTCCGTGAGGACCTGGCGGGCCAGCCCGTGTGCAACCACCGCCGATCCGTTGTGAATAGGTGGAATGCCAATGGTGGGAATGCCAAAGGGGACTTTTTCACGTCCTCCTGGCCGAGACGTTAATCGGCCAGAATTGCTACAATGGTCCTTGACGGGACAGCCACTGCCCAGCATGCCTCTGCTATTTCCAAACATCAGCGCAGCCATTTCTATTTATCAGAAGCTCGTGGTCAGATGGGCATTCGACGGAATGTATATGTATATAAAGTTATTGAATTGTCAAGGTCATGGCTGGCGCTTCGTGTTCTTATATACGATAGGTAGATGCAGGGCTTGGAAAACTACACAGGAAATTTGCGATTTGGTATGATGACGCATGTACATCGTTCCTTTGTCGAGCTCTGATATATGAATGATGAACGAGCACGATTGATACAAAGTTTGACGAAATCGTGACTGAGATACTAACCACTCAATTAAAAGCCTGATACTAAGAAAAAATGTGCGTGCAGGCAGTGAAACAATAATAGAGAAAGGGTAGGCTAGCCACCTCGGTACCGGATACAAAGCACTTCAATACGTTGAGCATCTTCAGAACACCACCGAAGGACACAATTATTTCATGAAGGCTATTGAAAGGATGTAGAAACCTGTAGAAATAGTAACATTATTACGGGCTGCTGTGATTATTTTAGCTGCTTGCACTCTGGTATAATGGGGAAGTTTTCGCCGTGCGTTGTTTATCAGGAAAATCAAAGGGTGGCGGCTGGAGCCGGAAATGCTCCCTGGTTTGATGATATATGCAGGAGAAACAGAAGGGATTATTTACGCTGTTTGAGGACGGTAGAGATGATTTGCAGGATATATAGCAAGAAAAATTACGGAAAGCATACGCGGAGGGTTGCACGCAGATCGCAAAACAACAGTGCTATTTTTTGGACAAGCAAGTTGAGCAAAAAGGATCCGGCTATTTACAAGATGCTGAAACAAAGGAAAAAAGCCTGTCCATCCCCTATGCCCACAGAAGCTTGGAACACCTACCTTCTTTCACATTTCAATGCTACACCACCTCCCAAACCCTCTGATACACTGAACAGAAATTCATCATGGACGCACGGGCTTCAGATGTCCCTCTGGGTCGTGGTTGTATTTCACAAGGTATGAACAGAAATACCGATGCTTTTTACTGTCCATGTCTCGATGCTATGATGTGCCTCATCTCTAAATTTTTGGGTAGAATGAATGCCGCTTCTTCACCTGATTTTGAGTAAATTACACTCCTTTTCTGAAATGCACTTACCCGGGTAACGAGAAAGATATAAATGTGATTGTTCCTTACCTGGCCGACCTCTTCCATGTTGCTTGGAGTGAGAAACGTATTCCTGCTTGTTGGGAAAAAAGCCATGATCTCCCCCCTTTACAAAAAAGGCTCTAAGCTTGATCCCAACAACTATTGCATGTTGGCTGTGAGTGGGACTTTGTATAGACATTACGCCAACATTTTTAGAGAACTGGTGACCAAGTGGTGT
>Ga0307942_1000686_pt1:12500-24547 | contig 24547 bp, 29 predicted proteins | sample OrgLakmetagen175_FD_201846 | JGI IMG/M metagenome (GOLD analysis project Ga0307942, IMG submission 201846) | Saline water microbial communities from Organic Lake, Antarctica - #175 | ecosystem: Environmental > Aquatic > Non-marine Saline and Alkaline > Saline | place: Antarctica... | reverse complement strand
TCTCTCTCTCTCTCTCTCTCTCTCTCTCTCTCTCTCTCTCTCTCTCTCTCTCTCTCTCTCTCTCTCTCTCTCTCTCTCTCTCTCTCTCTCTCTGTCTCTGTCTCTCTGTTTCTCTCATGTACAACACCGCAAGCGCCAGCCGATGCTTGCATCCTGCGTAAAGAGCTGCACACTTTTTTGCATGCCCTGTGCAGGCGCATGTGCGTGCCCTGCTGGGTGGAACACTGCAAGAAACTGCGTAATAAGCCTGTCTTTTTTTTGCATGCCCTGGGCAGGCGTATGTGCGTGCCCTACTAGGTGGAGCACTGCAAGAGGCGGCTGCCAGTGTGCAGGCATCAGATGCTCTCCCTCCAGGGGGCGCTGACATTGGGGAGTTTCTGCTGGGACCCAGGCATGGTGAGCAATGCCTTTGAGGGGGTAGTGCGTGTTGGTAGTTGTGCATGTTATTTTGCAGGAGAAAGTGGCAGGCATGGTTCGCAATGCTTATGTGGGGGGGGTGCGTGTTGGTAGTTGTGCATGTTATTTTGCAGGAGAAAGTTGCAGGCATGGTTCGCAATGCTTTTGTGGGGGGGGTGCATGTTGGTAGTTGTGCATGTAATTTTGCAGAAGAGAGTGGCAGGCATCGCAAGCGATGCAATTGTGGGCATGGTGCCTGATGGCAGTTCCTTATCTAGTTGTGCAGATGAGCTGCTGTTCGATTTGAGCGAGGCTGCTGATGTGCTCAGTTGCATCGCCATGTGCTCTTTGACATGATTCGAAATAATGGCAGGCGTGGCAAGCATATTTGCTTGCGTGATGCATGGATGCAGGCGTAGGGCGTGAGTGCAGGCGTGGCGTGTATTGGGTTTGCGTGCATCGTTACGCGTTGACATGCCTAAGTGGTGGGAGTGCTTGGCACCTAAATCAGGTCCTCATATGGCTTTGCAGCAGACGAGCGCTGCTGCTGTGTAAGGTAGCAGTGTTGTGCCGTCATGTTGTTATCCAAACATGTGTACTGTACACTGCGCTTTGTAGTTTTGTATGACTCGTGCAGTTTAAGGCCACCCTACTAGATGATTTGTGCGAACACAGCTCTGGCCACCCCTTTGCCTCAACTGTTATGCAAGTACACATGTGCTTGACTGCATACACTATGCACTCCACTTACTGCTTCGAGCAGAGCTGGCCACCTTGCATGTAACATGTAAGCATGTGGTTGGCTGCGTGTCAACAATGTACCCCATCTACTACAAAGATGACCTAGCACAGCCTATTGTCTGAATACAGTTGTGTACAAGCTACGCCATTTATAAACCCTGTAATTGTCTGCAATAAGAATCAGTGTCGCTGCAAAAAAATACAGGCTGAGGTGGTGTTTTGCAGATGATCTGTGCTTAACTGTCATACTACATGCACTGCAGGGGAGTGGGTGCGGTGGGAGATGCTGTGTGGAGGAGGCAACGCAAACGAAGGAGAGGATAGCGCCAGGTCTATAGTCTCACCTTTACGGTGCGTTTGTGTGTGTGTGTGTGTGTGCGCATGTGCACGTATGCAATTATAACTGTGGGGTACGCACATACAAGCAGTGTTTGTGCACCTGCGTGTGCATTTCAATCTGTCGGTTACACACAAACAAAAGCAGCGTTTGTGCACATGCGTATGCATTTAGGTCTGTTGGGTACGCACATATACCTATTAAGCACACCTGTGAGCCTCTAATAGTTGACATGCCTGCTTTTTTAGTCCAGTTGCACACCTAGAACTTCAAGTAACAGGTCATTTTTTGTACTATGTTACATAGGCCTTGAATGGTTCCCTATTGTCACTCCCTGAACTGAAAACGCTTCCTGACCCACCTGACATCTCAAACAGAGCAAGGCTCCATCACCTGTGCAATCGTTGGTTTGTGTATTCCTCTTTCTGCCCAAGCTCCTGTCACCTCTTCAGCAACACCTTGATTGTCAATATCATCCATTTAATTGCATGCTCTCTCACACACACATTGCGCTGGCGCGCACTTCTCCACACCCTCAGATTCCTGCCTGCAACGTTGATCTGTATTAATCTTAGTGTATGCTCACGCAACACACATTAAAAAAACACCTTCTCACCAATCTGGCTGCAGCTTGTCCCTGCCCACCTCCTGGCACCTGTTTAGCGACCCCCTCACTTCTCAGCCCACTCTGTATGTGCCCTCCGGACCTACCACTGCCCTTGAGCACATCGCGGCCCTGGCCATGCGAGCAGGTACAGTGGAAGCTTGTGTATGTGTGCGTCGTGTCTGTGTGTTGGTTTTCGTGTGTGTTCATGTGGGTATGTGGGTGTGCGTATGTTTCGGTGTGTGCTGTGTGTGTTTGCGTGTGTGCAGTGTGTTTGTTTGTGTGTGTATGCATTTGTGTATGTGTGTGTGCAGTGTGTTTTGTGTGTGTATGCGTGAGTGCAGAAGTGCGTGTATCTGATGCCCTTATTGGGGAGTTTCTTATCTGTTGCCTGTTTTTACTTTTTTTTGTGCAGTAAAAATTGTGTCAGTGCAGGCTGATCTATTTCAGTTCAAAGAGCAGTACGCACACCTTCAAGGCGCCTTTGTTGCCAACCACTCTACAGTTGGAATTGAGCGAGTTGGCCTCACACCTCCACTCCAGCTTATTACCATGTTGTTTCAGAGTATCTGCCCTGCTATAGTTGATTGATATATTTAAGTCAGTTGGCGTTACCTCCCTTGCCTGTGACGTGTAGCATTTGTGGCAGCGATGCCGGGCAAATTGGTCTTAACCAATTTCACAACCTGCTATTTATACAGCGATTGACACGAGTTTTTAATGCTTGCCTTGGTGGCTGATGATTTGCAATCCCCTCCATCATGCGTGCAGGTCTCCACCCGGTGCTGCTGGGAGCACCTGGATCCGGGAAGGCAACGTTGTTGCGCCATTTGCTGGCCATGAACGCAATACAGCCACAAGCTAGGTGTGCATGTGTGCGTGTGCGTGTGTGTTATTATCAGTGTTGTGCACCTGACGCTTGACGTCGTCAATGGTAAATGACGTTGACGGCGTAATTTATGTCAAATTGACGGTGAAAATAGTAAATTGCGCCGTCGATCGTCAGAGTTTAGTGACGGTAACGCCGTTATTTACGATCGTTATTTACGGTGCCATTTTTGAATGACGCCGTATGTGCACAACACTGGTTATTATGTGCGTGTGTATGTGCGTGTGTGCGCGTGCGTGTGTGTTTTTATGTGTGTGTGTTTGTATGTGTGATGAGTTCAAGGTACAAGTGCCTTGTAGATTGAATGTAGTTCGGTTTGGCTGTGGGCCTCATAATCCAGGAAAGGCCAGCTCATCGGTCGTGACACCAGTAAAAGCAACCAGAAAGGTCACTCTATGACGCAAGGTTCATGCTTGCCGTGAAGCTCACTTTTTTATAGATAGGTCTGGGCGAGCCATGGAGATTGTTTGCTAGTTTGGAGCTGCATGCGCGTGTAAATGCGTGTGTGTATGTGTATGTGTGTGTGCAAATCTGATTGATGAGACAAGTGAAGCGGTGCAAAAGCTTGCGTGATAGGTATAATTGTGTGTGCGTGTGACTTGTATGTTCACAATTTATGAGGGGGAAAAAGACAGCACAGGGGTGTTTTTAAAGAAGCCGTGGTGTCAACAGGGCAGCATTACGATCGGTTCGCTGTCTGGAATGTCAATCCAACATAACAACCTCACACCAGAACGCTACATTGTCGTGCCAGACGCACTGCCATACTGCTCTACCCCAAACACACACTTGGGGGGCATTACAGGTCCACAAATGGAGACACGGGGATGGAATTGGGGGTCCCACATTAGGGTTTGCAAGACATTTCTGGACACTCCAGTATGCACTTTATGAGCATGCTTACATGTGCATACCAGGGTGTCGGCGAATGGACATTTGAGGGGTTGGTATTATGGGTTCACAACTGCCTGCAGTTTGGCTGCAATGCCATGATGTCAGCAAACATATTTTACAACTACCTACCTTTCAATACCGCTTGCAAATTCAGGATGGACATTGTGGGCGTGCAACTGTCGGCTGGTTCCCCTGCCTCTCAATTGTCAGCTCTGGTCAGCAGGCACTTGAGCCCAGGCATCAAGGGTTGCCTTCAGCCCACCCCAGGTTAGTCAGTGCTGAATACGTAAGGAATTGGCCAGAATCGTATACGCACACTGATATGACCGTACACACACACAAACTGGTTGGACACAAGCATAAAGTGTACCGTTTAAACATACTGTTAGGGTTGGCCAGAACCGTATATACACACCGTATATGACCGTATGTATGGTGATTTCCCTGCTTAGAATACCGTATGTACACTGTATATATGTATAAATATTTAGTTCTGGCCCACCCTACATACTGTATATGACATATGACTGAGAGCGCACACCGTACACACACAGTGTATATGACCGTGTAAACATACTGTACATGTATATGACAGTAAATGCACACCATATACTTGGAAGTCTGCCTGCAGAAATACCGGACATACACCGTGAATACGTGTATGAGTATGGACTTGGCCAACCACACAGACAAGGCCAAAATTTTGTTGCCTCGGACTGCTTGACTTCTAATCCTATTGAACACATCGGTATAATCAGGCCACACAGCATATAACTGTAGACCGCTCGCAAGCACACCTTCATACAGTTATGCAAAATACACACGCACACTCACGTACTTGTGCACGCTTATACGCAAATACCCACAATCAGACACATACAGTCGTATACACTAACACACATGTTCACACACAAGTACAATCACACACACACGTTTTTGCCCAGGCCACATGCTGGTCATACTAGTGGAGGACTTGAGTGGCGTAGTGCGAGCCCACCCACCCTCCGGCCGAGCAACGGCTGCCATGTACACCCCCTCTGGTGGCCGTCACCCCATCCCTCCAGACACCAATTGGGGCAAGGTGCCCACGAGCGCTCACGTTTCCATCACTACCCCCCCCCCCAACACCAAGGCAGCAGCAACAGCGGCGGCCGCTGCTGCTGCGGTGGCTGCAGCTGGGTCTGGTGGTAGGCCTGAAGGAGGCGGAGGGGGATTACGTGCAGCTGCCCTTGCAGGATGCTCCGAGGGGCCAGAAGCTGCAGGTGGGTGTTGTTGGGTGTTGTTGCAGGTCCTGGTTATACTAGTGTATTTATAATTGTTGTAATTAGGGTTAACTAGAACTGCATAAGTACGTCGTATATAACCGTATGTATGGTAATTTCCCTGCTAGGAACACCGCATATGCACCGTATATACATGTGTGTATGGTTTTGGCCAACCCTACTAGCGTAAGGTGTGCACGTTCTCACACATGTGCATACGCACACAGACAGACACTTACACATGCACACACATACACATACATGCACACACATAAACACACACGCACATGTAGAACCTAGTATGGCTACGCCCGCGTGCTTAGAGTGGCTAAGGCAGCTGATGGACGCCGGCAGTCTGCCAGCTGGGAGTGTGCCAGGCAGCAGTCTGCTGCAAAGGTGTGTTATGTGTGTATGTGTGTGTGTGTGTGCGTGTGTGTGTGTGTGTGTTTGTGATTGTGTGTGTGTGTGTATATGTGTGTATGTGTGTGTGTTTGTTGCGCGTACGAGTGATTTTATGCAGGAAAGGTAACTCAATGTTTGCTGGACACGCTGTGTCTTCATTTTCAAATAATGATGCGTGCGCACATTTTACAATTTGCATGCATATACAATCATGCTAAAACTCCTAATTGTATTATTATATGCCCTCTTCCCTCCAAGCTCACAATGCACACGTTAAAATGATACCCCCCATTGCAACATATCAGAGCTCTCTCTCTCTCTCTCTCTCTCTCTCTCTCTCTCTCTCTTTCTCATCACACTTAAAAAACTCACACACACACATGTGCACAGCACGCCCCTGGACACCCAGCACATCAGCGTGGCCGCCTCCTCCAGCCTCATGCACCTCATGGCTGGCCAGCAGCAAGCCTCCCCCCGCCTTTGGCGCCACTTCCACCCCATCCATGTGGACGCCGCCGCCAGTGCTGCAGAAAATAGCCCACTTTCAAGAGCAGACCTTCTGGCCGAGGCAGCTAGCGGTGTTGCAGAGCCTGTGTTCTGCACTTTCAGTGTGGCTGCAGTCCACACGTGGGTAGGGCGTCAGCCTGTTCACACATTAATGCATTTTCGTGCTCATTTGCGTAGATGGTGCTGGCCAAAGCCGTGTGTGTGTACGCTGCGTGTGACGTATGATCTTTTATTCCTCAGGAGGGTTACCTGGTAGGATGTTCTAACACACACGTGTGGGGTTATGGCCAGCCCTGCACGTGGTTTGCTGGATGGTGCTCTGCCCGTGTGTAACCACAACTCCAATGCTCGTTTCATTTGTGATTGCTCTGTGTGTTGAGCTTGCGCAGCAAATGCTGGGTGCCTGTTCACTTGTGGCGACACCTCGTGGTATCTTGAGGTGTTTAACTGATGATCAAACACGACCTACAGAAAAAGTAAAGATCCGTGGAACTCATTCAAGTGTGACTGGTCAGATCAGCCACCACACTCATGTTAAATCTGGTGCTTGACGTCGTTCTGACACTGCATCCACTTGCAAACACTGCCAACCTACATCCAAATTTAGAGTGAGTGTTACGTACAAACCCATGCACAGGGCAATGGCCCATCACACACTGCTGGACCTTGCACATGGAAGATCTGGCGTGCCAGAACTGCTTGCCATTGGTGGGCCAGGCATACTTCAGGTGTGGTTGTGTGTGTGAGTGTGTGTGCGCATGTATTTCTATTTGTGTGTGTGTGTGTGTGTGCATGCGTGTGCGTGTGCGTGTGTGTGTACAAGTGTGTGCACGCGTGTACTGTCACTCATGCTTTATCAAGCCACGCAGGGTTCACATGCATGGCCTAAAAACACAACCTCTAGGATATCTAGACCAGTGTGTTGCGCACGTCATTTTCATATTTTCTTGCCGCTGCCAGGCTTCATGGCACCACGTGTCTCTTCTCATCCAGCCGTATTATTCCCCACTCTCAGGCTGCGCGCATCATGGATGTGTTGCACGTTATCTCCAGTGCTTTCTTGCCACTGCCAGGCTTCATAACCCTGTGTGTTTTCTCTTATTCAGCTATGTCATTTCCCACTCTCAGGCTGCGCGCATCATGGATGTGTTGCACATTAATCTCCAGTGCTTTCTTGCCACTGCCAGGCTTCATAACCCTGTGTGTTTTCTCTCATTCAGCTGTGTCATTCCCCTCTCTCAGGCTGCGCGCATCATGGATGTGTTGCACGTCATTTCCAGTGCTTTCTTGCCACTGCCAGGCTTCATAACCCTGTGTGTTTTCTCTTATTTAGCTATGCCATTCCCCTCTCTCAGGCTGCGCGCATCATGGATGTGTTGCACGCTATCTCCAGTGCTTTCTTGCCACTGCCAAGCTTCATAACCCTGTGTGTTTTCTCTCATTCAGCTGTGTCATTCCCCTCTCTCAGGCTGCGCGCATCATGGGCGTGGCCCTGGACAAGCTTCTAGGCTGTGTGCATGGCCTCCTACGTGCGCAGCTGCTACCTAGGGGCTGGCAATTTGATACCACACACACAGGCCAGGTAGTGCAGCGGCTGCGCACCGCAGCTGCTCATGCCGGGCGCGGCAGCTGGCGCATCTCTGACGTGGTGCAAAGGTGTGTGGATGTTTGTATGTGCGTGCTTGTTTGTGCTTGTTTGTGCAAGTGCGTATGAATATTGTTGGAAGGTACAGGGGGCAGGGTTGGGGTGAGATGAACTCTGGAAGTGGGCCCTCTAAAACACGTACCTGGTCATGCCTACGCACACGTTGATTGTGTTGAATGATTGCATGGTCATGCCTACGCACATGTTGATTGTGTTGAATGATTGCAGGCTGATGTTTGAAGCAGGTCGGCAAATTATGGGCCTCCTTGATCGTGAGGAGGCAAGTAAGGACGTCCTAGCCCGTGTGCTGCTGCACAGCATGGGCCGAGAACTGGGAGCTCTGCTGAAGGGCCGCTTCGATAACGTGCTGCTGGTAAGCAGGCCTTGTTGTGTGCTTTTGGTGCTGCTGCTTGTGCGTGCCTCAGCACTGGACGGAAGCTAGGGTTTGCTCTAGAGGGACCTCTGATCATGTGCTGCTGTGCTGCTGCTAAGAATGGCTTGAACACAGGGTGTGTTACTGCGGCGACACTCTTTGCTGATAGTGTAGCGTGGGTACACATTGGGACTGGTGGTACTGTAGGGCCGTATTATGTGACTGTGCTGCTGTTAAAGGAAAGCTGGCACACTGTTTCTTCGTGCTGCTGCATGTACAGCGCAAGTTTGCATTTGGAGGTAGGCCGGGAGAGCTGCTGAGAAGGTCGCACCCAATTATTAAGTGAGCGCATTATTACAAAATGTACTGTGCGTCCACGCACAGCCTTTAGTCACCACGCTCTGCGCACTTTGTATGATACTGCTCGTTGGTGAGGGTGGAGGAGGGGGGCATTAATGTGCTGTTGCTGTCACACTTGCACACACACACACACACACAAACACACACACGCACACACACACACACACACACACACGCACACACGCACACACACACACACACACAATCCTCCCATTCCCAACCCCACCCACATTTACACGCTTTGCATTTGCAAATGTATGCGTACACAGGTCCATGACAAGGAGGAGCAAATCAGGCTTGAAAGGTCATCCATTGCCTCTGGCTTAAGCACCCCTTCATCTACAGTCCATCCTGTGAACTACAGCCCTAGGCAGATGCTGGGAGAGACCAAGACAAAAGACACACCGCCTACTTCCTCTTGTGGCAGAGGTGTGTGTGCATGTGTGTGTATGTGTGTGTGCGTGTGTGTATGTGTGTGTGGTGTGTGTGTGTGTCTGTGTGTGTGTGTGTGTGTGTGTGTGTGTGTGTGTGTGTGGTATGTGTGTAAGAAAAAAGGGGCAACTTTTCTGCATGTTTGTGTGTGGGGTGACACCAACACATGGAACCTGCTTACCTGTATTAACTTTAGTATTTTGAGAACGCTGGCTAGAAAGCCGTTACTTCATTGTTAGTTTGCTCCCGACTTGTCTTACTAGTTCTGGTCAGTGGTCTGTAGGCTCTCTTGAAGCTGGGCACATGTTTCAAATTGAAGGCAACCATAACACGCCAAAGGGTACTTTGAATTGATGTACAAGAATGCGTGCCAGCTGCACATAAAAATGCCTTTCATTCTTAAATACTTATGTCCATTTGAACGGACACACCAGATCATTTGTCCTCCCTTTTACACACACCACACCACACGCGCGCACATATACACACCAGAGACGCTGTGTTTGAAGTACACTGATGCACACACACAAAATCTCACCCCCGCTTATACACGCACACGCACACACACACACATACACACACACACACACACACACATACACACACACTCATACACACACAGCTGAAACCGCCCCCCACCTCGCGTCGGCTCCCTCGGAAGTGCGAGAGCTGGCAGTCCTATGGCAGAGCTACGCTGACAATGCTGAGGGGCCCGCAATGACACGCCTGTGTGTGTCGCTGGCTGGCAAGATTTCCCCCACTGACATCAACATGCTCATTGCTGTAGCGCGTGCCAACCTGCAGTACCTCATGCACCATGGGTGAGTGAAGGGGTGTGTAGGGCGTGCGAGGCATCGTGTGAGTGAAGGGGCGTGTGGGTGCATGTAAAGCACCCTCTTCATTGCCATAGTTTTGTTTGTGCGTGTATGTATGTACCATAGCTGTGTTTGTCGGTGTATGTATGTATGTCAGTGCATGCACCCTCTGATGTAGTACGCAGGTGAGGCACAACTTCGCAGCATGGTATTGTACAAATTTTGTAAAGCTTGATCTGGGGTAATCCCAACTCGATACTTGCAGCGATATCAATATTTTTGGGCTTTGGTATAATTGGGCTGCCGGACTGTCCAAGATGTCACAGCATTCATTGTTTATTGTTTTGCTGTATTCCAGGGTGCCACAGCATCAGCAGTTGTTGCTGTCTCTATGGGGGGCAGTAAAACGGGGGAAAAGGGAGGGGCAGGGACATGAGCATGTGTTGAAAGTAGAGTGTAGGAGCTACCACGCCCACGATGCCTACGTTTATGCTGTTGAAGGGGTTTGGGGTTAGTCAGGTGTAACTTTTAATCCCGTTGTTTTGAGCTCTTGAGCCCCTGGATGAGGTGCAGGATGGTGCATTTTGGATAATGGCCACCTCTGTGCCAAAACCTGCGCGTGTGTGCAGGCCCTCCCAAAAGGCAGCCCCCCCTGCCTCTCGTGCCGCAACCGCCGCAAAGAAAGCACAAAATGGTGACAGCAGCTCAGCCAATTCCCAGGACCAAGGCAATCAAGGATCCAAAAGCTACGTGGTGCAGAAGGGCGTGGGTGCAGTGCCCGGTCGGGATGCTGACGTTGCCCCCCTAGATGGACCCCCCAAGCAAAAAGGGTGGCGATGGCTGCACACGCTGCCTGTTGGGCTGGATCATGTGCGTGGGATTGCGGTGTGCACTTTACGTGTGTGTATGTGTGTGCTTGTCCTGTTAGTGCAAATGCGTGTGTTTGTTCATGGCTGCGTGCTTGTGTTTGTGTGCTTCTTCTTCTGGCTCTGCAAAAGCAGCGCAATAATGTGGCAATGAGTGGAGGTATCTGTGAGCTTGATAAATAAATGTGTTCACACACATGTTGTTTACACATACACCAGGAGGCATCAGGGATCATATAAATTACATACCGTACCTAAGGATAAAACCCTGCATAAATATCGTTTTTTGCCCTGCGGGGTGACTGGTTTGTTTTAATATATTAGTACATTGACCCTGCGAGGTTGTGCGGGGTTGGTGAAAATAACCCTTTCCGGGTCGCTGCCGGTGAACAGTGAGAGGTACCCCCCGCCCCGCCCCCTGTCCCACGGCACCAGGCAGCTTCAGCAGCAGCAGCAGCAGCCCTAGTCCCAGAACCAATTGTTCCCGAAGGGGGACTCCGGAAAGCAAGCCGCGACGACATCCGAGCAGCAGGGCAACTGTCTGAGCCAGCTAGCAAAAGCGGAACGGGATGAGCGGCTCGCGGAGGAGGCAGCCAACAAAAGGCCGATTGGCAGGCCAGAGAAAAATTGCTACGGTCTCACGATTTGATTGTGGGGACACCTCAGGGGCGCAGCTGTTATGCACAGAAGCATTGGCATTCATGAGGGGGCAGGGGGAAGAAGAATGAGGAGAAGGCGTAGGGGTTGAAGAGGATCAACGCTTGTGCATGCAGAGCAGGTTAGAGCAACCCAGCAGCTGAAAGATGAGCAGGTGGGTCAGATGAGGTCACGCACCAAGGCTGCCCGCACCCAGCAACACCATCAGCACGCACGCACAAGCAGCAGCAGCAGCAGCAGTGATAGTGGCTAGAGGAAGAGGATGCAATTATTGGGAAGGGTATATAGTAGCAGATTAGAGAGCAAAACAGGTTTGCTTTCCTTTGCCCTTTTGCGGTGTTCTCTTCTATTGAGGTTGTTTGTGAACCTTACTGGTGCTGAACAGGGCTAAAGGCCCTGCGGGGTTGATGCGGGAATGGCAAAAATATACATTCTGGGGGTGCGGGAAGGTGCAGGATTCTATCAGAGGGGGTCGGAGGCCCCAAACAGGGGTACTTTAGAATTGTGAATTGAGTATGGGCCCCCAAGTTTGCAAATTCTACGCTTAGGGCCCAAAGGTAGCCCTACTCATAACACCTGAGCTTTAAATTTGCAAACATGGTGGCCCATGTCTAATTGCCTGCGGCGTGAACCCTACTTTTCACTGCCAATCCGCCAGATCTCACCACCTACTGCACCAATCTGGATCACTTTTAAATAAATGGTGTTCTTTTGCAACAAAAATGGAGTGAAACGACCCAGTAGTTGGTCAGATACTCCATTTTGGCCCATTTCCCTTAAAGAAAATCAAAAGGGGTGTATCATAAATCATAAAGGAAGTCCTCCTGTATTGTTTTGGGATGAAAAGAGGTCCTGCTTGGGGTGTGG
>Ga0307942_1000686_pt1:0-7500 | contig 24547 bp, 29 predicted proteins | sample OrgLakmetagen175_FD_201846 | JGI IMG/M metagenome (GOLD analysis project Ga0307942, IMG submission 201846) | Saline water microbial communities from Organic Lake, Antarctica - #175 | ecosystem: Environmental > Aquatic > Non-marine Saline and Alkaline > Saline | place: Antarctica: Organic... | reverse complement strand
GCTTTTGTGGCCTTACTGTACACGCTCCAAATGTTGTTAACATAATTGTACAATTGATCTTACGATCAAATGTAAAGCTGTAAGGTATATGTAAGTGTAAGACATGCACTTGTACTTCGGTCATGTAAATTTTGGCCCTAACTCCGTCCCTCCTCTAAAACTACCACGCCTCTTGCACAAAAACTGCATTGCACGCGTATGCGCACCTGTACGTGCAGATCGCGTCCCTCGTGGCATCTGGAGCCACCGACACATGGCCTGCCAAAAGCACGAAAGCAGGCATTGCAAGGGGGAGGGGCGGTCATCCTGGTCCGGGCATCCCGCAGCAATCAGAGCTGCTGGACAGTCTGCACGGTCTCATGGACTGGAGGTGAGCCATGGGATAATAAGATTGGGACTTAGGTATGTTGAAGTGGGCTGGGGCCCCAAAGTTGGTAACAGCAGTCTTATTCGATCATCATTTGCACGATCTCATGGACTGGGGGTGAGCCACGGGATAATAAGATTGGGACTTGAGTATGTTAAAGTGCCCAAAGTTGGTAACAGCATTCTTATGAAGTGTATCGCCTGCATGTGTGTACTACAGACCCATGTTGTAGATGGTCTGAGTGCGCGATCCTGCGATGTGTATGGTATGTAGAGTTGGCCAGAACTGTATATGTGCACCGTATATGGCCATATGTATGGCAATTTCCCTGCTAGAAATACCGTATATACGTATGTATGTATGGTTTTGGCCAACCCTAATGGTATGCATACGCATACAGCGGTTGCATTATGTGTGGTCTGTTTAATAAATGCAGCAATGCCATGCTGTGCAGGGCCTGTGCAGGCTGTAAATGCGTACAGTTGTCCCATGCAGTGACAACCCTGTGCGGTTTTCAGAGCTGGGGAGGCAGGGGGAGATACAGGTGCATTGGAGGTGAAATGGAGGGAAAGTAGTGAGGGGACCAGTTAGACAGGGGCCAATTGCATTGGGAGGAATACTGGGAGGAAAAGGAAGAGTGGAAGGGGCTGTGATAAAAGATCCGCAGTGATCTTGGTTTCTGCTCAGTACCAGGTGTGACTGAGTACTAAGTATGACTAAGTATCAAGTGTGACTGAGGTGGAGAAGGACCCGCACGTGGTAGTCACAATAAAATAGGCTTTGGTAGACCCCAAAAGCAGCCTTGGCGGCAGAAACCTCTTTGGTTGGTCTTATTTTTATTGAAGTAGATGCACTCCTTGGTTTGTAGCCACTCTGGTTGTGGCCACCCCCTCTCCTTTACCCCTGAGTCGTGTGAAGCAAAGGCAAGGGGGGCTGTCCAGTTTTCTTGTTGCTGGGTCTAACTAAGTGATATCCAGCTGCCGGTTTCCCTTGTTATTATTCTCTCATGCTACTTATTATTTCCTCATGCTACTTATTATTTCCGCATGCTTCTTAAGCAACAAGTCAAATCAAGCTGAGAAACAAGCCGACTGCTGCCCTTTTCTCCCCGCATTGCAGCTTTCTGTGCCAGGGCTGAAATTGCACACAAACGTGCAAACGTGTCTTCACAGACGTTTAGAGTAATGTCGCAGAACAAAACGTATGCATTGACATGCTGCTGCAATGACGGCTGTCTGTCACAACGCATGCTAACCACACTCAATCATTGGCAAGCTCTGGCCAGTGCTAGCACCAGTCAGGGGTTTTATTTTGATGGACGTTGGACCTAATCAGCATAGGGATCTACTCTTTATCATTCACACGCACACACACACACACACACATACACACACATTTGTTTTTTACACGATTGCATGGTCACAGCTACAGCCAAGAGCTAGAGGGACATGGCTGCCACACCGCATGGCTTCACAAAGGCACCACAGACACGTCGTCAGCGGCAGTAGCAGCAGCCACAGCAGCAGCACTCCAGCAGGCGTCTCTGCCACTTCCCCTCGAAGACACTTCTGCCTTGGACAAACATCTGCCAGTCTCTAACTTGAACAATGGTCATGGTGATGGTGATGGTGATGGTGACGACAGTGGTGGTGGCGGTGGTGGCTTCCTAAAGGGACCCCGCTCCCTCAGCAGAGCTCCCAGCAAGAGGAGGCTCATTTCTAGTGCCACTGGTCAGCAGGTGGGGCAAGTGATCATTCAGGTGGAGCATTGGAAGTGGTCATTGAGTGAAGCAAGTGATCATTCAGGTGGGGTAAGTGACAATTCAGGTGGGGCAAATGGTCATTTCTAGCGCCACTGGTCAGCAGGTGGGGCAAGTGATTCGGGGTGTGTGCGTGCGTGTGGGTGCCGTATGTGCACATGCAAGCTGCTCGGTGTGTTTGAAAGGGAGGAGCACTCTTGTGATCGTACCCATGACAAACCGACGCACCCATGTGCATAACAAATGCATCACACACACAATCGTGCACACTGAATCAAGTAACTGCCACTCAATCTCTCACTCATGCCCTCACAGCAGGGGCAGGTGCCATCTCCCAAGAAGCTAATTAAACGCGGCATGAGCTCTCGTCCCCACAGCAGCGTGGCCAGTACAAGCAAAGCACGCTCCGTGTTGGTGGATGAGGGTCTGGCCCTGGCTCAAGCAAAGGCAAGTTAGTGAAGAAGCTGGCGTTGAAGGGGGGAGGGGGGGGTGTAGCGGTTTGCTTCTAGGCTATGGAATGCTGCTTCCAGACAACGATGATGTGCTTATGGCCATCATCGCGAAGGCATAGATGGACAGCATGGACAGTCAGCTTTACAGCCGCACCCCCCCCCTAAATTAAACACTCATTAAACACACATTAGTTAAGAAGGAGCATGCACAATTCCTACACACTTGTTCATACCACACGATAAACCACACACGACCATGTTTGCAGGTGGACAGCCTTAAAGGCCACTATGCTGCCATGAGGCACGTGACACAAGAAGCAACACGCCGCCTGACGTGCCGTGTGCGTGTTGTCCTAGCAGTGTCTCCGGCACGCACAGCGGCGTTGCAAGCCCAGTTCCCTGCTTTGTGCAGTGCGCTGTCGTTGGTGCAGGTGGGTCGTGTGTGGGGGAGGGTGTGGGTGCGAGTGTGAGTGTGAGTGTGAATGTGGGTGTGAGTGTGGGTGTGAGTGTGAGTGTGAGTGTGAGTGTGGGTGTGGGTGGGTGAGGATGAGGGTGGATTTATAGCATTTGTGTAGATGGATTGATGTGTCAGTGTTTACTTAACAACTGTGTTTATTTTGGAGAGGTGGAGTCATATGCGTGCTCTGATATGAGTGAATATTGAAAGGGGTGGGGTTGGGGTTGTGTGTGGGGGGGTATATGTACAAATGTGGGTGTGAAGGTTGGGTCAGCATAATGCAATATTGGCTCGCTAATTTGATGCCACGGTGACCGCAAAAGGCAAGCATGATTCCCTTTAATCTACCCAAATAAGTAGGGATAAGCTTTTGTGTCGCTGCAAGCCTGCACACACCTCACCTGTAGATAGGAACACGACTGTCCACTTCAACACAAACATAAACACACACACTTGCATATGCACACACACTTACAGATGCACACACACACACTCACACACATACTAACACCAATCTTTGGGTACGTGCACAGGGCCCCCCCTTACTGTGTGCCGGACCCAGCCTCCAAAGTGCAGTACAGCACACCCTGGAAGCGCACGTGATGACCGTACCTCCCTCTCGGCCTGCGGGCAAACACCAACCTCAGCCCCACCCCAAGGCACGGCATGCAGCGGCACCAGCATCAGACACGCATTATGCTGAAGCCAAAGGGGCTGCGCGCAGCACCTCTCAATACGGTGGTCCGCGCAGACTGGTCCCAGGTGCTGCCGATGCAGCTGGCGGGACTCAGGTGCTATCTGTTCAAGGTCAGAAGCTGCTGTGTAATGAGGTCCCTCCCTTTCCAGTGGCGAGCATTGAGGCAGCCAAGGTGAGTGGTTTGACGCAGGAGCAGGTGTGCCTTTTGTGCATCAGGTCTAAATCAGGTGTCTGCTTCAACAAATAACGAACAGCTGATGGGACCAGCTGCGCAGCCCATGAACCTGCCAAGCACGCAGAGGGACTTGAACGCGGCTCTGCACACAGAAAGCCAGTGCACTGCCAGATGCATATAGCTTATAGGATAGAGGTATCTCACTTCTCCACTACAATTTGCACTCAAATGTACACACACACACACACGTCTGTACTTTGCCGCCCTGTGCAGGGCGTCACCGTCACCAATGACAGCGCTGCCCGCTTTGCTCACCAGGTGCTTGCAAAGCACGCCACCGCAGCAGAGCACGCCGCAGACGTCGCCGCAGGCTTCTCCCCTAACAGCAAAGAAGCAGCCGAGCACCGTGCAGCCACAGCAGCTGCAGCCGCTGATGCTGCAGCCAATGCCGCCACTATGAGCGCAGCGCTCTCTGCAAAATCACAAAGTCGTGGAGCAGCGGCTGAGTTTTTGAGGGTTGCAGAAGCAGAAACGGGGGCGATTGGCGATGATGACGATGCTGCCGCTGCTGCTCCTATTGCAGATGTTGGCGGAGGTGGTGTAAGGGAGGCGCACAGGGCAGGGAACGAGCACAAACTCAGGGATACTAAGGCGCCTGAGGAGCAGCTTGCCCCGCTTGCCTCTGTGCTGGCTTCCATTCATGCACAGGCACAGGAGCTCATGTGGCAGCAGGGCCTGCTGCGCAGGGGCACTGCGTTGGCGCAGTCAAAGGTGATAAGAGCACCATACATATACACATATACACACGCACAAGCACACACGAACATGCACACACACAAATCACATGCACACACAATCACATGCTTACACACACAAGCACACACACACACACACTCACACACACACACACGCGCTGACAGGTGTCAGACGTGCTTGAGGTGCTCTCGCACCTGCACAGCACGCAGCGCAAGATGCTGTGTGCGGAGCATGCCAGCCTGTGGCTGGCCCTCCAAAAGCTAGGCCATGGGGAAGGCCATTTTGCTTTGGGCCAAGAAAGCACGACATCAAAACTGCAGGCTGCAATTCAGGTGGGTTCCTACGGGTATAGGCGTATGTGTGTAGTTTGTGTGTGAGTGTGTTTGTGGTTTGTGTGTGTGGTTTGTGTGTGTGGTTTGCGTGTGTGTGTGTGTGTTCCTAACGGGGTAGGCGTCAGGGTCGCTGATGCCAAGGACCAGTGCAGGTGTTTCTTGAGCTGCTGCCTTACTCTGTGTGATAGATTAAAAATGAGCGCCTGCACTATCAAAAGCGTGCTTGTATGTCGTAGGAGTACGCTAGCAAGTGTCATAGGAGTACGGTAGCTGGTGTGTACATTTGAGTTTGCACCCTTCCCTTTGCATCAATCTCGCACACCGTATCAATTTATCCTTCTCCTTCCTCCCTCTCTGCAGGCTCAAAGGGTGGCGTTTTGGGGACAAGTGTATAGTGTCACCTTCTCATCCCAAAAACACCACTATTCTCTGCACCTGTCTGATTACCATGACAAGGCAGGCTCCTAATTGCCTGCACTGTGTGTGTGTGTGTGAGTGCAGGTCTCACATCAGGCAGCCGCCGTGGCACAGTCAAAGCTTGATGTGCTGTCCAAGTACCGCAGCAGCATCGCAGCGGAGCTCCGCCCTCAGGCAAGTGCTCCCTGTAAGGAGGGACAACCAAGACTGAACAACAAAGATGTTGTACGATAGGGAGGCAATACAAGGCAGACAGACAGGCTACGCAGGCGATGAGATGCCTTGCTTGCATGAATTAGGGGAGATGATGTCCATGTGCTTCACGTGTGCCCGCATGTTCTACCTCATGTTTGAAGTTAACTGTGCAGGTGGTGATGCATGAGGACAATGTTGTGAATGTGACTGATGATGCACACACTCCTCTTGTGCATTTGCAAGGGATATCAAGCCATCTGCTGGAAACCCTTCGTGGTCTGAGAGCACTCATTTTGATCTTCCGGTGCAGGAGGTGCTGCTGGAGGACAATGCTGCGGTTGTGCGGAAGGTGTCTCAAGACATTGACCTCACCATCGAGCAGGCCCAGCAGCGCTACAGAGACGCCACGCAAGAGGTGGGTGGGGCAAAGGAGTGTCGTAGTGCCTCATGTGGTGGAGGAGTTTTACGGTACCCGATACCAAAGCAAGAGGTGGGTGGGGCAAAGGAGTGTCGTAGTGCCTCATGTGGTGGAGGAGTTTTACGGTACCCAATGCCAAAGTGGCTCCTTTTCCTTCATCTATGGGGAGTGGTTTTCACTGCCTGCGTAGTTTTTTCTTTTGCTTATTTAATCCTTTTTCTTCAAAGGAGGGAAGTGTGCGGTTGTGAGGGTGACTGTGTATGGCCTATGAAGCAAAGGTGAAGGTTTTGTGAGAGCTCTTCATCTTTTTGTTGCAGGTTACAAAAAATTGCTCAGATAGAAAAGTGACTGAATGCTATACTTTTGCACTTTATGTATGATGGGAAAAGGCTACATCGAATGTTGTGGGGAAAAAAGGGTGATTTTATGTCAGCAATGGGAAAAAGCTACATCAAATGTTACGGGGAAAAAAGGGTGATTTTATGTCAGCAATGGGAAAAAGCTACACCAAATGTAATGGGGAAAAAAGGTGTTTTGCGCTTCTTTTCCCTGCGTTCCAACCTTGAACGACCATGCTTGCCTTGTCCACAATCTTGCCTTTCCTGCTGTTAGCATTCAAGGCTGGCCAACTCTGCATTTTTTATGCTATTCATAAACAACCTATGGTGCAAGGGCTTTGTACGGACGTTCACAAATCGCTTCATTAAGAGAAAATCGCCCCCTTACAGTGCACCACACACCTTTGTCCCTCCACTGTTGCCTTTCTTGTTCTGAAACTCAGATACGCTATATAATTCTACGCTAAATTCCGCTCAAGCTATAGCTTTGACGTACACCTGGCTGTGATGAAATGCACCCGCTGTTTTGAGCACTTCCAGCAGGGTTGGCACCCTTCTGTCACTCTTGCCTTCATACTCAGCAGTGCAACAACACCTTCACCCTCTCTGCTATGCTCTGAGCACAACTATCAGTGCTAGCCTCCTTCTGTCATTCTTGCCATCATACTCAGCAGTGCACCACACCCTCGCCCTCCCTCTCTGCTATGCTCTGTGCACAACTAACAGGGTAGTAAAACCTGCTGTCGTACTACTTCATAGCGCACCACAACCACACACACACACACACACACGCACACACACACACACACACACACACACGCCTTCATCCACCCCCCACTCTTTTGCCTAAGGCTGGAGCTCTCACGGAGGCTGACCTGGCCGAGCTGAAATCGTACCACACACCTCACAGCCGCGTGCGCTTGGTCATGATGGCTGTTTGTGTCATGTTTGGGGTGCCCATGGACTGGCGCAGCGCACAGAAGCTGCTAGTGAGTGTGTGAGGCCTGCTCAATTGATTACAGTTCCCTGGGTGGAGTTGCCTACAATAGATCTTGAGGGCCTGCTCAGTTAGTTACAATTCCCAAGTTGAGTTTTGCTAGAACTGTGAGCAAGCTACCATGCCAAGGGAGGGAGGGA
>Ga0307942_1000682_pt1 | contig 24616 bp, 25 predicted proteins | sample OrgLakmetagen175_FD_201846 | JGI IMG/M metagenome (GOLD analysis project Ga0307942, IMG submission 201846) | Saline water microbial communities from Organic Lake, Antarctica - #175 | ecosystem: Environmental > Aquatic > Non-marine Saline and Alkaline > Saline | place: Antarctica: Organic Lake... | reverse complement strand
GGCGGGAGTGGGTCGGGGAGGGTGGAAAACGAGCAGAGGGGAGGGCGTGGCGCTCGTGGCTCAAGCAGTGGGAGTGAGAGCACCGAGAGCAGTGCTAGCAGCAGAGGGAGGAGTAGGAGTAAGGGAAGAGGGGGAGGGGAGGGTGTGGGCAGGGTGAGCGGGAGAAAGAGGAGTAGGAGTTCTAGTAATGGCAGAAGCAGCCGCAGCAGTGAGGATGGCAGCAGCCATGGTTTGGAAGAAGAAGAGAATGCAGATGACCAAGCTCTGAGGAAGGCAGCAATGCAGGTGGCCAAGAGCGTCGTGGCGGCCAAGGAAAAAGCTGTCTCCCATGGGAAGCAGCTCCCACAGCAGCAGCAGCAGCAGCAGCCGCAGCAGCAGCCTAATTATGCAGCTACAGAGTCCGAGACTACTACGCAGCAGCTGTCACTGCACTCTGACACACTTCCTTCTCCTCCCCCCCTGCACGTGCTCCATCCCACGACAGTAGCACGCTCAGCCCTACCTGCCTCCCCTCAAACTGCAGGCCTTGGGCCAGCCCCTCTCTCCCACGATTTGCCAGCCCCATTTCCCCAGACTTACCACCCCACCCAGCAACTGACCTCAGAATCACTTCAACGGGAAGGCGGCACAAGAGCAAACGAGGAGGATGACATGCACCAGATGGCCGCCAGGTACGTTTCTGTGTTGACTTCTGACACTGCATGGCTCCAAGCTTCTTGCATGCGCTTGTCTGTATATTGATGGCGCACGCCAGGCGGAAAGGTTACAGAGCACAGCAAACCCTAGCAAACATTATGTATCTGTGTCCTTCACTGCAGCCTTGCCGCACAGCTGCTAGGAGGGGGCTGGCAGACAGGAGTAGCAGCAGCCCCTGATGCTCACCAGCCCCCGGCCTGCGCAATGCTGCAAAATGCTGCCAAAACGGCACAGCACCATTGGCTGCCCCAACAGCAGAGTTCAACCCTGAGCCAGGCCTCCTCTCATTTTCAACAGCAGCAGCAGCAGCAACAGCAACAGCAGCAGCAGCACGATCTGCCACATCCCCCCCTGCCCCCCCTCTCGCCCTCTCTACCGCCCCTCCCCCCTTCACCTCCCTCTAGTTCAGAACCTGAAGCGTTGCCTCCGCCTCCGCCTCCTCCTCCGTTTCCGCCTCCTCTTCCCCCATTCCCTCCCCCCCTGCCTGATCCTGCAAGCATGTCCATTTTACCAGGGGAGGTGCGTGTGTGTGCTGCTTGATGTAAAGCTGAACGACAAGGTCGGGACACAAATGAACAGGCATGACCACGCGCGTGAGCACGCTTGCGTGCAAACTCACGTGTAATTGCGTGCGTGTACACGTAGGATTCCCTATCAGGTCCATTCAAGCACGCTTGGCCACTTCAGCATGCATTCGCGATTACACATGCACAAGCATTTACAAAGGACATCAGACCAACGCTTGAGTATGCTTGCATCCATGCACGTGTACAGGCACACACAATTGCTTGATATACACATACGTGTATGCATTCACAAACATATAAGCATGCTCACAGGCATTTACATGTGTTAACAAGCGCAACACTCATGAGTCATGAACATGTACATGCATGTATGCGCTCACCTGTGCAAAAGTATGCTCACGTGCACACACACACACACACACACACACACACACACACACATCTATATACACATACATAGCACACAAGATCGTGTTACGTATGCACGCAGGTCGGTGGGGATGACATGGATATGGACATAGACATGGACATTGACCCCGTTGAGAATGAATGTAGGGAGGAGCTTGTGCACAGAGGCATCACTGAAGGGAGTCAGGGCAGTAAAGTACATGCTGCAGCTCCTCTTCCACCTCTGCCTGCAGCACCATCTTCACCATTACCAGCAGCACCATCTTCACCTTCACCAGCAGCAGCAGCAGCTGCCGCACAACCACCACCAACAACAGCAGCAACACCAGACCAAGCGCCAGCAGCACTACCAGCGACAACAACAACAGCACAAGCTCTACCGCTGTTACCGACAACACTGGCACAAGCTCCAGGATTACCACCAGCAACAGCAGCAGCGCGGGCACCACCTGACCTGTCAGCTTCAGGCCCTGCACCCTTAATGCACCACAACCAGCCTGCCCTTGCTGAGCCATCTCAAGTGCCAACCTCAACTCAGCCTGCCACAAAACCTCCCCCCCCTCCCACTCACCACATCCACACCACTCCCATCCCCACCCTTCCTCCCTCCTTGCCCTCAATTCTGCTCCCTCCGCCTTCCATTACCACACCCAATGCTGCACTGACAGTGCTAGGAACGCACACGTGGCCAACAACCGCCCCCAAAACACAAGCCACCTCAACAATGCCAGCAGCGTCACCACCACCTTTGTGTAGCCCAACCTCGCTGTCAGTAGGGGCACTAAGTGCAGGGTCTGCATATGCATCTCCATTGACTCAGTACAGAGCGTACAGACTGAGCCCGCAGTTCTTTAAGCTTGGAGGGGCAAATCCGTCGCCCCTATCCCCTAGGTGAGGAGCACCTGCTCTTGTGTGTGTCTGTGTGTGTGCGCGTGCATGCACGTATATCTGTGTGTGTTTGTGTGCGTGTGTGTTATAATGTGTATGTGCATGTAGTTGTGCATGCTAGTGTGCGTGCGTGCCTGTGTGCGTGCGTGTGTGTGTGCTTGTGTTGAAGAGAGTGAGACTATAGGTTTGTTTAAGCGTGTGTGTGTGTCCTTTCTCTCTTTCTAGGCAGTGTTTGTTGTGCACGGGTTTGTCTCTGCAAATATTATGTGGATCATCTTCAAACCACTCTTCCAGCATATAAGCCAAACCATCCAGCGTCGGGTATCTTGTGAGTTACAAAGGGGAAGCACATCTGTGTTCAAAGGCGTAATCTAGTAGTGTATGATTAGGGGATGACCAAATCTATGAGACTCCCTTACAAACGCATCATCAGCGCAAACATCCGCTGATATTCAAATTCGCCTTTTAATCTGAGCATATCCAAATTTTCTGACGCACGTTGACCTGTGAGGGCTTTCAAGCTGTCCGTCACTACCACAAGCACCACATGTGCCTCTGCCATGACTTACTGCCCGCACACAGCTTGGCCCACATACACGACCCAGCCTGGCCTCTGTGCGTGTTTGACGTGCGTGGCGCATGCAAGGACGCTGGATGTCCAATGCAACACCTCAGGTGTGTGTGTATGTGTATGTGCGCGTGCGCGTGCGTGTGCGTGTGTCAGTGTCTGTGTTATTGAGGGGTGCAGCTCAACACCTGCATTCCGTGTGTGCATTTACTAAGGCTAAATATCATTGCACCGAAATTTGGCTTGAAGCCAGCCCAGCCAAGCCCCACCCAAAAAGGGAGAATTCATGATCCTTTCTTGAATTGCACCTCTGAGGTCACCCAATGGCTTCTATACATAATTGTAACACTTCTGCATACCTAAAAATTAATGAGATTGGGGTCAAGGGTTTGAGTGGGGGGCTGGATTTGTGCCATTTCTCTTCCAGAAAGATGGCATGGTTGTAGAAATGCGTGTTTGGGACTGAATTTTACCAATTCTTTTGTTCCCAAATAAATTTAGGGCCAAACCATACCCATCAAAGCAAACAAAAAGGGGTTGAAAATCTGCCCCTAAAGGACTTAATGCGTGGGCCTGTTTGCTGGCAAAATTGGTGCATTTCTGGAAACCCTGGAAACACGCATTCTGGCCACCACCTGTGTGTTGAGAGCCCCTCAGTATGCTTTTAAGGCAATCCCTGTCAAGTATTGTGGTCTAGAATGCTGGGGTTGGGCCTTGGTGGGCAGCGACAGCTGATATTTTCATCTCTCTGGTCAGCCCCTCCCGAATGCAACCTGATTCGACAAACAAGCCCAGATGAACTAATCAACGAAAGTGCGCCACTCAGACTTACACGGGAAGGCTCCAAAAAGCTGACAGGTTAAAAAAATTAGACGCAACCCCAGACGGTTCAGCGGTTGGTGCCTGATTGTAAATCACACTTTTCCCTGCCAAAAGGGGGTCCAAATCCGAACCTTCACCCTAGACCTCCGGACCTTCACCAAAGTGTCCCCAATATTATTGCAAACACCCCTGGAAAGTTAATGGTACAGGAGAGGAGCTTTTGGAAATCCATTTTCTGGCAGGGATTTCCACCCTGCCCACCTGGGCACCTCCCGCCACAAACTGAGTGTGCAGGCGTGCTTATATGTATCTAATTATGGTTCCTACATACTTACATGCATTCTTCTGCTTGGGGCAAGAACTCTCATAGGGATGGCTGGCCTGACTTGAAGGTATCAAACTTGTGGAATCTCGGAATTGATGCAGGCAGCCTGTAAAGCTGAGGTATTTCAAGAACTTCAATGACATTTTTTATGACTATTGAATGTGTCCTGTGCTTCAGAGATGGTTTGCTGCTGGTCGCCTCTGCCTATGCAAATTTACTTCAAATTTCCAAGGGCAGTCCAATTGACCGCACATGTACCATACTTTACGTGATTGTTGCTGTAGGGATGGCATGCTGCCGGGCGCCTTAGCATGTGGGGAGCTGCGTGCCCGCATGGCCGTGCTTGGAATCCAGGTATGTGTTTTTATGCGCAGCTTTTGATGAATAGGCACGGGTCACGTTTGTGCAGGTCCTGACACGTGCTTTTAGGACATATGTAGGGCTGACACTAAATTCTATGATGAATGTAGGGGTACGCGTTGCAGGGCAGGGAAAAGTGCCGGTGTATTCTATGTATCCCAATATTGGTACCCCAACCGACCCCAAAATGTAACATTTCCCTCCAGGGTGTGCTTCCCAGCCGTCCCACCATAGTGCAGTCTCAGAGGGGGGGCCGCAAAGGAGGCCAGCACGGCAGTGGCAGGCCAGGGGGTCTCAGTGCTGCAACTGCTGCTGCAGAAGGCACGGAGGCGCTGTCGCAAGAGGTACGTGGCATCAGAACAATACGTGGTGTACAGCTGTGGGGGATGTGCATACATTTTTGTGCATCTGTTTTGGTCGCAATCACCGCCAATTGCCAGCAGTTGATTCGATGCTAGCGGTCCTTTGTGTGTTTTTAGAAGCAGGGTTATTTGTAGGCTGGAAGGGTCAAATCTACTGTGAAGAGCACATTGAGCGGCTGTTGGGCAAAAGGGGTGCTTTGGTACGTCATTGTAGTTTGATGTATCTTTTTCGTTACGTTATGAGTTATGAGCAAAGACGCGTCAGAAGTCACGATCTGATGGACTTACTTTTCTGCAAAATACATTTATGCCAATAAGCAGGCAGGTAGGTTTGAAAGGGGCAAGTCACTTGATAAGGCATTGCTGCTGCGCGTGGCATTGAGGTCTGCTAGCAAAATATAAGATGTACTGTGGGAAATTGTGTGGCTGCTGCATGACTGCTGCATGTGTAAGAGAAAAAATGTGTAACTGCCGCACTCGTGTCGTATTCACTTTTTGCGATATTTTGTAGCACCATGACTTCCTCTCCTGTCCTCTCCACTCCCAACACGTGCCCACCAAACCTTCATTGCACTCCACTCTCCACCATGGCAGTGTCTAGCACACTGTCTGCTGCACTAATCCCATGCTCCACGCCCCCCTGTGTAGGTGTCTATTGCACTGTCTGCTGCAATCAGCACTTCTCCAGCTGTGCTACCCAGCTCAAAAGACACGAGCTCAAACAGCAGCAGATTGCAGTCCCTTGCATCCCGCGCGGTAGCTTGCAGGTGCGGTGCCGTGATCTGATTGTGGATGCCGTGTTACAGATCAGTGCATGCATTTTGGATTGAAGTAGACTGGAAATGCCATATTGTGTGTGCGCCTATGTAAGGCTCTTGAAACATGTGTGCTTACTGTGCAACCGTTTACTAACTTTGTGTGCAGGGATGGGGATGTGGTGGCGCGCATGCAAGGCAAGGGTGGGCGATTGGCACAGGTGTGTGTGTGTTTAAGTGTGTTTGCGTGTGTATGTGTGTGGGCAACATACGCATGGGTGCGTGCACTAATGTGCACTGTTCCAATTTCAGACGCCACCAGATGGATTGGGTAACATACGTATGGCTGCTGGCATGCTTGAATGGTTGTGTGTACGCTTTCATGCTCGTATGCTGTGGGCTTAGGTATGGGACATCAGGACCAGATTCGTCGGCTTTTGTGCAGTGAGGTGCACGTTTTATGTGTTGGACCTGTAAGTGCCAAGCACTGTGTGTGCTGTATGGTGTGCAGATCCCGGAGGAGCAGCGCAATCGTGTGGGCCTGGAGGGAGATTTGCCTGTGTATCAAGTTCTCACACTGACTCAAGGTAAGGTGATGGAGGCACACGTGCGAGGAACAAGTGTGTCAGGTTCAAGTACACTTGCTGAGCAGGTACAGATCAGGGCACAAGCTGTAATTGGTGTCCAACACCCAGTAACAGTTCAAGATCGGTGCAACTCTTTTACAAGACCTTTTATACATTCAAAGTCGATGCGTGGATTTTTGTAAGTAGGGACCCTTTTTCTATACCGTACGTACATGTACTCACCCCCCCCCCTGGAAAGAGTTTTATTTTACAGAAAAACAGCCCTAGAATTATTCATTTTACATTAACATTCAGCAACCACATTCAGCAACCCCCTCTCAGAGGAGTAAGCACTCTTGCTGTTGTTGCCGTCACTGCTGCTACTGCTGCTGCATGCGCGTGCGAGCTTTGCGTGCTGCTTGGGTGCTTTAGCTAGAGTGTGTGCATGTGTGTGTGTATGTGTGTGTGTGAGCACGTGTGTGCAAGGGTGCTAGAGAGAGTGTGTGCGTGTGTGTGTGTGTGTGTGTGCGTGTGCGTGCGTGTGTGTGTATGTGTGTGTGTTTGTGTGTGTGTCAGGCTTGTCGAGATACGCCGTACTTCAGCTTTCTTGACCGTAATTACGGTACCGTACCATAATACGCCGTACAATACGGTGCAAGTATAATCTGTTTTAAAAGACGGTGTCCGACCGTACAGTACGGTGCCATCGTACAGCACGATTTTGACCGTAATTTGGCCGTTTGGCTCCAATTTCGGCCCAACACATTCCTTGTCTTTTTGCAACAATTAGTTATGAATAAAACACAAATTATTAACCAGAAATCAAGTACTGCGTCCGACTTTTGAGTGTCCATGCAAGCCATCGCTGGGCCCTTCCCCCGAGCTGATGCAGCCCCAACCCAGCCTCAGGGTCGTTCTGGGAAGCATTGTGTGGCGTCAGCACGTAAGAGGAGCATGCTGGAGGTGGAAATGGGAGGTGTTTGGGGTGGAGAGGCCTTTCTGAGGCCAAAATTGCACTGGCAGTGCCAGCCCCCGAGCTGATGCAGCCCCAACCCAGCCTCAGGGTCGTTCCTGGAAGCATTGTGTGGCGTCAGCACATGGGAAGAGCACACCGAGGAGCGAAAATGGGAGGCTTTGGAGTGGAGAGGCCTTTCTGAGGCCATTTTTGCACTGGCAGTGCCAGTTTGGCACCGTACCGTACACCGTACCGTATTTTACCGTAATTACGGTAAAGTACGGTGTGACAAATACGGTAGTACGCCGTAATTTAACAAGTACGGTGCGTACCGTACAGACCGTAATCGTACCGTACAACTCGACAAGCCTGGTGTGTGTGCACGTGCATGTGCATGTTTGTCTGTGCGTGTGTGCGCCTGTGTGAGTGTGTTCGCACGTGCATGTGTTTGTGCGTGTGTGTATATGTGTGTGTGAGTTTGTGTGTGCATGTGTGTGCACGTTGTACGCCTGCGCATCCCTGTCAACTTGATTAGTTGCATAACCACAGAATGGGGGGAAGGTGCAGGCGGAGCGGGGGGGGCATCCTCTCCGCTCGTCACTTCCAATAATAAGTAATTTTCGCTACCGCCCCCCTAAAAACCCGAACCGCTCCCCTAGAAATAAATCTATATTTTACCACCGTTTCACGAGTAATCTGTCACCGCCCCCTCCAAAAAACAATAACTAAGGGCGGTGATATACTTTATGTACGGTACTTATAATCTACAAATTCCACCTCCATATGCACGACTGGCACTCAAGCAGCCTCTGACAATTTGCTCAGTCACTGCACGCACATGTGGTGGTTTACATGGCCATCCAACAGGACTACAGCATGACCACTGCACTCTGGGGGCTTGAATGTCTAAATCCTAGCTCTTTTCTCAAAACCACTCCTCAAAACCACTCCTCAAAACATGGCGAGGCTCGTTTTGAACGCCTTCACTTACAAAATCACCAGACACAACGCCTAACAATAAACATGTGTATGTGTTTTGGTAATATGCGTGTAATCCCTTACTGCCAAGAAACAGACACACCACGGAGGCCAGTAGCCTTTTGTGCACCTCCAACATGCCCGTGCCCTTTCCCTTTCCTCCACAGGCCCGAGCAAATCTTTCCATGTTGCCCGTGCATTCCAGAGCCAGCTGTTAGCTACAGTGCCACCCCCCACTGCTAAGCCCTGGCAACTCACTGGTAGGGTTACTCAGCTGTCACTACCTGTCCTTACCTACCATATGCAATGAAGCCGTAGTCAAAGCCTTCTTTCCTCTTGCACTCTCCATATTACATTACTTGCGATGCTTTCTACTGTTTTGTGCGCAGCTTAAACGTTCAAGGCCATGTGTGCTGTCGAGTCCTCATGTAGACCCGTTCTGTGTTAATTATTTGCAATTTAAGGCGGGCTTGTTTTAGTAAGGCAGGGTACTGCACTTTAACCACAGGCTACCGGTTATCTTCAAATGAGCACATGTCTGTCCGTATACATGCACTCAAACAAAAAATACATGCATTAACACACGTAGCACTTTGCTCACCCTACTCCCAAAGCCATCCATCAACACATATCCCTCATTGGCTCACCCTAAATTCACAGGCTACGGACATGGCCAACCCCTTGCGGGGTTGGATTGGCTCTCCCTCACGCCCTCTCCTGGCCACGCGTTTACCACCACAGACGGGCTGGTGGTGGTGGTGGCAGCAGAAGAGGAGCAGCAGCAGCAGCGTGCAGCGCCAGGGAGAGCACGTCAGGTATGTGTCTGTGGGTCTAGATGTGTGTGCGTGCATGCATGTGTGCGTGTGTGTGTATGTGTGTTTTAGAGCTTGCCCTCACCCGCGTATGTGTGTGTATGTGTGTGCTCGTGTATGTTTGTGTGTGTGTTAGAGCTTTCCCTCGCCTTGTTTAGCTCAAAGAAGGTGGGGTCCACGTCGCAGTCCCCCTAAACCACATGAGTTGCGTGCACCACACCTGACCACTCCTTGTTGTTCTTGATTAGCTATCCCGTGTCTTCAACCTGCCGCTTCCCATGTCACAGGACCGCTACTTCTCCCCCCCTGCCGCCAAGCGCCGAAAGGCAAGCAGCGGGCCAGCAACAACAGGAGCAGGAGCAGCAGCAGCAGACGTGGCTCCCCCCCCGGCTGGCCCCACACACGCCCCTCTTGCCTCTCCTGCTGATGTAATCGCACGCCCTAACCCTCTAGCTGCCCCACCTTCATCCACACACGAAGCCGCTTTCACAACTCCAGCGCTCACCGCATCTGGCACGGATGTGCCACCAAGCGACACCCTCCCTGGTACTGACCCAGCTAGGACCACCAAAGGAGCCGCTCCCGCTTCTGTGGCAGCAGCAGCAGCAGCAGCCATAAAAGATTCTGCAGCTCCAGCAGCAGCAGAAGTGGCACCTGCAGCAGGCTCGGGCACTGCAGCAGCAGCAGCAGCAGCAGCAGCAGCAGAAACAGGGTGTGTGCCTGCAGTTGATGCCTCAAGCCCGAGCATTCGCCGTGTGGATGCCTTGTTTGAGGGCCAGCTGCAGCTAGAACCTCAACGCAAGGTGAGGGTGTGTTGCAACTTTTCTTTTAACTAGTGTGCATTTGTCAATTCGTCTGTGGGTATTTAGAATCCTACTCCCTTGCTGTGTGTGTGCATTTGTCAATTTGTCTGTGGGTATTTAGAATCCCGCTCTCTTGCTGTGTATGTATGCCATGCCATTTACAAACATACACTTCATTGCAAGAAGGCTACTTCCGTTCAAAATTCAAAAATCACAACTAGTTATTGTGGTTCCACTACTCCTGGCTTTACACTGTCTTCATAAGCTGCCCATTTCCCGGTCTCCACTACGGCTCTGTACATGCACACACTTATAACATGCACAAATGCACACACATACTCACACACAAAGCACGCACACACATGCCACGTAGACATGCCCTTTGTTGTGGCTACACTGGGCAGCTGAGCACTTGGGCTATGGAGAGCGGCTGCACAGTGTAAAGGTCCGTTGACACTCTGCTGCAAGTGGAGATTGCTATAAGGGCTTGCTATGACCCTGTACATAAATGTATATTGTACATGATTGAATGTTTCAAAACGTATGCTTCTCCAGTATCGGCGTCATGCGTGTATGGTGGTAACCAATTGTTTTGGTGCGTATAGATGAGCCGATTCAATGTTTACCTCCCTCACAGCATTTTTATTGCTTTCCAAGCTGGAAATTGCTGGCATTGGTTTTGGGGTCAGAGCATTGGTTTTGTGCAGGCTTGCATAAGCGTGCCTCACGTGCCTTGTGCAACTGCTGCATACTTTTTTGTTCTGCTGATATTCCCCTGCCCTTTGTGAATTCCTATGAGTTGTTGATGCTGTCCGCCAGTACTTATTCACTTAATTTCATTTATAACACCTCTATAAATCGTCGCACACCGTCCATTTTTTGCACCTATTGCGCCATCCCCCTTTCCACGCAAACATCCTTGAACGGAACCCTTCCGTACCTCCTTACTTTAAGACTTCAATGACCCAACATCCAGGGTACTTGGCATGCCTTGCACCAACAAGCTCAAACAGTATTCACACTTTCCGGCCGATCTGCACACTTTCCAGCTCACCTGCACAAGCGGCCACTGAAGCCTCGTACGCTGAGTTGACCTGGTGTACCTACAGGAATGCAATCCTGGCATGCCCACACCAACAACAAGCTCAAACAACACTTGAACTCTACAGCTGACCTGTATATGCGATCACTGAAGCCTTGCACCCTTACATGACGTGGTGTACCTGCAGGAGCGCAACGCGGCCATTGCTGTTCTCCAAAAGGGCTATTTCCTCCTCCTTGGCAGCAGCCAAGAAAACCAATTGCAGCACCCCTGCCAGCCGAGCCCTGCCTTGCTGCTTCCTATGCAGCTGAGCTTGCTTGCCAGGCAGTACGGGCTGAACTGCCCCCATCCTGCATTAATGGCATGCAAACGGCAGACTTGGGCTGCTCTGTGTGGCAGCAGCAGCAGCAGCAGCAGCAGCAGAGGCAATTTTGGTAGCAGCATCAGAAGCAATAGCAGCAGCAAGAAGCAGGAGACACCTGCTGCAGGCAGCGACTCATACGCACTGTGCTTAGCGTTGGTGTCGGTTGAGCCTAACGTGCGCCGCCAGTGTGCGCTGCTGCATAAGGGCATGCTGGAGTGTGCGGGACGAATGGGGCAGGAAGGGAGGCAGGCCTGTGTGCCAGGACAGGGTCCAGCCAATCCACAGGGTCAGGCTGGTGCACAAAGTGCTGGTGGACTTGGTGCTGGTGTACAAGTGAGCGAGCTGCAAGAGGGGCAGCAGCAACAGCAACAACAAGGAGGGCAGGGGCAGCCACATGAGCGGCAGCAGCAGCAGCAGCAGCAGCAGCAGCAGCAGTGTATTGGTCTACACAGCCCCTGGGAGACCCAAGTAGCCATGGAGTGCTCCCTTGACCTCGCTCTGCGCTTTGTGCACGTCAGCTGTGCTGCCAACCTCACGCCTGCTGCCCTTCAGCTGCTGTCTCAATTACAGCATGGGTGCAGGTCCTTCCTGGCCAGCGACCTGCCTTGTGACACTACAGGTCCATCCAAGCACGCTCCCTCCCACCTCCCCCCCCCAAGTAACAGCAGCACGCCAATTGCATTCTCATCGCCAACTGCACCCTCATCCACACACCTAAACGTCCCCACCAGCATCCTCCTTGAGCCCCCCCATCACTTGCAGCACACAGATACCACCTCAGATGCACACCCCACATCCGCTCTCACAGAGCAGCAGCAGCAACACTCGCCGGAGACCTACCTGCATACCTTGGCTACCACCAGGGAGGGAGAAGGTACCAAGGGACAAGCCGCCATGGTGCGCGCTCTGTCGCGCTGCCCCGGACTAGCCTCTATGCTGTGGACGTGCGCGGCACATGTAGCACAGCACGGCATGCTCCCCACGGCTGTGACGCGTCGCTTAGGCTACTCCCAATTCCCGCTCCTGCTGGCCTCTGACACATCCTACGCATTCTCCACTACAACACCCACGCCTTCCTCGCAGCAGCAGCAGCCCTGCCAAGCCAGTAACGTAAACCATTCAGCTGCTCAGCCAGCGCTAACCCAGCCCCTTGCCATGAGCAGCGAAATATGGGGCCACCTGGAAATGGCGTTGGAGTGTGCTTGCTGTGCAGTGGAGGGTGTGCTAGCTGCTGCTGCTGATAGGAGGAAAGGGAGTGATGTGCTGATACCCCAGCAGCAGCAACAACAGCAACAGCAGCAGCAAGGGCAGGGACGTCAACAGCAACTGGAACAGCAACAGGAGCAGCTCCCCTCAGCGCCCTTAGCTCCTTCTTTACAAAGTGAATCCAGGCTCCACTCCACGCCAGGGCGGCTGCCAGAGACTTGCATTGCTGCAGCTGCGCAGCTGGCAGCAGCAATGCATGCAGCGCTCAGCTGCCAGCGCTCGCACTTACCTCCGGCACCCCCACCCCCGCCGCAAGCGTCGTCTCAACCGCAGCCGCAGCAGCCCCCACAGCAGCAGCCTCACCTGCCCCCTTCCTCCTGGCTCACGTGCCTACCTCTTGTGACCTTCTGGCTAGCCCAGTTGGGAAGCCCTCACTGTGCTGCACGCTTGACCAGCCTACCATCGCACGCCTCACACTGGCTGGGCCCCCACTATGCGTCTGCACTGTCTACCGCACTTCACCCTCTACTACCCCAACAGCCCTCCTGCGCACCCCCAAACTCACGCCCACGGACCCCGCCTTTGACTTCCATGCGCTCATTCACACCCCCGCCCTCCTCCTCCTCCCAACCTTCCGGTGCACCCCTCCCACACACCCTCCCTCACCGTACTTCCATGCTGCTGCTATCTGGGGTGTGCCTCAGTGCGGGTTTGGCGGCAGCTGCAGCAGCCACTGCAGATGATGTTGAAGGCCAAACGAGTTCTGTAGGTGTGTGTCTGGTTTGTGGACTGTAGGGGTGTGGGTGGGCGCCTGTTTGTGCTTGCTCTGAGTAGGCCCTAAAAAACTTTGCTCCATTGCATGAGCATTTCAACAAGTACCGTAACTCAAATGCTAGTCAACGTGAGAGCAGCCTTGGCCTGTTTTGTTTGCACTTTTGGTGCTGGCAATGCTATAGACAATGGCTGCGTATCTTAGACATAACAACAGCATCAACAGAAGACTGCAGTGAGTGCTGGAAACGGTGCCTGTGTGCATGCGTACACATACTTTTTGAGGCGAAAGCTGCTCACACAAGGTGTATTTTGCCTAGCCAGTGTCCCGCACTTGGAGTCTGAAACTAATGCTGAGCAACCGGATGTGAGTGCGCTGCTGCAGGTGCTGCTAGTACAACTGCAACCTCAACACCCACCCCGCCTCTCGTGGTGTATGACCTTCTAAGCAGCGCAGTGGAGTTATATGTGCAGGTGAGTGTGCTTGCTTGGGCGATGCCAATTGCTGTATCTCGTGCCTGGGTGTTTGCTATTTGCGTAATGAGAGAGTGTTTCAAATTGGGGCGAACGTGATGCCTGAAATTGTAATACGTTTGAAGGTGGGGGAAAGCAATCGTGCAGAACAACGCTTATATTCAAGGGAACGTTTTTTTCTAAAGACTTCTAAAGATTTGAGATGCTTGCTTAATGAGTGCAGGCATGCATGCACGCTACAATAATCAAGCAAAGGTAGGAATGCACCCGTGCACGAGAAACATGGACAACCCACACATATGTTTACACGTGCGCACACTCAGTTCGTACACACATACACTCATACATACACACGCAACACGTAGGTGGCGACCCCAGAGGAGTTGGCTGGCCTTGTAGCCCATGCCACACAAGACGTACCTGGCCTACCCTCAGGAACTCAAGAACAGCAGGAGTTGTTAAAGAAGGGCTGGCAGCAGCAGCAGCAGCAGCAGCAGCAGCAAGATAGCTCTGCCTACCCTCCACACCTCGCAGCCATATTGACTCCACCAATTTTGTGCGCAGCCACATCAACTCCCCCTGACACATCCACTGCCCACGGCACCACCTCAAACGGCAGCAGCATGGGGAGTCAAAGGGCGGGTGGTGGTGTTGAGGCTGGGCTGGAGAGCGTGTGGAGCATGCATGTGCCGTCTATTGAAGTGGTGGGGCTGGAGTGGGTGTGCTACAGCTTGCAGACTCTGATGCTGCAGGGCAAAGCAACTCTAGCTAGCAGCACGAAGACCTTGCTTGATGCCGCCACGCTGCAGTCGCACCTGAAGAAGCAGCAGCAGCTACAAGGGAAACAAAGTGGAGGTGCCGGCTCTCAGCAGCCTCGCCAGCAGCAGCAGCAGCAGCAGCAAGTGTACACCTTCCCCCGCGGCCTGTTTAGCGAGCTGGCTGTTGTGGCGTACAAGCAGCGCACCAAGGAGAGCGGTGCAGCAGTGTCGCACGCTCAGTCCACCGTACGGGCTGTGCAGCGTAGCCGTGCAGTGCTAAAGGCTGCGCATGCACGTGCATGGCAAAGACAGCAGCAGCAGCAGCAGGAACGGCAGTTGCAGCAACCGCAGCTACCACAGCAGTGCTTGGAGCAGGCAGAGTTGTTGTGGGGGCATCAACAGGAGGAACGACTAGTGCTTTTGCATTGGCGGGCGCGAACCTCGTCTGCGCTGCTGCGGGCCTGCACACAGCTGTTGGCTCAGTTTGGGGATGCGTGCAAGCAGCAGGCATTGCGCGCTCCAGCCCCCCTCAGCACGTCAGCAGCAGCAGCGGCAGCGGCAGCTCCACCCTCCAAGCTGGCCCATGCGGTGCTGCGCACCCAAGGCATACTGCAACGGGTGAGTGCCCCTTTTAGTTTGTGGCCCATGCGGTGCTGCGCACCCAAGGCATACTGCAACGGGTGAGTGCCCCTTCTAGTTTGCTCTGCAACGGGTGCGTGCCCCTTCTAGTTTGCTCTGCAACGGGTGCGTGCCCCTTCTAGTTTGCTCTGCAACGGGTGCGTGCCCCTTCTAGTTTGCTCTGCAACGGGTGAGTGCCCCTTTTAGTTTGCTATGCAACGGGTGAGTGCCCCTTTTAGTTTGCTATGCAATGGGTGCGTGCCCCTTCTAGTTTGCTCTGCAATGGGTGCGTGCATTTTCCTGGTGTTCTGCAGCAACCGGGAAAGGCATCTCCAGTGTGCCCTCTCTTCTGGGAGCATGTCATCCGTTTCAGGAATGGTCTGTACGCAAGGGACAGGGAGGCACAGGAACAGAGTCGGGGTTGGTCAGGTTTGCACACATGCACTCCATATGTGGCCGTGTTCCAAGGAAATCCTGCCAGAGGCTCTGTTTATGCACTGCATGAACATGGCTTGGGCTCGCTGTCCTTGTATAGTGTGAGCATGCTAGATTGACAATGCTGCAAAACATCCAAGCTTCAAAGGACTTGCATACTTAAGCTGTGGACTTAGCTCTTCCTGTTATGCAGGCTGTGAATAGGAAGGGATACATATGCTAGCCTTTACTGCATTTTGTCCCCCGTCCACGCCCATCAACATTCTACATTAATCCCATATTAAAAAGCGTTGTTAAAAATACGTCGACCACCTTCCGCAGTCAATCACCTTCAGATGGATCCCGGAGGAAGTATTTCCTTGAACACCAGCAACAACGAACTACACCTGTGTCCTTCATCTTGACTTTATTTCAGTCACTTGCCCTTTTAACGATGATAGGGCTTGCATAAGACACACGCAAACTCACACACATTGTTTTATACAATATACGCAATACAGGAGGTCGCCCTCCTGACAGCCTACAGTGAACAAGAGGAGGGCAGCCGGCCCCTCCACATGCCTTCCGCCCTGTCCCCCCTGTTCATGCACAACCAGTACCCACCAGCCCCGCGTTCTGCCGGCAGCATGTTGGCTTCCAGGGGGGGGCCAAGTTTGGGCTTAAGTGCAGGTAGTGGCGGCAGTGGGGGCAGTGGGGGTGGAGAACACTTAAGTCGAGGAACTGAGGCAGCAGCTGCGGAATTTGCAGCAGAGGGCCCTGCATCGAAAAAGTGCCGCACTGAGGCAGGGCTGCAGCAGCAGCAGCAAGAGCTTCAGCAGCAGCAGGGCAAAGAGGCACAGGGAGACGTACATGGGGCAGCAGCACCATTGCAGGCAGGAAGAGCAGCTGCTGGGAGCAAAACAGGGGAAGGTGCACGAGGTTCACATGGGAAAGCTGCAGGTGCTGCTAGCACCCTGCCTGTGCTTCAGCTAGCTTCCTCTACTGCTGGTGGCGGTGGAGGCGGCGCCCTAAACTCCACAGGCCAGAGTCCACTGTCAGACCCAGGCGCTCTTTCCCTGCCTCACGGGAAGCTACGGTCTGCGATGTACCCACCCGACTTAAGACACTCTGGTGCACTAGCTGCGACGTTGAGTTGTGCCTGCCTACCTCACTCTGTCGTGGTGAGTGAGAGTGTGGTGCTCTGTGATGCTCCCTCGCGAAGGCTTGCGGTGCTGATGACACCTTTTTTGCCAGGTCCCAATGCTGCTTGCATGTGCAGCCTAGCTGACTGAGCTTGAGGCTGCATACACACTTGATTTCACCCTTCATCCACATCCAGCACTGCCCCTGTGATATTAGTTCTTCAAATCATTGCCCTCATGTTCCAATCATGCTTTTGCTACAACTCTTGCGGGACAGACAAGGGGGGGGTCCTCCTTGGGGGTAAGGGGGCCTCCCCACCACCAGGGGCTTGACATTGTGACTGGTGAAATTTTCCCTCTTCTGACCACTGGTTATCAGCAGTGTGCAGTGATTAGGGCCGCCCACTCTTGTACTTCTGCTTGCCTGATTCCCCAGGTTGTACAAGTTCTGGAAACCCTCGCCGCCCGCCATCCCACTAGCCCGGCCGTTCCTCAGATCCTCCTGAGTTTTGCCTCCAGCATCCTCTCCCCCCCTCCTGAGTCCCCCCTCCAACCTGCTACAGCAGATGCTCCATCACGCCCAGCCATGCCGGGCAGCTCTGGTAGTACCAGCAGCAGCCAAGGAGGTGCTCCTGCTCACGAAAGCTTACATCAATGCGAGCGACTTACCATGCATGATGACGCCACATGATGCTGCACTGCTTAGAGTAGTTTGATGTGCATGGTGATGTGTGTGTGTAATGTGTCAACGTCCATATGCCTCCATACTCAAATGTAAGGCACATATAAACACTGTTCACTGTCTCCCAGTGTACAATCTGATATGCATGATGTACATGGTACGTGCCAACGTCCATATGCCTCCATATTCATAGTTATCAGACCCTTCATAAACTATCACGGCCTTCCAGGGACCAACGCCCACCACCTCTCCTGCTGCCGATGGTACGCCCCCTCAACCCTGGGCTGGCTTTCTTGGCTGCTTCCCTTGCTAGCAGGACATCTCCTGTATGCGCAGCCCTCTGCTCCACCACAGGTGTGGTCGGCCCTCTCTTAATATGGACTGTGCATTATACATTTTACCTGAGCTGGAACGTGACATAGGATAAGTCTGGGAATGTGTCTAGGGCAAAAACTAGCTGAGGAAAGTGAGCTGGGCAGATGTGAGCTGAACGATGAGGCTCCCGTGCATCCGCAGCTACATGCGCAGCCCCAATTACATAATTTAGTGTTGGTTTGGCCCCTTCTAACATTAATCCAGTTACAAATTACTAATACTACCCTCAAGAAGCCATCTGTACTACACGCCGCTTGCGTATTTGGTGTCCATCACCGAGGCAGGTACAAGGCACTCCTTCATTTGGCGGAAGATGATCAGCATCTTTATGGACGAGCATATTTGCCTTGCATGTATTCAAAGAACCACAGGCAGAATCTCACGTACATACATACACACATGCACACACACAAATATATACACACATGCACGCAAACATACATTGTACACATGTGCATATAATTCGTGCAGGATTGGCAGCAGGCGGTCGCCCTCACACGCGTGGTTAGTCCTCATGCGGCACATGAGCTCTGCTGTGCCGCCCTGAGAGCACACCCCATGCACCGAGACCTGTGGCTGTGCTTCAGGGGGTTGCAGGAGGAGGCAAAGCAGGGGGGGCCAACAGCTGGCATGGAAGGAGGAGGAGGCAGGGCTTCTGCCTTGGTGAAGGGCAGCGCAACTACAGGAGTGGATCAAGGCTTTGTTCCTGCTGCAATGGCGGCGAGGGGTCTTGCGAGATGACAGACGGGTCGCGTAGTGTGTGTTTAGGTTGTTCTCTGCGCACAGTTTATGAAAAGTGTGTGTGTGCATGAGACTGGGTTAGAAGGCTCTCCTCCTATACTTATAACTATCTGTATGGGACGCTCTTTAGCTATCCATAGGTAATTTGTAATTTGTGCTGGAGGATTGAGGCATGTTATTCCTGTGGCTAGCAGTGTACTGTGTGTTTGGTCAGGGAGCAAACCTCACTCGCACTGCTTTGTCTACTGGGACAGACTTTATGATTGATGAGTTGGAGCGTGTGGATGAAGATGGGGCCTCTGTAGTGCGTGGTCTGTGGTTTGTCCTCTGTAGTGTGTGGTACCAAACTGTGTGGTTGTCTTTAATGTGTTACATCACGTAGAAGGCCCCCTTCAATCGACTCGCACTGCTTTGTAGATGCCAGTAGACAACAGCCTTGCACTCCTTTTATAGCTCGTACTGCAGCTTCTATACTTTGTGGATGCAGAGATAGACTGGGCCGTTGCCCCACACTGTCCTCTCTATTAACACACTAGGTTAGAGTTGTGCATCGCCACTGTTTAGAGCCTTTCCATGCAGATGGGCAGAGATGAAATGTGCTGGTGTGCGGTGTGCAGGTGCCAATCGCTCAGGGAGCGACAGGAGGGTCTGGGGCGGCATTCCTCAGGTTAGTGAGTGCTGTGTGTCAATGTGTGTGTGTTATGTAGGTGTGGTTGTGGGTGAATGAGTGAGTGGTTGTGTGTCTAAGTGGGGGTTGGCATGGGGAAGTGCAGGAGTGTGGAATTGGGTGTGGGTACAAGTATGTGCGTGTGAGAGTGTGAGCGTGTGCGTGCGCGTGTGTGTATGTGTGTGTGCTTGTGCGTGAGTTTGTTTGTTTGCGTGTATAGTTATCACTTGAGCAGCGTAGTGCCTTGCTCTACCCAGGCCAACCTGAGGAGCTTTGGCAGCTGATGTGTGCAAGGGAGCTTGTGAGCATCTATTAGTGTCGCTTCCAGCCATCAAGTTGCAACAGCATTCTGGTTATAAAAAGTTCCTTGCAAGCAATCATTAAGTCATTCATCGCCTCGCCTTTGAATGCCTGCAGGTAATTGGTGTGAGGCGTTCAGTCTTTTCTCTGTCTACAAAGCGAATGAGATGCTCTTCGACAGCGCGTGCAAATGAGATGGCAGCAAGCCCCTGTTGCGTTTGATCACTGTTCTATGGCCATAACCGTACACACATACACACATATCGTATTAACCGGTACTTGGAGATCGTCCTGCTGCTGGAAATGCTGTACATATATAAGTGATGGTATGGCCACCCCTGCTTTTAGTACATTCACGATTCCAACTCACAAAACCTGCATCCAAAGCAGACATATGCTGCTGTGTTGCACATGAGTGATAGTCTGGTGTGGTTTATGTCTGCTAGAATGTGAACAGGTAAGATGTCTGTGTGAGGTGGACAGTAAGAGTAATGAGCAGCGAAGGAGCAAAGCCTTACACATGCAAGTTTTTTCTCTGTCTGTTTGTGCTACACAGGATATCTATCCAATATACATGCTGCCAAGCACCCCTTGCATGCCAGAACTTAGGAAAGCTGCTTCTTTTTCAGACAAATTTGTGTGTTCTCCTTGTGCTTGTTCCTACATACACTCATTTCTGCGTGTACATTATGTGCCTGCTTGTGTCTGGTCCTACAAACACTCAATTCCTGCGTGAATATCATGTGTCTGTTGCGTACTCGTGCCCTCTCTTGACCTCGGTGTTCACACTTTCACTGTTTGTGCATCGGTCAATGGCATGCTTCTGTTACCGCGCCATTGGCTGCTGCTGCTGCTCCTTGCAGGCCCTCCTTTCGTCCTCTCTCTGTGCTTGGTCACCTCCTCCACACAGCACCGCTGCCCAGGTATTTATTCCGTTATGGGGACCAAAGTAGCACACTTACCCTTTTTTTGCCCCTTTTCTTGCCAATGCCCATTCCTTTACGGCCATGATGAAATGAAGAACGTGTCATTTTCGATTTGTTTCAGGCCAACCTTTTTTTGTTTTCCTCAAATTAATAAGCCCAAGAAATTAAACGCAGAAAAGTGCCCGGAGCAGCACCGTACCTAATACTTTGCACGATTGCATTTTTATAGAACACCTTGAAGGACCTGACAACCGCTCTCTACAAAACTGTGCTAAATGAGAGTACACACTTGTTCTGCACCTGAGCTATCTAGTTTGAATCCAATCAGGTAACATTTTGCATAAACATGCCTGCCTTGCTTGCCTACATCCGCCGCCTTTAGCAACCTGCTTTTTACTTACCCCTTCTGCACTAACCTCACACTTAAGTCGCTGTGAGATCAAAAAACGTACCACCTGTGCCTGCATGCCTGTCTTTGTGCTTTGCGAGCACTGCCTGGGCAATTAGTAGGTCATACAGACAGGTGAAAGCATGATGCTGTCTTGTCAGCTCAAGTGTGCCAAAAACTGTTTGGAGCTGTTCGCAATCGGAGGGTTTGGCGAGCAAGCGAGTGGTTTCACACATGGGGGAGAAAAACCGAGTTGTTGCAACAGAGCAATATAGAGGGGACGAGCTCTCTTCTCTCATAGACGGCGGAGGAGGCTACATCCTTAGCAACGGTAAACAGTAGCAGTCGCAGCAATGGCAACAGCAAAAGGGCAGCAAGGACAGCAGATGCAGTCACGGCAGCAGCAGTACCAACAACAGCTGAAAGGCAGCAATACCAGCATGTACGGCAGCAGCAGCCGCACTGGCGACAACAACAACTGTTCTGTTTTGAACATGGAAGCCTTTTCAGACAAGTGTTTCATTGTATTTCTTTGCCACTTTATTATTTTATATAAAAAATGGACCTCGATTCATCCTGAAGGACCTCTGGCAATGGAGCAGCAGCTCTGATGGGATGTTGATGCTCTTGCTACTAGAAAGTCAATCATAAGAACCTACTCTGACCGTCACCGTGACATCGCTGACACCTCTATCAAAACAGCTGGTCCTGAGGGAAATCCCTAGTATCTACCAGCTTTCAAAACAGAGTTTACAGATCAAGCCATCAGTCAAAACGTGCGACTGCTAAGCTGCGTATGTAAAAAATGTTGTAATTGCTGTTGTAGCACCAGACTTGCTTGTAGCACCTCCAAAAACCCTGAAAAAGGGAAAAAAGGCACAACACTGTTTGCTGTTTACGACATTGCAGCACTGTATAAAATCAGTAAAAACAATCAAGCATCTGCCAGGACCAACCGACCGCATTCAATCAAAGAGGGGAAGTCATCCCCCCCCCCTCCCCCCCAAGTGTGTTGTGGGCACATGAAAAACATGGACTGTCACACTGAGGTTACCAAGAATGAAGGAGGCAAATACTATAATACATAAACTCTTGTGCGTGTGAGGGCAGCACATGCACAACGAGGGGGGCTGGAACATCAAACATGGTTTGGTTCATCACTTTCTTGCTGTGGGCCCTGCTAGCTAGATGAACTCTGCACCAGCACTTGCCTGGCTAAGACTGTAAAATCGTGCAAAAAGAGCGAAATTACGATCAGATTTCCAACAATTCAGCCGTGCACTCGCTCTCTTGCCTTCACCTTTCTGGCCATAACTTTCTGGTCCATAGAATGCGTCATAACAGGAATAGAAGGTCTTTTGAGCTCAGGATCTGTGACAAGTGTGACTGGCACTCTGTTCAGGATGAGGAACACATTTTTCTGGACTGTCCGCATGAACATCTGGCCAGCCTCCACACACAGCACCGCCAGCTGGTCTTCCCACCACAATAGGAAGATAGCCCAACCCGTTTTAAAAACCAACCATATATACATGGTGTGGCCTCTTTTGTGGCTGAGGTTTAGCCCTGTTCCCTTGAATTTTCTAATCTCTTTTTGGTTTGGTTTCAGGCTTTTTCCAAGCTTCCGCTCAGATGCCCCCTGACCCCAGAGTGAGGGCCTCACTAAGTGGCCCATGCCTTGATTTTGGCGACAAGGCAGGAGCTTTGAGGGGCTGGTACTCAAGTGCTCTAGTCTTTCACCACGCTGGATGTATTAGCTCTACCAGTGTAGCTTGATGAAATTCTTTTCTACAAGCTACAAACTTCCTAGAATGATAGGCACAGAACATGCCTTGAATATAAAAACCACGATGCGCTTTACAGAATGTTACCTGCGCATGCATTATGCAAACTTCTTATCTTGTAGTTACTAATGTGATATTACTAGGCATGGTTGCAAATTCCCCCTTACCCCCTGCAAAACTTGATCTAATTTACTGGTAAACGTCCTTGCTTTCAAGTCCCAACGTTTTCAGCAGGTTCCGCCATCGTATGGGCTCCTCGTTGAAGATGTATGTCATAGGCAGCACCAAGACGTCACTTCCACCGATCTGTCGACAGGCAGGCAACAAGCAGGTGTTTAGTTTGGGTTCGTGCCATTGTTCAAGTTGCAAGCTTTTACGCATTTCATTAAATATTTGTTGCTAGAAAAACAAGCCGATCGACTTTGGGTTGAAGAGCAAGCACTGATAGCAGTCGATACCCACCTTTTGTAAAGCCTTAACAGCACCGTAGATACGCTTTTTTGTCACGCAAATGGTTGCAGCGTACACATGGTGAGTTGCACCCCCTTCCTCGCTCATTGTGTAGACGTTGGAAACGGTGGGGCCCTGCAGTGTGATGATTGGGGTACATTGTTATAGACTTCCGTGGTGTACAGTGGTAATTCAGTCTGTTCGCAAAATTTGCTTAGCAAATGTAGGTAAGCAAAATTTGCTAAGCAAATGTACAGGCCTTGCACTGTGTAGTGAGGGTTGGCCATAACTACACAATGGAATATGTAGGAAGTTTCGGGGAGGAAACCTTGGACATACGGTCATGTACAGTGTAGTACATGATCCTGGCCAACCATACACACTTATGACGGTTATCTTTATGTATATTCGTACATGGAAATATGGCCTTTTATGAACAGTTGGCAGTCAGACGTTTTGACTGAAAGCTTCTTGTATCTTGCAAAATGCAACAAAGTATCAAGCTTATAGTTGTTTCATTTGGTAATGGGCAAAGGTGAGAACAAAACGCTTCTGATCAAAATTGTTTTGCAAATTGTGATGGTCAATTCTAAAATTTAAATTAGGCACACTCCGCCTAAAAAATACCCCCATTTGCATCCGGAGAGTGTGTTAGCACTTCCAACGTAACCATTTTATCCTTTTTCCTGACGTTCTTCATAGTATCATGCGTCGTATTACAGATGCTATTTTTACGTCGACGCAATATCTGAAGCTTGCTGGAGTTCTTAACACCCCGCTGGCGGACTCCTGAGCAAGTGGGTGCTGTGAGTGCCACTTTACCAAACTTCAATCAGGCTTGCCGAGTAGTATGTTATGGTACACTTACGGTCTGTACGGTACAGACCGTGTTTGTCAAATTGCGGCGTACAACCGTTCTGAACTTGCTGAAAATTACCGTAATTTACGGTAATGTACATTTTGGTGTACGGTACGTTGCCAAATTGGCGCTGCCAGCGCAAATACCTGGCCATAGAAAGGCCTCTACACCACAAAACCACTCATTCATGCCCTCCAGAATGTTCCTCTCATGTGCTGACGCCGCATAATGCTTTCCCTGAACGACCCTGAGGCTGGGTTGGGGCTGCATAAGCTCGGAGGAGGGCCCAGCAGTGGCTTGCAAGGAAAGTTGTAGTCAGACGCAGCCCTGATTTGCAATTAATCCATAAAAAAAAGTGTTTCTAGGCGGAGTTTATGGCCCAAAAGCCGAATTCTGATCAAAATTGTACAGTACGGTGGGACCTTCTTGTACGGTCGGACACCGTCTTTTTAACCTGACCAATTTTGGACCGTTATATACGACAACATTATGGTACGGTACCGTAATTACCAGGGATGGGTCATACGGACTTCTGAGACGTCCCATACGGTATGATACGCTATTAATACGCAATACGCGTATAATACGAAAACATATTTATGCTATTTTGGGGGGTACCCTGGGCTTGCACCAACCACCCTCCAACCACCACGAATTGTCCCCCCAGCCTCCAGAACATTATAATCAGTGTTGTGACCCTACGGTGTACGGTACGGTTGACGGTAATACGATACGGTACCGTAATTACGGTACACCACCGTATTTTGTACGGTTTTCGCAAATTTGGGACCGTATTACGGTCGATTACGGTACGGTCTACGGTACGGTCC
>Ga0307942_1000681_pt1 | contig 24627 bp, 19 predicted proteins | sample OrgLakmetagen175_FD_201846 | JGI IMG/M metagenome (GOLD analysis project Ga0307942, IMG submission 201846) | Saline water microbial communities from Organic Lake, Antarctica - #175 | ecosystem: Environmental > Aquatic > Non-marine Saline and Alkaline > Saline | place: Antarctica: Organic Lake... | reverse complement strand
AACACCCTGTGGTTGTGCACTGACTAAGAACACCCTGTTGTTGTGCACTGACTAAAAACACCCTGTGGTTGTGCACTGACAAATAACAAATATCACATTGTAATCGTGCACTGGCAAATCACACCCTTCAATTGCGCACTGATAAACAACACCTTTTCTATGATAATACCGTGGGAAGTCTAGAAGAATTGTAAGGAACTCAAAAAATAGAATATAATGTCTAGAAGTCTTAAACTGGCAAGATACACACAGTGCTGGTACGCTATGCAATCACTCTTATGTGGTGCTGCACATACAACTGTCACTACGCATGCTCCGCCCACACCACTTTTGTACTTTCACAGGCCAGCAGCACAACCGCTTCTCGTGCCTCTCGTCGCAGCAGCCCTAAGCCGGCCGCAGCAGAGTCCAGCAATGGCCAGAGCGAGGTGTGTGTGTGTGCGTGCGCACACGTGTATGTATGTAGATGTGTGGGTTTGTGGGTGTGTGAGAGAGATTGAATGCGCCCAAATGGGGGTTTCCTGCTTGTGCTGTGCTGCCCCTGTTTGTGTGTTTGATGTGCTGCACATTACAATGCTGTGTGCCGCTTGACTATGCGTCAAGCGTGCTTGAGAAATGATCCACACAGCCTGAGCTGACTGCGGAGTTACTAAGGGCCATATACTTGTGCTGTGCTGCCCCTGTTTGTGCGTTTGATGTGCTGCACATTACAATGCTGTGTTTCGCTTGACTATGCGTCAAGCGTGCTTGAGGAATGATCCACACAGCCTGAGCCGACTGCGGAGTATTAAGGGCCTATATGTAGGGTTGGCCAGAACCATATATATACGGTGTATATACGGTATTTTCAGGCTTGTCGAGTTGTACGGTACGGTACGATTACGGTCTGTACGGTACGCACGGTACTTGTTAAGTTACGGCGTATTACCGTAATTGTCACACCGTACTTTACCGTAATTACGGTAAAATACGGTACGGTGTACGGTACGGTGCCAAGCTGGCACTGCCAGTGCAAAAATGGCCTCAGAAAGGCCTCTCCACCCCAAACATCTCCCATTTCCACCTCCAGCATGCTCCCCTTATGAGCTGACGCCACACAATGCGTCCCTGAACGACCCTGAGGCTGGGTTGGAGCTACATCAGCTCGGGGAAGGGCCCAGCAGTGGCTTGCATGGAAACTCAAAGTCAGACGCAGTACTTGATTCCTGGTTAATAATTTGTGTTTTATTCATAACTAATTGTTGCAAAAAGACAAGGAATGTTTTAAGTCGAAATTGGAGCCAAATGGCCAAATTACGGTCAACATCGTGCTGTACGGTGGCACCGTACTGTACGGTCGGACACCATCTTTTCAAACAGACCGTACTTGCACCGTATTGTACGGCGTATTACGGTACGGTACCGTAATTACGGTCAAGAAAGCTGAAGTACGGCATATCTCGACAGGGAAATCATCAAATATACGGTCATATACGGTGTATATATACGGTACTGGCCAACCCTACCTATATGGCTTTTGTGTTAACTAATCTACTACCCCGCTTCAAGAATTCCTTGCCTCGTTTGCCTCACGACTGACATCCGCGATTATTTGCATTGATGTTCCGTCCTCGAGCTCTCTTTGCTCTGTCTCCAATCCCGTTCACTAGAATGAGAGGACTGGCCTCATTTGTAACGTACTCTGTGCTCATTCTGATATTCACTCTTTTGTGATTTCCTGTTCAAGGGCTGCAGGCCCAAGAAGACTTATCCCTTTTTTAATCTGTATAGTCGTCGTTTCTGCTCCACCTCCACATCCCCTGTTCTAACTAACCTTTGTCTCCTGCATACAAAATAGGCCAACGCCCCTACCAAGTCTCGCCGCCAAAAGACCGCCAGCCCCAGGCCTGCCGCCACAGATGCGGACGGCAGCCCAGCTGAGCCTAAGGCTCGTGGCCGACCTCGCAGCAGGTCTGCCCCTGCATCATCTCCTCCTGAGGAGGGTGCACCCGCTCCTGCTGCTGCTGGTGCAGCACGTGCCAAACAGTGAATCTGGTTAAGCAGCTTGCCCGTGGCATAGAGGCATCTGTCAGCAACCTGCCGTCGCTGCTGAGGATGTTTCAGGAAAAGCTTCAGAGATAACAAGAAAGGAAAAGTTAATGTAAACACTACATGCAAGGATTAGTTTAGTTAAGTTGGCTTACAAAGGGTTTACTAAGGGGGTAACCGGCAGCCATATATGTTGGGCTGATAGGCATTACTGGATCAGCCAGCGTAAAGTAAACATAAGGTTGTAAAAAAGGACTGGTCTCTGCCAGTGCCCTATTGTTCTTTTAGTAAAAATCTACGCTGGAAGTCACCAGCGTGCATTAAGGAAAGGCTCTTAACTAGTGCTCGCACTAGCCAGAGCCCCACCGAAAGAGGAAAAGAGGTGTTACTAAGTAAGAGGTGATGAATGAAAGATGAAAGGCAAAACCTGGGAAGATAAAAAGAGCCTGATGGAGAGCCACAACAAGCAATTCAGGCATGCTAACTGAACACCAGAATGCATGTATAATCCAAGGGGAGGAAGGGAGCGCCACATTAGTTTAGTTTGGATTACAAAGGCATTCAACCTGGAATGGCTGCTCAACCTATGAGAACGAGGTATACCTCAAAACAAACCAAGTAAAAAAAGGGCTGTAACGCAACTGGAAAATGCTAACCTTACAGACACTAAACCCTAACCCTAAAGAGCGCCACATTAGAGACCCATGACTGTTCGTGCAAACAAATTGGAAGCTGAGTTCAAATTTAACATTTGACTTACAGTAGTGCACCCGCATGTACGTTCTAAGAAAAGCACAGAAAAGTGTTGGAAGGAAAAAACCTTCACCTCAAATTGTTAGGTTGTTTGAGCCCCATCCTGGCCTAGCTGGTTGCTGCACATACATAGAAACCCAACCATCTCAGTCCACACACCCGTGATGTTCAAGCCACAGCAAGCTAGCCAACAAACACCACAGCGTTTTTTTCACCCTAGAGGTGCAACTCACAGCAAGCAAAGGCACCACGACACACAGCCAGCTCAGATATTGTTAGAAAAGGGGAGTTCCAGTCAGGGGGTATGGATTGGCAGCACCATCTGCTAGGTTATCACAGGCGACTCTTCTTGCATTATTGGCATACCTAGTTTGATACGTATTTGATGGGTTTCGTTTGGGGCGTGGTTGCTGGGTCGGAGTAACTATGATTGCATCTGGCTTGCTAGATTTTTGCCGCTGTTGTGCATTTGGATTGGAAGGTAAAATCCAGGTTGGAATCTTTCCTATATGTGTCTCTTCTGAAGGGCGTATGATGCCTTGTTTACCATTTTTCCCGACGGCCTACGTCTGCTTGTGCTAGCAGGCATGCACCCTGTGTACCTTGTTGGAACGCTTTTAAAATCATCCATCAGCAGCATCGTGTCTGTTAATGATCATTTTAATTATGATGGGATGACTGCAGCCTGAAAGCATGTGGTAGGTGCCGTCTAGCTTCTGGCAGATGGGGCAGATTGATGGGCCTTCTATATGGTTGCACTGAGCGACACGCTTTTGGTTGTATATCTGTACATCAAGTCTGTGCGGCAGAGCATTACAATTTTTTTCTCGACAATAGTTCTTGGTATTTTGTGTAGCAATTTGTGGACTGATGCTTTGAAACCTTTTTTGATTTAGGACCTAGTTTGTATTGGACGTGCATGTCTGCTTTTACAGCATCGAGTTCTAAGAACATGGAGAGCCTTTTTGCTGGAGGCCCTGGTTGGCAGGTATTAAGAGAATCTGGTAGGCAAGCTGGGGGAGGGTTTTCCACCCTTGCTGGCCAGAATATGGATGAATGGGGGTGGGCGTTGGTGTTAATGTGGATATCCTGGCCACTAATTTTCCGCAAAACACTTTGCTATGGCATAAGCGGACTCGTTTCCTAAGATGCCAGCATGAGCTTCAACCTTGTAGAGAAGGATTGCTTTGTTATATCGCTGGATGTCGTGTGATTCAAGATTACACCGGAAATAGTCAAGGCAGTTTGGAAAGGTGGACCAAATCCAAATACTACATAATTTTAAGCAAACGTTAAAATTTCCTGTTGCCCTTCAGTTCCTTATAAAGTGGGTGTGTGTGCATTTGCAGCATGCCAATGTATCAATCGTCACTGCTGCAGCCAAGTTTGTGTCTATGGAATGAGCACTAGTTGGCAGCTTTTCCTTGATGCACGCTGATCCCTATTACCTAGCGTGAACTCCTGTTTGCCCTCTGTTCTTGTCTATGGAATGAGCACTAGTTGGCAGCTTTTCCTTGATGCACGCTGATCCCTGTTACCTAGCAAGAACCTGTTATTTTTGAAATCACGCACACTTCTCAATGATTAAAAACCATATGGTTGTCGACAACCACAGAGCACCCGCAAAGCTCACCAGGCAGCATTTGCGGCACCAAACGCAGCACGGCAAGTCCCTCTGTATAGACGCCACGCAGAAGTGCATAAACTGTGCAGCCTCTCTCATTCATTCCTGCAAGAAGCTGGCAGACCTGGCAGAAGCGGTGGAAAGAGCGTCATGTGTGAAGAGGGATGAGGGCACGGAGGGGAGTGAGAGAGCAGCGGGGTCTGCTTGCCAGGAGATCTGCGCCAAGAGTGTGGGGAATAGGGCAGCAGAAGGTGGCCTTGGGGTGGACGCTGTAAGGCTGAAACGTGTGGTGGTGTGGGGGAGGGGCTTCTCCACTGCATCCCAGGAGGCGACCTTTGTAAATGCAATTCAGGTGCGGCAGGGTTTTTTGGATGTGTGGTATGAAATTGGGTGGCTGAAACATATGGTGATGGTGTGGGGGAGGGCCTTTTCACTGCATCCCAGGAGGAAACCTTTGTAATTGCAATTCAGGTGCAGCAGGGTTTTTTGATGTGTGGTGTGTAATTGAGTGACTGCAGTATCATGAGGTGAGAAGTGGGTCCAGTTTGTACCAAAGAAAAGCGACTTCCTGAGCTGTTGTTCCGTTTGGGTGGTTGTCTCAAACACACATGCAACATGCCTGAAACTCTATCCACTTTGTATTCTACATGGTCATATATAATTGCATTCTATAATGTTTCCTGCATCACACATGTTGCCTTGCCCTGCGCATTTTTTCAGGTGCTACACAACAGCGGTGTGCAAGATGTGGTGTCCTATGCTGGCTTCTGTGCCATTTACTCCCTATTCCAGCCGCGTGAGTTCCCAATGCCTCCCCTTGCCAGTGCCTTATCCTCTACGAGTAGTGGTGGGCCTCAGCCGCCTCTCACTGCTTCCACCTCAGTCACAGCCTCTGCCTCTGCCTCCACATCTTCTACCCCAAAGCCATTTGATGCACCAAAAGAGGTAAGATGGAAATGGGGGATGAAGAGTTGTTATGTGAATGGAGACTTTATTGTCTACAAACTGAGAATTAGGTTTTGCCAAGACAAGAAGCCACGGCATGATATAGGGAGGAGCATATTTAAGTGCTAGACACGAGCAAACATCAAAGCGTCCTGTATTTGTTGCCCTTCAGGTCCTTAAAAAGTGTGCATTGGCTGCGCTGTTCCTCCTCCCAGTACACGCAGGATGTTCCCCATGGGGAGGGTGAAAGTGACTTCCCACCCATTATTGTGCTGCCCGACCCAGGTGATCTCTGCACCATCATGTACACCAGTGGCACAACAGGTGGTGTGTGTGTGTGCGTGTATTTTGCCCGTATTTTATAAACTGGTTGTTTTAGCCCTGATGATCCGTGCACCATCATGTGTATCGTAAATGTGACATGATTGGTGTGTTCCCTGTTCAATAAATTTATATGCCCCTTGCATTTGTTGGAGGCCCTTCATTGAACGTGGATGTGCCTTTTTAAGGTCATCATAAAGCGTGCCAAGATTATTCTGATACATCACCCCATACAAAACATTACCAAATTAACATTTACATCCAGTCTTTAGCTTAAAGTCATAACTCCACACATTGCTGCTCTTTTCCACATGCTCATGGCACAAGCACGCATTCCCGGGTCTTGGAAAGAAGCCAAGCTCACTCCTATTCACAAGAAATGTCCAGTCACAAACCCAGGAAACTTCAGAATGATCGCTATGAGTGGCACCCTGTACCGACTCTATGCAAATGTACTGCCCTCCATCATTCAAGACTGGTGTGTTCACACAACAAACCCCTGATTTCCAGTTTGGTTTCTATCCCGGCAGAAGCACACTCCAGCCCCATTTCATTTTGAGACACTTGAAGGATGCAGCCCAGAAATTACAAACAAGCACCTCACGTCTGTACGCTGCCTTCATCGACTTTAAGCAGGCATATGATTCCATACCCAGGGACAAACCGTGGGAACACCTGCGCCACTGCCACATGCCTCATAAATTACTCTCCATCCTTCAAGACTAGTATCATACAGATGAATACACACTGCTGGACGGGGACAAGCAAGCAAGTGTACAGCCAGAGTTTGGTGTGAAGCAAGGCTGCCCCCTCTCCCCTCTGCTTTTTTCTATCTACTTGAACAATGTCGACAACGTGGCTGAGGGGGTGCAGGGCGCGCTCACGGGCATTCCTAATTTCACTGTGCCAGAGCTGCTGTTTGCAGACGACCTTTCTCTTTTGTCCAATGTCCACGACCAGCTGCAGACCATGCTCAACAAGCTCAGAGTCTATGCATGACCGTGAATACGCAAAAATCTGATGTGATGTGCTTCAACTCCAGGTCTGATGATTTGCCTAATCTCTACTACGATGGAACTCCACTCTCCTACATCAACGAGATTAAATACCTGGGCATGCTGTGTGACAAAAGCATCAACTTGAATACTGCAGCTGATGCAGCGCTGAGACCCTTTACGGCTGGCACTTTCAGGCTAAAAATTTTGTCCAAGAAAACGGCCTTTCCAACCGGCTGCATGCTCACATCTGGCTTCTCAAACCTTATGCAATTCCCACTGGCATGTATGCAAGTCAGATTTGGTCCACACCTTTCTTACAACGGGGCAGAGAGATGGACAACCCCGTTCAGAAGTGGCTGCTGACAGTGTTAAAAAGAATACTTGGGGTCAGGGACACCATTCCTTCTTGGTGCGTCATGCGTGAATGCGGCCTCGCGCCCTTAAAATTCAACTGGTTTCGTGCTACATTGCGCCTCTACAATTCTCTGACTCAATGCGACAGCACCACTGCCAAAAAAGTTATACATGCTGATATGCGGCTCAGCTCCAGGTCTGATGATTGCTGGTTTTCACACGTTTTCTCAGCCATGACTGGCCTGGTTCAAGATTAAATGTACAAAGAAAAGCTGCAGAATCGTGAACCGATTGACGTCAGCCGTTTTGTCGTGGACCTTAAAAAGACACCTGAATTTTGGACGCCTCAATCTGATGGCCACCTGCGTGAGCGCAACAGCAAATCTTTTACCTACAATTAGTGTGCATTACCTCTAAAAAAGGCTATGGCAACTTATTCTCCTTACAGCCTTCCCAATTACATGTTCCTTGACCTCCCACGAGATGTCATTCGCAGAGTTGACCGATTTGACTGCGTGTCAACACCCTCCGTTGTGAGACTGTGACATGGAACCCCAAGTCCTCCCCTGCTTGTGATTTGTGTGAAGCTGAAGATGATGTCCAAGATGAGCAGCATGTCAATTTTCACTGCACACACCCTCATGTTGTTTCTCTCCGCAGGAGATTTGCGTCCTTATTCTCAGAAACAAGAGTGCAGGACGTATTTGCCTTTTTGCACCAGAACAACAACAAACTCCTTTTTTCTTACAACTGATTGCTTTTTATTAGCAGGCTGGCAGTCGAGCGTATTGACTGAAGGCTTTTTCTTGTAAACCTTGTAAACCTTAGCATAAAGTATACATACCGCACCACATAAAAACCTTCCTCCAGAGAGATACAATTATACAGCTTTGCTTCCACTTCCTTTATTACAGCTTATTTTGATCTTGAAATATGTGATTGAACAGGTACCAGCAAATGCGCAAGGAAAATAGATGGCGATGAGTATAATTAACAAAAATACATTTCTAACAAAAAACAGTGTGCTTCCTCACCAAGGTTAAAAAGCAAGGTGGTGGTTTCCAGTTCAACAGCTCCTCCTAACTTTCCTTTCATTGACTATGTTCTGTCTCCCAAAATGGCAGTTTAATTTTCAAGGCTTGTGTACATTGCCTGAATCTGGCCAGCGTAGTGCTTTTTGAGCTCATGCCGCTTAAGCTTATGTGTTGGCGTGAGTAGCCCGCTCTCAACCGTCCATTCCTCTGGCTCCACGTAGACTGCGTGTGTGGGAGAAGGCAAGTATGAGATGAAGGATGACACTGAGGATTGGGTTGCATGCAGGGAGCTTCTTGTGTTCTAATGGAACTTGGTTCCCTTTTGAATGAATCCCAAACTGTTAGGCGTCAACAGGGTAGTCGTACCCTTTTAATTAGATCAGAGGAAAAACATGTCAAACGGACAACATGCTTCACTATTCAGCAAAAAATGCGAGATAAGAACAGCCACAATCCCAGCAATATTACCTGCTGCGGGCCTGCAAAAGACAGGAAGCCCCTTTGCCTCAGCTGCTGCGGTCAGCTTGCTCAACATGAAGCGTTGGGCGGCTTGGTGGCCACATAATGCACTCAGGCCACCCTTTTTGTATAAGGTCGCCATCTCTGATGATCCACCGGGCCCACATGCCCATTCGATTAGACTGAGGGTGCGAGCAAACATGTTTTGATATGAGTGACTCTGGAACACAGTGCAAATCAATCTGCTGGGTGAAACACTCACAAAATGCAAATGCATGAAAAGGCAAGATCACTCAGCTGCAGAGAAGCACGGCGTAGCGAACACAAAGCATACCAACCTAGGTGCTTGATTCCTTGAAATGTGTGCACAAACAGCGATAAAAGGTAACGAAAAGGAGCACAGCGTAGCGAACACGAAGCGTATCAACCTAGGTGCTTGAATTCTTGAAATGTGTGCACAAACAGCCACAAAAGGTAACGAAAGGGAAAAGAAACCCACGTGTTGCCGCAAGGAACCACCACAGCCACCACCCTTCGCTGCGTGCTGTCACCATATACCCAGCAGCACCCATTGTCAATGAACTGTGACGCCCCTCCGACGATGGCCGTCTCCACAGCCTCCAAAGCTACATACTCACCTGAGGAACGACACAGGAATTTTATAAGTGCGTGAATCATGTGCCTCTGCTGCAGTACGTCTCTACCTTGTACACCAAACTGATCACACACAAGAGACACTGCAGTGAAGCAGTGCGTTTACGTAAAAGCTGTCTATTCAAGGCAGGCATCTTAACATTTTATGACAAAAAGTAAACAGATGGGAAAAAAAAGGTATGTATCAGATCATGTAAGGAGGAGACATCTTAAGTTTGGGTTAGGATTGAGGATTGTCCCTTGACCCTTGAAAATCGTCCAGACAAAGTTGTGCGACGCCATGTTTATTGTAGTTATTTTGCAGACTGGACTGACTCACAATCGCTTCAATAGAGGGTTGCAATACAGCAAGGGACGTTGTACAGGACAAGGCCAATCAAAAAGGTATGACAGGCAGGTGCCATTCCAAAAGCATGACATGTTTGAGGACCTGAACCCTGCAATTCGGTGGTCAGGCTTCAGGACACCTACATCACAACATCGAACACATGCACAAACACACATACACATGTACAAACACCACGCACTCACACACACCTTGTGCAAGCTTGCACACAATCATGCACAAACACACATAGATAAACACCACACACACTCACACACACCTTGTGCAAGCTTGCACACATTCTTCAGGCGGTCAATGATGCGCAGGCAGCCGTTTGCCTGGACCTCCACAATGTCTCCTGTGTTTTACCAAAAGTCTAAACGCTTGCTGTATGGAGTTACGCGCACTATTTGAGCTCATGAGTTACCAACACGGGCGCATATAGAATGTCTCCTGTGTGTTTCCGCAAGTCTAAACGCTTACTGTGATTTATCTCGTTATTCAAAATTTGCTACAAGCAACCTGTATGCAGTTTGTGAGATGGGATAAGACAGATGGTCCTGTTTAAGTCACAGCAGTATGGAACTTCCTTACTTACTCACTCACCAGTATGGAACCAGCCGTCCTCTCCAAGCACCTCCCTCGTGGCATCAGGGTCACGGAAATAGCCAGAAAAAAGGCAAGGGCCTGCGATCAGTGGGGGTACAGCACACTTCACGAATCCATGACCATTGGATCTAAGGCTATCAAAGGAGATTGTATTGGCCCCAATCAAAGCAATTGGTCAGAACCAAACAGAAGTGTACTCCCGGACAGTAGAACCAAACAGTGGAACCCACAGTAGAAAGCACCAAACAGTAAAACCACAGTAGAACCAAACATAAGTGTACTCCACCTGACAGTAGAAGCTCCCCTTTGGGCAGGGTGTCCCCGGCATAGTATCCAAGGTCAGGTACAGACGTCACGCAGCAGTCTGCGGTTTCCAGTTTTGATGGTGCGCAGTAAATGTGCTTTTGGACCACATTGAGAAGGTATATAGCCTATGAGGCAACAATCCGCTTGGAAAAGGGTGATTAGTACTATATAACGGGCAGTGATGCAGCTTTGCCCACTGTCATTGCTCTATACCATCGCATGCATTTTAAAGCAAAAAGACTCTCTATAAATACACTGAGAAGTAAAGCTACCTTTTTCCTTTTGTTAATGATCTAGCTCGTGACTAGCTCGTGACTAGCTCGTGATCTAGCTCGTGATCTAGCTCCTGACTAGCTCATGATCTAGCTCGTGACTAGCTTGTGATCTAGTTCGTGATCTAGCTCGTGATCTAGCTCGTGATCTAGCTCGTGACTAGCTCGTGATCTAGTTCGTGATCTAGCTCGTGATCTAGCTCGTGACTCCATTTGCTGAACTAGGAGGAGCAGAGCACAATCTGAAGGTGAGACAAATAAAACTCAATTAACTCTTACTACAACGTCCTGCCACTTCGAACACCTAACACCCCCTCACACGTCCCTCACACATCACACAAACCACGCATCACACACTCACCTACACACGCCTGCAAAACCCCTCACAAGCTACACAGACCACGCATCACACACTCACTCACCTACACATGCTTGCAAACCCCCTCACAAGTCACACAGACTCACCTACACACGTCTGCACAGGTCCCACTGTGCCCACCATCTCAAAACAATCAGGGGGAGCCACGCAAGTAGCAGAGCAGGTTTCTGTCAGGCCATACCCTTGTCCGGCAAAGCAGCACAGTGCAACCCTGACAAACTCCTCAAGCTGCATGCGGTGCAAATCAGCGGAGCAAGTCAGAGGAGCAAGTAGTTGAAGTAGTTAGAAGGTGACAGAGTAGCTCAGGATACAAGGTGACAGAGTAGCTCAACATTAGCATCGACAATGAAGTCAAGGGCACAGATCAAAAAGGAGACTGCGGATCTGAGTCTTCTTTTTGATCCGTACCCTGTGATCACTGCAATCTATCGTGCTTTTTGCCTCGATTTATGATCACCTGGGTACGTTGGCCAAAAGAGGCAAAAAATAGACCATCAACCTCTGCAGGTTATACACAATAGACTCACCTCAGTTGGTAAAGGAGCAGCCCCGGACACCACCATCTTCAAATTTCCGCCTAGGGCGGCACGGACCTGAGCAGGGTATAGGTATGAGCCAGCTTTATCACAGCTTCCGGGAATGCAATCAATATTTTCCAGGGCACCAGCAATTCAGCCCAGCATCTACAATTTACAGGCACAAATAGGTATCTTGGATATCTAGTTGCATTTTAATGCTCTTCGTAGGCACAAGCATGAATGAATAAAAATCGATCTTTTCCTGTTCGTTTCCGCCCTCAAACCTTGCGGAAAACAAGGGCGTCGCCGAGAGGGGAGGCCCTGTCCTGTCGAATCCCCTCCCTGCATAGTTGATGAGCAATTACTTTGGCTTGGTTTCAACAAATTATTGATCAAAAAGGGACTTGCGCAGAGAATGAAAATGCGACAATCGTTATTGTGTCTATACGAATTCAATAGTGTCGACAAAGGGCAAGTTGTCATATTTTTAACATTGACATTTTGATTAATTGAGCCTTATATGCCATTATGTTTGTGTAAAATGAATCGCATTAACAATTTTACGTGCATGCTTGAAATGCAAAGTACGGAACTGTAAATGTGTACCTAAATAGCAAGTACTTCATCGCACCTCAGACGCCTGAGCTTCCTCTCGTAGAATGTCTGGAAGAGGTACCTGAGGTGCAAAACGTCACACGCCATGCCTGGTAAGCTAACGACTGCTGGCTTTTGCAAAGCCCAAAACGCTCGTGTGTGCCTGTACGTTTTCATCCCATCACTTTGCTCTCCTTTCCATTAAGCCGTTGCTTCTGACAGCATTGTCAGATCAAATCGCCGTCACTGCAAAGTATAATCCTCCGCACAATAACTAATAAGACTGGCACATCCAGCTTATTGAACAAGGAACACATAATATTTTAGCTGTCAACCAACTAAGTGCTTGTCGCACGATTCGTCGCTGCCAATGATGGGGCGCGACAATGTTTGGTAAAATTGTCGCGACCATTCATTGGCAGCAACAAATCGTGTGATAAGCAGTTAGCTGGTTGACAATTGAGAGTTTCTGCATGTCTTGTTCAGAGAGTCGACCTATACACTTTCCTTGCCCACACCGACCTTGCAATTGGTAAGATAGCAACACCATTTACTTGCCCACACTGACCTTGCAATTGGTAAGCTAGCAACACCATTTCCTTGCCCACACTGACCTTGCAATTGGTAAGCTAGCAACACCATTTCCTTGCCCACACTGACCTTGCAATTGGTGAGCTAGCAACACCATTTCCTTGCCCACACTGACCTTGCAATTGGTAAGCTAGCAACACCATTTCCTTGCCCACACTGACCTTGCAATTGGTAAGCTAGCAACACCATTTACTTGCCCACACTGACCTTGCAATTGGTAAGCTAGCAACACCATTTACTTGCCCACACTGACCTTGCAATTGGTGTGCGTGTTGCTAGCTTCTTGTGAACTCCTGCCTTGACTCGCTCCCAGACTCGTGGGACACCCACCTACGCACAAAATTTAAAATGGGTTCTGGGGTACGCAGTCTGCATTATCTTTTAAAGTGGAATACAAGACAGCTTTCCAAAGCTGAGGGAGGTAGTAGGGCAGCAGAGATAAAAGACAGCAAGGAAGCACATGCAGAAAACTTGACCAGCCTGGAAAGTTTCAAGTTAACATCAAAAAGCCTATGTGCTGTGCGGTCCATCTCTATATAATTCTGACATGATTTTTGCTCACGTGCGCTCTGTGGCACTTAGATCTGGCAAGCAAGTAAGCTAAAACCTACCACTGATTGTGCAAATTCATCTTAAAGAAAAGAAGAACAAAGAAAAATTACGCAGGCAGTGAAAACCACTCCCAAATCGATGGAAGGAAAAGGAGCCACTTTGGTACCAGGTACCGTAAAATCCTCCACCAAAAGAAAAAGAAACATATCAATGAGGATCAGGATCTCGTGATTCTCACGCTCTTGTGGCACTAAGATCTGGCAGCAATTCTTTTTAGTTCTAACTCAATGCAGTTTTTAAGTAATGCTGCCTAGAGTGCTATCACTAAATGCAAGTCAAAGATGGCACTGCGTCTTAACCTTTAGTGTGTAGTGAAGTGAATGTGTGCGTTGCACACTGTGCAAGCATCCATTTGCATGTGTTGCTCTTTCACGAATAACTACAACTATTTTTGTTTTGTGGTCTCACAAGAAAACAATGTCAGAGAAAATCAAGTTAAGATTTGCCAAAGGAAAGCGGCAGGCTTTGCTCTTGTACGCATTCGGATGACAAATTCAGCGCTTTGTGGAAGGGTATTGACCAGAAGGCTCCTCATGCAAACCAATGGAACAGAGCAGCACAATTAGAAATCTCACCATTAGTGCAGGCTTTAATGCAGCCGCGTCGTCCTGCACTTTCAGCACATCGCCTTGCCAGCATCCAATAGCAGCTCCGGTGCCAAGGCACGCCTCCACCTGTAAGTTATCATTTTGTTCCAAGCCATTCACGTTTGATACGTGATGTTACGCTCAAATGCTTCACCGCACCTCAGACGCTTCCACCTGTACATTATCGTTCAATTTGTTCCAAGCCATTTTAGTTTGGTATGTAGAGTTATGCACAAGGTACCGACAGCGTCCCCTCAATGGAAGGTCGACAGTAAATAAAAGCACAACAAGCATTTAAGTAAGTGATGTTACGCACAAATGCTGCATCGCACCTCAGACGCCTCCACCTGCACGTAATCATTTTGTTCCAAGCCATTTTAGTTTGGTATGTGAAGTTATGCAGAAGGTATCGACAGCGTCCCCTCAATGGAAAGTCGACGGTAAACAAAAGCACAACAAGCACCTAGGTGCAGTGTTTCATAGATCCTGCTGGCCGCCACATGCATTTACATTTGTCAGAACAAGAAATGCAACGGCGCATTGGTCAATCTGTATTCCGACACTCTGTATTCTGTAAGGTATTCTGACACTCTCTGTATTCTGACACTCTTGACAGAATTTTCACTGTATTCTGACACTCTTGACACTCTTGACAGTATCCCTTTGTAATCTGACACTCTTGACAGTGTGCAAGGAAAGTGGTTCTACTATGCATATATGTAGGGTTTGCCAGAACCGTATATATGCACCGTATATGACCGTATGTATGGTGATTTCCTGCTAAAAATACCATATGTACACTGTATATACCTATAAATGTATGGTTCTGGCCAACTCTACTTATATGCATAGTCAGAGCTAACTTGTTATTTGGTTTTTGTCTAAAGCATCATAACAAGGCGTAGCTTTTTGTTTTCATCAACCTGGCTCCTTGCACTTGTGTTAGTGCGCGAGTAGATGCCTTCCCTTTGGCAAGCAAGGTGCATCACCATCTTTGATTGAAGTAACAGCATCGAAAGCCCTACAGCATTCTTTTCCGGCATGCATGTCATCAGTAGATGTGCTGAGTCTTATACTTTGCAGTGACGGTAATTTGATCTGACATACAGCAGGAAAAAGAAGCGCACCAGTGCCCTCTCATAGATGTGGGCAAGGGGTAAATATGACAGATGGGCATCGCCGGGGTTTTGCGCTGGGAAGTCACGAGGGGCTGGGTGTAGGGTTGGGGGTGGGTGGTCCTGCGATTAATAACCGGAGGTGAGGTCAGAGGAGGCTGTTTTTGCTTGAGAAGTGGTGGGGGAGGTGCTGCACCCAAACTCGTGTCGCTCACAAATTGCACCAGTTCGGAGGTGTGAGGAAAGATAACTTGGCATGTAACCTCTCATCAAGAATGGTCTGTGCTAAAGTCGCCAAGAAAGGTCTGTGCTATAGTCAGCAGAAAAAGGAAAACAACAGCAGCAACACCTTGCGCTCTTCTTCGGGCATCTCTGCAAGCTGACTCTGCTCTGCGAGCTTGAGCTGTCCCCAAGGATCCTTCATAGTTGCGATCTGTGTGTGTTTGGCAGGCGTATTCTACAAGTTAAGATGTCTAGGTATCGCTTTCTTTCTGTAATCCTTTAAGATCCTTTAATTTTGCAATTTATGTATGTTTGGCAGGTGTATTGCAGTGGGTGTATTGTGCAGGTCAGGACGTTCACTTAGTGTCAATTGCTTTCTGTAAGGATCCTTCAAGGTTGCGATCTGTGTGTGTTTGGCAGTCATATTGTGCAAATTAAGACATCTAGGTGTCACTTGCTTCTATATAAGGATCCTTGTGATTTTGAGTGTGTTTGGCAAGCGTATTGTGCAGCACGTCTTTTTAGTTTCAATTGTACACAAAAAACAACATGAACACGAGCAGAAAATTCCTCTACGGCTCCCGCCACAACAATGTTGTTGCAAGCTTCACACAGTATATTGCCGGTCACCCTACTCTTACGCATTTGAGGAGTTGTGCATGTTGACCGGATGTGTGCTGACAGTAACTTTCAAGTGCTTGAGCCCACCTGTGAATTAACCACGCTCACTAGTGCGCGGTGCGTAAGCATCACTCCTTTGGGCACTCCTGAGATGAGGCATACGCAAAATGCGTTGAAATGAATGTCAAGTTGGCATTGTGGCCGTGTAAGGTATGCTCAGGCAATTACTTTGTACAAATTGCAGGTATCATTGAGATATGCATCTCATGGATTTGCATGAGATGCTTCTGTCCAAGGAACGCACTACTAAGCCCGTTTTATTGCACCAAGGCACATTTGGTGTGTTCAGTGAAAGGAAATTTTTGTTTGCGATGATAATATACTGTTCTGTTAATCATGGGCATCTTTATAGGCATTGTTAAGATGTCTTGTCACGCTTCATGATCCCAAAGCACAATCACGTTCAGTGAAGGGCAATTTTTTGGTGCAATAGTAAAGCAATGTTCTTTTTTCAACCATGGGGGGCATCATGAGGTAACCTTATCGAACTGTCTCGGCACACTTTATGAACCCAAAGTACCTCCGCGTTCAGTGAAGGGCCATCATCATGTCCAAAGAGGCCAAGGGGTGTATGAATAGGACTCACCAATTATGACAAAAGTATCTCAGGTCTGTATAAAACCATATTATAAAATGCAGGCAAAACAGACACCCCCCCCAGCCACCCACACACCCACACACCCACACACCCACTCCAACACCCATCCACCCACCCACACACCCACACACACCCTCACACCCATGCACCCAAACACACACACACACGCGCACACACACACACACACACACACACACACACATCACACCTGTTGTGCCACTGGTGTACATGATGGTGCAGAGGTCACCTGGGTCGGGCCGCACAATAATGGGTGGGAAGTCACTTTCACCCTCCCCATGGGGAACATCCTGCATGTACTGGGAGGAGGAACAGCGCACCCAATGCACACTTTTTACGGACCTGAAGGGCAACAAATACAGGGCACTTTGATGTTTGCTCGTGTCTAGCACTTAAATACGCTCCTCCATCCCTATATCATGCCGTGGCTTCTTGTCTAGGCAAAACCTAATTCTCAGTTTGTAAAAACTAAAGTCTCCATTCACGTAACAGCTTTTCATCCCTCCATTTCCATCTTACCTCTTTTGGTGCATCAAATGGCTTTGGGGTAGAAGATGTGGAGGCAGAGGCAGAGGCTGTGACTGAGGTGGAAGCAGTGAGAGGCGGCTGAGGCCCACCACTACTCATAGAGGACAAGGCACTGGCAAGGGAAGGCATTGGGAATTCACGCGGCTGGAAGAGGGAGTAAATGGCACAGAAGCCAGCATTAGACACCACATCTTGCACACCGCTGTTGTGTAGCACCTGAAAAAATGCGCAGGGCAAGGCAACATGTGTGATGCAGGAAACATTATAGACTGCAGTTATATATGACAAAATAGAATACAAAGTGGATAGAGTTTCAGGCATGTTGCATGTGTGTTTGAGACAACCACGCAAACGGAACAACAGCTCAGGAAGTCGCTTTTCTTTGGTACAGATTGGACCCACTTCTCACCTCATGATACTGCAGCCACCATCTTCATCCCAGTCACCCCTTCAAGTTCAGCCCCCCAAACCCATAAAACACACACCCATACCCTGCTGCACTTGAATTGCGTTTGCAAAAATCTCCTCCTGGGATGCAGTAGAGAACCCCCCTCCCCCACACCACCACCACACGTTTCAGTCACTCAATTTCATACCACACATCAAAAACCCTGCTGCACCTGAATTATAATTACAAAGGTCCTCTCCTGGGATGCAGTGGAAAAGCCCCTCCCCCACACCACCATTACACGTTTCAGCCACCCAATTTCATATTACACATCAAAAACCCTGCTGCACCTGAATTGCATTTGCAAAGGTCGCCTCCTGGGATGCAGTGGAGAAGCCCCTCCCCCACACCACCACACGTTTCAGCCTTACAGCGTCCACCCCAAGGCCCCCTTCTGCTGCCTTATTCCCCACACTCTTGGCGCAGATCTCCTGGCAAGCAGACCCCGCTGCTCTCTCACTCCCCTCCGTGCCCTCATCCCTCTTCGCACATGACGCTCTCCCCACCGCTTCTGCCAGGTCTGCCAGCTTCTTGTCCTGTGCGTGATTTTAAAAATTACAGGTCCTTGCTAGGTAATAGGGATCAGCGTGCATCAAGGAAAAGCTGCTGACAAGTGCTCATTCCACAGACAAGAACAGAGGGGATACAGGAGTTTACGCTAGGTAACAGGGATCAGCGTGTTTCAAGGAAAAACTGCCAACAAGTGCTCATTCCACGGACAAACGCGGCTGCAGCAGTGGACGATTGACACATTGGGTCGAATGGGCATGCAAAAAAAAAGGCTGCAAGACAGTGCTCTCACCGCACCCGCCAGCAGAGCCTGACCAAAACAAAAGGAGCATGCCTTGCCCTTGTCAAGGAAGGCTGACGCAGCTAATGCAATCGAGACACGTGTGGACTAGACAAGGTAAAATGAGGTCGCATTATTAAAACAGTACCTGCATTGCAATTTCTCATTTGAAGTCAATTGATCATTTAATCATTGACCTAGATTTCGTAAAAGAAAGGGAAGGCCGTGATAAGTAAACCTTGGATATAGGAAAGGTTGAGCCTGCCACAGGGCCTAGCCGCCCTTAAACTTGCACAGCTTAGGCATGCAGCAACAAGCTTGCTCAACCTAGGCATGCATCATCATATCATCATGCTCACACGCAGCTTAGGCGTGCGGCACCAAGGCCTAAAGTAGACAGTCGATCTGACAGCTAACTCCTCCCCTATACTACAAAAAAAGATTGCCTGAATGAAAGCAACAAGATCAAATTACAACCATGAAGCGCGAGATATAATACTTCCTGTATAACATATAATGTTACATATAGCACCGTTAAGGAAGCAGTGGTTACAAAAACAGTCCTTATTTTTCACCCCAGGCAATAACACAAATGCTGTTGTACAGCAATGCACATAATGGAGGGGATGTACTAACACTTTAATACGCAAAGGCTTTCCGAACATTACCACAGCATGCACCTTCCCCTAAGCCGGGAGTGTATCATCATGATACAAAAATCACTCTTAATATGGTGTATCAAATCACTCTTAATATGGTTTATAAAATCACTCTTTTTATGGTGTATCAAAATGATACAAAAATCACTCTTAATATGCTGAATCCCTGCTACAGTATCGGTTGCAATCTTCTGTGGAAAATCCTAGCGGTATGCAAGAAGATAACCAAGAAACATAGTAAATTGGTGACGCTGCCTACAAACCTGCACAAACACCAGCTCCATGCCCGAGTGGACAATGCAGTGCGCCACAGCGTCGTCTCCACCAAGTGCGTCGTACAGGGGCACCGCGATAGCAGACACAGAGGAGCACGCAACCATGGCCTTGATCCACTCAGGGCTGTTCATCCTAAATTTGCCGCAATAATGTGGAGTCGGTGAGCACACAACAGCACACAAGGTCACTGCTCGGTGATGCTAGTGTGATGCGTTATTTTCAAGGGTCTTCCTGAAGCGGATTCTTATAGTTTTAAGCTGTGGTCGAGGGAATTTCAAAGCACTGCGGCCTCCAAAAAAGGCTTGTCTCCTTTAATTTTATACGGAGATCTCTATTTGTTCCTTATTGTGAAATACGCTTCGTTTCAGCATAGACATTGGCCTCACTCCTTCATCAAATGTTCACTTGCATCAAATGTTCCTTACACAGTAGCTACAGATGCTAAGGAAAGGCTGCATCAACATATATGAAAGGGGTCAAAGCCTGAGTGTAGTCTTATAACATATACACCTATACTCACCCATAGATGCCTACACACATGCCTTTGAATATGGTCTTATAATGCATACCCTCAACTCACCCATAGATGCCTACACATGTGCCTTTGCCCACGCCTTTGTTTGCTAGAGACCTAGAGATCTGGTTAACGTCAGAGGCGACTTCCCTGCATAGAAAGGAAAATAATGATAAAGTGGCAGTGTGTGAAAATTGTTAAATACCTACAAGAAACAATTGCTCAATACCAGCACCATGCAACAGAGGTAATAATGTATGGCTTTGTCCAATCCTATATAAGCATGGCAAAACATGGGGGGCGCAAGTAAAGAAGTCGGACTTTGCACAAATTAGCAAATCACCGAGTGATCGGCTTCATGCCTCGTCTGAGATAGATACATTTGTTGCGAGTTCAAGTTCGTTTAGATTTGCTGCGGCACAACAATATTGGCAGTTGTCATGACCAACTTTGGTTGCAGATCTTTCTCATCCATGCGTTGAAAAGACCATCTTGTCTTGTGCTTTAGCCTGATTGTTAGGCAAGAGGGGTGCAGACATACGTTGGTTGGAAGTTTACATTTGTATAGTCTTCCATTACTATTACAAGCTTTCCTAGCTTTCAAATCTACATATCTGTTATAATCAAGGTTTGTGTGTACATCCTAATACCCAAAAAGCAAAAAAGGCACAAGAACAACATAAGCTTATAACCGCTTACTCAAAAATTAAAAACCTCCACATCATCCTCTAGGAGCGACAGGCACTACCTAGCTACAGCATCCGTACAAGAAACCCACTCCACAAGCCTCAAAGTTACTGGCAACAGCACGCATGAAAACACTATGCGTACATGCCATCAGAACCGCAACAATAAAACATCCAAGCCAAACGCAATATCAAACGCAAGCCCCCCCAAAAGCATCTGATCTTTTATACGGTATAACTTATACCTGATAAGTTGCGGGCTTTTGGAGAAAGTTTAGATTGAATGAGCCTCTCATATTGTTGCACTGCTGAGTGGCAAGCTTTTGATAAAAGGAGTGCCAAAAAGAATACTAATGTCTTTTCAATAATACCTTTGCTAATAATTTTTACATTTATATCAACTCATGTCAAACCTTTTTTGATTTAGGACCTAGCTTAACTTTAGATTTCTGTAAAGCGTTTTGCTATGGCATCAGCGCACTCATTCACTCAAATGCCAGCGGCTTTTAACCTTGTAGAGATAAATGGTCTTTGATTGCTGGATGTGGTGTTTCTAAGAGTTTGGTATGTTTGTGCCGTTCATGCGTTGGCAGAGGATTTTTGCCATAGTGCACGAGCGCTGACTGTCGCAATATGGGTTCACTTTCTAAAGCAGCAATAATTCCTCCTAGCTCGTGTTTATAGTTTTGTTGATGCCTGCGCCTCCAGGAATTTCTGATCATTGTTGGATGGCATCTTTCCGACCACAATCATTTGACTGGAGAACCATCGTTACCATTTAACACAAACCCACCATCTGAAGGAATCAATAGAGCGCAGGAAAATTGCCGCCAATGGACAAATGCCTGGCCTCAGAAGACACGTTTCGGTCACCTGTAAGTCTCAAAAACGAAGTTGCCAACGCTGCCGTCAGCTTGCTGGATCCTATGCCCAAGACACCTGCCGCCGTGCAATGAAGAAAGAATTGCATCCTGAGCCCTTCCATTTCTCAGGGTGAAGGACGGAGATGGTTTCTAGCGGGTGCACAATGAGAGAGAAGACTCCTGCCTGCGTGAAATGATACTGTACCTGCTTTGCGGGTTCTTCCTGGCCGATTTTGTGAAAGTCTCATACAGAGTCTTACAGCCCTCAAACTCCTGTGTATACGTGTAAACCCGTAGTGTGTACTTCACAGATCACGCTACCTTGACAGTTTGTTTTGCTGCTCATACACTTGAAGCTTGCAACAACCTCAGCCATGACAGTTAGCCGTCCGCAACAAAGCTTGCCTGGGGTAGCTTCCAGTCCTGTGACAGCGCGTAATTGCGCATCACTGCTGACCGATCGGACGTGCTGGGCCTCAACGTTTGCACCCAGCAGTCTGGCTTTCCCTCCTTGTTGGCGTGCTTTGACATTGTCGTGCCCCCCATCATGGAAGCACTCATTAATTAACAGTGCAATTTTGACAGCACAGGACAGGTTGTTGGACACACTTGATTCGATGCTGAGATTATAAAACAAATATACACAGCTTAAACCCTTTGCAAAAAATTGCGGACGGAATTTGCTCGGCCAACAGATTTTTCGCTTTTATAACTTGAGGAAATATATATACTTTAACCTGTATTTAACCTGTATTAATTTGTGACGTGAAATGCTATTTCTGGACCGGTTCAACGAGAAGTGCGTGAATAGACTTACAATAAAAAATTATTCCTGTTTTAAAATAAATCTGTAGGAAAAGGAAAGGGAGTCCTGCATCAGCAAGCGCGCGTATCAAAAGCAGCTCATGTTGTTCTTGTGCCTTTTCTGCTTTTTAGTACAAGGGGCGTCCACGTTTGATTACAATGCTCAGCTTGATTCTGAACAGGTGTAGTTTGCTTTGATTTGTATTAGTGGATGTTTCCCACAGTCATCAGCAGGGTCATCATGCTGGAGATCTAGATGCAGCTCTGTTTGCATCTGCGGTTTACTTTATTGAAGAGATGAAAGGATTAACGGATCATGCCATGCCCAATTGGTGGCAGGTTGCAGCGACAAATCGTGTGACGACAAGCAGCGTTAGCTGGATGACAGACCCCCACTGAGAAACTGCTCCTATTTTTATTAGCAGGTGGGATGTTGTGTGCCTTTGCACCCAGTGGGTGCTGCAGGCAGCACATCAGTTTTTTGACCACCACTCTCCACATTATTAAAGGAAAAGGAGCCACTTTGGTGTCGGGTACCGCAAAACACCTCCACCGAAAGAATAAGAAGATCAATGGTGTTTACATTATATGTGTTCCTTTTTAGTTGGTTGACGGGCCTGTTTATTGCTGCAGCTTTAGTGCGGCAGGTCATTGATTGAAGTTGTACACCATCCTGCTAGGAGCAACAGGCACCATCTACAGCAGCCACACAAGGAACCCATTTCACAGCCTCGGAATTACTGGTCTGATGACCAATACAAGAGCCATCGTCGTCAACCAATACACAGCCATCGTCGTCAATCAAGCGTTTATCCAGCGACTGCGAACAAAAAGCCGCTACATTCAGGCAGCCTCCGAGGCATCTCTACTTACAACAAAGTCACACTTCATGTTATACTCTTTGGAGTCGGGGGCACAATCTACAACCAGTACACCATAACTCTTCTACTTAACCTGGGCATCCCTTTTCACACAGTGCACCAACTTGCCAATGCACTACACTGCCATTCAATAAAAAGCTTAAACAAGAGCACAAAAACAAAAAACATACAATTCAACAACGACAACAGTGATAAAAGAGGATCTTAGAGGGGGGGAGGGTAAAGCGGCTGACTTGCTTCAGGAGGGCTACTAGGCGCAGGCCGGATCGCGTGGCTGACAACCCGCCGGATCCTCATTAGTATCTGTTGTTTCTCTCTTTCGATTTTCGGTGGGGCTCTGGCTAATGTGAATACTAGTTTTTTTTCCTGCACGCTGGTGTTTTCCAGCATGGACTTTTACATTTTTTGCTGGTCGCAGCACTCATGAAAAAATAAAGCCTACATGCGATCAGATCCGCAACAAAAATCATACAGATGAGATGAGACATTACATACAACCCCCACAAACATCTGAGCAATACTCCTGGTGGTGTGCAGGCTTCTGCCTCCCAACCACCTGATCCGCACTGAAAAGCTCCTCTTATTTATATGCTCCAGGTAGGATATTGTGTGTCTCTGCATCCATCAGGTGGTGCAGAACACAAAACATCAACCTTTCCTAATCCATGCCGATAGCCGATAGTGTTTACACTATTTGCGTTTTTTTTCTTTTTCTATTTTTTTCTATTCTTTTCTTTTCTTTTCTTCAAGTTTTACAAAATTGAAACCTGTTATATTACGGCCAAGTGTTAGAAGACTGTGTGTGAATTCGTGTGAGGTCTGTAACTGTATCAACATTGTTCCAGCAGAAGGCGTAATTTTTATTCTGACAGTTACGTATAAATTTTGGGCCTCCAGCCCAAAATGCCCCCCCCATAAAACCTCCCTTCTTGACCCCCACACTTATAACAAGGGTGTCAATCCGCTCAGAATCTAAGCAGCTATCTGTGCACAATTCCCAGATTATCTAATACCTGAAGAATCATGGGGCAAAAAGTGATATGCGCACACTCTTGCACTAACCACCTGTTTAGTGCGCAAATCCATCCAAATCCTTTGCCAAAGCACTTCTTTACTATATTCATGCACCTTTTGCATAATACAATATGTGAACTGCAAGTTTGGTTAAATTGCTTGTAGTTTGACTGAACACAACCTCACGGCCTACTTGGGGGCATTCCATGCATTTCTGTGACCAGGCACCCTGACCCTCCCCTCTAATGAAATCACCCAACAAGGGTGCAAATGGGGCCCAAAAATACAACCAATTTCGTGAAAATGGCCCAGTAAATTCTGGAGCACCCCCCCCAAAAGTCCCCGCCCCCCCTCCATTTTGACCCCCTCAGAATCGACTCATTATATACCAGTCGCTAAGCTTTCGACGTCAGGATTCCGAATATAGAATATATATTTTAATTGACATGTGAAGCAGGAGGGTGTTTTTTAATTTTGTTGGATGGCACGTATACTTTTTGGGGTGGGCACCCCTGAGCCCCTGAGGGATTACTTACCCCCCAAACCCCCCTTCCAGTGCCCCCACCA
>Ga0307942_1000678_pt1:17500-24659 | contig 24659 bp, 27 predicted proteins | sample OrgLakmetagen175_FD_201846 | JGI IMG/M metagenome (GOLD analysis project Ga0307942, IMG submission 201846) | Saline water microbial communities from Organic Lake, Antarctica - #175 | ecosystem: Environmental > Aquatic > Non-marine Saline and Alkaline > Saline | place: Antarctica... | reverse complement strand
TGAACATCTAGTCAGACTTCGCACACAGCAACAGCTTATCTTCCCACCTCAGTTTGAGGATGGCCCAGCTCGTTTGAGGACCTTTATGAACCAACCTGATATTTTTGGTGTTGCCTCTTTTGTAGCTGGTGTGTGTGAAGTGCCTAGCCCTGTTCCCTTGATTTTTCTAGCGTTTTTTGGTTTGTTACAGGCTTTTTTCCAAGCTTCCGCTCAGATGCCCACCAGAGGCATATATAGCTTTGTAACCTTACCTTGCCTTATGCTGTAACAACAAGTACTTTTTTAGTTGACCGACCAGAGTCTTCACTTCAATCTTTGCATGTATGAACAAGAAGTGATGACAGCAGTGGTGGTGAGAGCTTCTGTACTCAAACCTCCTAACAATCCTCAATGAGGAATTCTGGCGCCCAGTTACTCTTTGCTTGTGGCGTAAGGGGCTGGTAAGTGCTGGCACCTAGCGCGTCGTAGCTTTCGGCAGTTTTAGAGGCATTGCACCAATCCTTGTGCACACTTTTTCATTACAATCACATCTGCTCAACTACGTTGAATTTATTGTTGTTAAACTCATGGGTGGTCACAAGTACTTCCTATAATATTTATCCTTCTACACACCTAGTGCAAACATGACCATGGTCAACCATGTCGACACCAAGCCATCCAGGCAATCACTCGCTTTTGATTGCCTTATAGATGTGCCTCACGAACAGGAGCGACGCACGCCACCCAATCGTTCCCAGCATGAGGAAAAATCCAAAGCATACCATGGCCATGTATCCGAAGAAGAAGCTTGCCTGCAGCAAAATAATGTGCGCACATGTCAATGCTTGAAGACAATTTGATCAGGCTTGTGCGTGGAGGCACATGGTTGCAGTGTTTTATATGTAGTATACACTGGACGTTTATGGAAGTGGCCTGAAAACATGAAGCATGCTTGAGAAAGTGTGTGTAGTAGACCTAGCCATCACCATCAACTTCACATTCCGATCCCATCATGACTCCCTATAATGACATCCAGCGGCTAGCAGCTTGCCAGTTAAAATCACCCGTGTCATTAGCATGTACCAATTATAAGCAAACACCCAAAATCCAGAAGCTGATGAAGGAGCAATTTCGAAATCGTGCTCACACCAGACAGAGGCGCCCGACCAAATGAATGCGCACGTCAGCCTGCATGAAACCTGACACGTCAACAAATACACGATGGCAACAAAACCTGAGCACACCATACCTGCATGAATCCTGACATGTCGGAGCGGCAGCAGTAGTAGTAGAAGCAGTAGCCGTACACAAAGATTCCGGTAGCACCACCACACAGGAAGGAGCGCCACCACCAGTGGTGGTCTTCAACTGCCAACTGCAAGCAAAAGAGGAGTGGCAGAGGTGCATGAAGCGGATGCATGCGTGCAAGCTGATATGGAGGAAAGAGCGCCACCACCAGTGATGGCTTTTGCAAGTCAGCTCTGAGGAAGGAGAGAGGGATCAAGGGTGGTGATAGGGTAAAAGGCACAGCTTTTGTAGGAAAAGAGTCGAGGAAGGGTGATAATGCCATGGTCACAGAACCATGGTCATAGAATTATGGTCACAGAACACAAGACCACCAGGACGCGGGGAGCGAATGGCACAGGGGGCAGCCAGAGCAACTTTTCATGACAACAAGCCACCAGCAAACGGAAGGGAACCTTGTAGATGCCACATCACCCAGCATAGAGGTTCACACATATATGAATATATGAATGCCAGTCTAGGAAATGCTTCAGCCAGCTATAAGCACAGCGTTGGCTGCTAGCTAGCTGATACAATAGTGCACAGGCTTCTTTTCAGAAAGAACACTGGTGCCGTCTATGCCAGCAAAAGCAAGTGCGCAAGCAAGGACACACACACACACACGCACACGCACACGTACACACACGCACACACACGCACACGCACACACTTGCGCCTCCCCCCCCTCCAAAACAAACCTGGAAGTATGTGAGAGCGATGGTGATGAAGGCCGTGACGATGATCAGGATGATGTACACGATGAACAGGATGGACCAGATGATGTACACCTACATGAAGGGGAAAAGTTAGGTTTAATCTGCCTGCAAAATTAGGGCATGGCCCTTCCACGGGTGACTGTGAGGTATTGAGGTAATTCTACAAGTATTATGTCTAGCGTATTCTCCCCTTGCATCAACATTCCTTGTTCCTCCTGTTGCTTTACAATCTTAATTGCAGCCACTGTCAGCCTTGCATTCACGAGTTGAGGTAGGGCCAAATGGTGTCAGCCACCACAAAGCATGTCGGCCTTGATTATAGATGTCAGTGTGCTGAAGCCTGCCAATGATGGCCGTCAAACGAGCTCTATACCTTCCTGTTGCTTTGACCCCTCTCTTATAACAAAACCCTGCCCTCTTGGACCCCACCACACAAGAACAAATGTGGTGCACTCTGGTACAGACAGTCGTGAACCAGATACGTGCAGCCACAAACGCGGTACAAGAAAACCTAAAATTATATTTAGTTTTGCAAATCCGCACCAAATCCGCACCCCTTTCAATATTATTATCCTATCCGCACACACCTGCAGGGCCAAACAACCCCTGATGTGGCCCTAGACCTTACCATTGCTTCATAACATGCATGGAAGTTTACTTTTGCAAAAGATATTGACCACAGGGTGGGCTGTTGCCGCCCTCTGTATGCAATTATGAGCCTGGCAGGTTGGTACCCAAGCACGAGTCATCAAACTGCTCAAAAAACTGACATCAGTCGACTGCACTCTAGTTGCATGTCAAAGCTCATTCCAAGTTCTTGTTCCAACTCTGTGTTTGCGCGCAACTCGCACAACTTGTGCTTGCATCCTAATCATTACACAATCTAGTCCTCTCCCTCCTCATCCCCACTGCCCTCCCCCTTGCTCTCTTCCTCGCTGCCCACCTTCCCTCGCTCGCACTGCTCTCCCCCTCATCCTTGCTGTCATCCTCCAAGTAATAAATGAAATCGCTCAAAAATAATCCGCACCCAATCCGCAGCCCCAAAATATTTACTTAAATCCCTGTCCGCAGTTAGCCGCACCTTTAAAAAACAACATTTTGCGGCGTGATATTTTCTCTATACGGTAGTACATTATAAGGTCAGGCCATTTGTGGCAAACAAGCGTGTCATAAACCGTAAACTACAGGCCTTGTGCCGGGATGATGAGCCCCTTGCTACTGCCAGTCACTGCGCTGATGCAAATATGGGGTATCAAACACAAGCCCCTTCTACCAAACAGCCTGCAGAACCCACCCTTGATCTTGAATTATAAACAGGCACACAAGTTTATAATTCATCGCAAATGCAGGCAACGGCAACACATAGGTGCAAGAAGTGTGTCAATGCGCAGCATTGGCCGCTCACACTGCGCAATTGGCAAGCAGTCTGCAGCACTCACCTTGTGGCCCCACACGGAGGCAAAAATGTAGTACAGCTCAACGTAGATGGCAGAGAACGGCAGGAAGCCAGCCATCAACATCTGAGGCACTGTGGTGCGATACCAAGGTAGCTGGGGCACCTCACGTGGGTACTTGTTGGTGCGGCAGGGGGCGTTGAAGTCGGTCCTGAGAGGGTGCAATATTGTACCAGTCATAGAAGGGGATGGACTCTTGTTGCCAGCAGTGTACCAAATTCCCAACCACACACACACACACACACACACACATACACATACACACACATACACATACACACACATACACGCACACACAAATACACACACCTGTTGTTCTTGCCAGCAATGCCACCAATTACGGTGAGCGGGATGGTGACTAGACCCCATATGATGACCATGATGACGATGGTGCCAAACGGCAGCGCGGCGGTGGACTGCAAGGCCATTGAAATACAGGCGAGGGATGACAAGTTATCTCCCAAACACATGGCGACAACGTTGCCGAGCACAGTACAGCAGCTGACAGTCAGGACTACGCTGTTGCGAAGAAGGAAAGTTGTTTTGGTCCATTGTTATGAAGGCGATGTTGCAACAATCGTGACAATGATGGCACTAGGAGAAGTGTGGACCGTCTTGGTTCGGATGGCGATGACTCCAGTCTGGCCTCATGTGATACAACCTGACACTAAGCAGTGCCTTGATGTCTGTATGTATGCATGCGTGTGTGCAAGTGTGAAATCACATGACTTGGGGCTGGCGCAAGTTTATGTGTGTATTAATTTGTCGTACTTTGCACCCTGCCAGCATTGATATCTCAGTTTTGGCCATTCCTATGCAGGGACACAAAACTGTCCAGGCACTACGCATCCATTATTAAGGCAACCACCAGGCATTACGGGATCAATCACCAGACAAAACAAGATCAATCCTCAGGATTTGTAGCAAAACAAGCTCCTATGTTCAAATCCCACCTCAACCTTTGATCACAGTGTGCAGCCGAAACGTGCGAGCGAGGACATTCCAACCAAAACATGAGGACATTCCAACCAAGACGTGGAACATTTCAACCAAAACGTGCGAGCGAGGACATTCCAAGCATCGCTGCAAACACCAAGCAACTTCCCACATCCCACGCTCTCATTTTAAGCGATGGCAGCTATTACAATATTACAATGGTGCAAGCTCGAAAGCACACAAATGTACGACGCGGCCACAAACCACCAAGGATTCCTCCTCTCAACCTGTCAACAATGACAGGCCGATGCTAACAGGCCTCTCTACAGAAGTCCAGGGGTAGCCCTACACAGCAACACAGACCACAGACAGTGCGCGTATATGGTGTTGCATCCTCTCTCTCTCTCTCTCTTTCTCTCTCTCTCTCTCTCTCTCTCTCTCTCTCCTCTCTCCTCTCACCCTGTAAGCGATGGCCACCGTGTTGAGCAGCCCGAACATGATGAAGAAGGGGCCACAGTAGATGAAGCAGGTCATCAGGATGTTGCGTACCCACAGCTCACCCTCCATCTGTGGTGAGGAAAATGTGTGTGTATGCTTCCTTTTGTGCAAGTATGTGTGTGTTGTGTGTGGTTGTGTATATTGTGGGTAATTGAGTATGATGGCCCCTGAACGGAGTATCATTGCTGCACAAATTGCAACATCCTAAAGCGATCTCAAAGAGCGTGCAGACCGAGATTGAGACCTGCACATCTCTTGTGCGCTGCCTAAGTTCTGGCTAGGGTTGCTGGAACTTGGGATGTGGGTGTGGGTGTGGGTGTGGCTAAGTTCTGGCTAGGGTTGCTGAAAGGTGCAGCACAAGGAGGCGGCAATGCATGCTGTGAGGGCTGACAAGACAACGTGACGGAGTCGTACATGTGGATGCAGTTTCTGACCTGAGCCTAGCTTACCTGCTTGTAATAGGAGGCTGCCACGTAGCCTGCAATACATGCTGTGAGGGCGTACAGCACGATGATGGCGGAGTAGAGCGCTCCTCTGTTGTAGGGGTAGAACACACCCACGAGCGCCAGCCCGAAGATGAAGAGGGACAGGTAAAAGATCTGGGCACAGGCAGCGTAGCGTGTGTGTGGGTGTGTACATGTGTTTTTATGTGAGTGTGTGTGTATGTGTGTGTTTGTGGTTGTGCGTGCATGGTGTTGGGTGATCAAGCACACGCCATAACAATTAACAATAGGTGCAGGGGTCTGTGCCTGTTGGCAGCGTATAATTTACGTACAATTGTCAAGTTTTACGTTGCAGAGCTCAGCCAGTGGATACGCTGCAGACTTAAGCCAGCACGCACGTTTAGCCGGAGAAAGCCTTGGAAACCACATATACATGAGGTTGGCCAGAACCGTACATCTACACCGTATATGACCGTATATTTGGTGATTTCCCTGCCAAAGATACCGCACATATTTCCCAGCCCTACGTATGCACGCACACAGTAGTGTACACGTGTACACACACCTGGGTACCAGTGCCGATGAATGCACAGAAGAGGTTCACGTTCGGGGGGAAGCGGAACACATCACCATGGACAAACTTCCACCCAGCTTCCTCCTCATCCAGGCCAGAGGCTGCTTGCAAGTGTGGTGCGTGTGTGTGTACGTGCGGAAAGTTACGCAAGCTTGTTTTCCTATTCCAGCCATCAAGCTGTTTTCTGCCGGAGGCAGGCCACATTAGGAGCCATAAACCAAAACGTAAGACCTTAAACTGTAAGCCAGCTGTGTTGCAGAATTGTACACGCATCTTTTCACAAGTACTCAAGCTTTTGCATTTGCACCTTTAGCAGGAGCTGACTAAATATAAGTCCCACACCTGCCTGTCTAAAACAAAAAGCCCTGGTTCCCAGTTTAGCAAAACGGACTTGCCCAGCTCTAAATATTCAAATACACAAGCGCATACTGCAGGGGGGCGTTGAAAGTACACTCACGATCGTCACGAGAATACTTGATGAAGTCCGCCTTGAGCACGCGCATGAGGATGGTGGCCAGAAAACCCGTCAGCAGCAGCACAGTGACGCAGGAGTTGATGATGGAGAACCAGTGGATCTGTGCGCAGGAGGGGCGGCAATGGGTAAACATTTGTTGTGTGGTGGTGTGTGCACAAAGCAAGCTTGGTGTAAATGGGGTGTGTGTGTGTATGTGAGACATTTGCAAACCGGTGAGAAGCAGCACAGGCACTCAGGAGGGGCGGCATTGAGTCAACAATTGTGGTGTGGTGGTGTGGGCACGAGGCAAGCTTGGTGGCCAGGAAGCCAGCAGCACAAACAGCACGGTGACCGGGTGGCTAGGCGAGCGATAGAATGAAAGCATTTAAGCGTGTGACTACTGCTAGTGAGGTCACATGGGTGTGTATGTGCGTGTGAGTGTGTGCGCGTGCGTGTATGAGAGTGTGTGTGTGTGTGTGTGTGTGTGTGTGTGTGTGTGTGTGTGTGCGAGTATGTCTGTGAGTGAGTGTGCGTGCGTGCATGAGTGTGTATGTGTGCAAGTGTGTGTAAGCACGTGTGTGTGTGCGTGTGTGTGTGTGTGTGTGTGTGTGAGAGTGTGTTTGTGTGTGTATGCGCGTTCATGAATGCACATGTGTGTGTGTGTGTGTTTGTGTGTGTGTGTGTACGTGTGTGTGTACGTGTGTGTGTGTGTGTGTACGTGTGTGTGTGTACGTGCGTGTGTGTACGTGTGTGTGTGTATGTGTGTGTGTACGTGTGTGTGTACGTGTGTGTGTACGTGTGCGTGTACGTGTGCAAGTGTG
>Ga0307942_1000678_pt1:0-12500 | contig 24659 bp, 27 predicted proteins | sample OrgLakmetagen175_FD_201846 | JGI IMG/M metagenome (GOLD analysis project Ga0307942, IMG submission 201846) | Saline water microbial communities from Organic Lake, Antarctica - #175 | ecosystem: Environmental > Aquatic > Non-marine Saline and Alkaline > Saline | place: Antarctica: Organic... | reverse complement strand
CAGGTCCACAAGCTGCTCTTGCTGCAGCGAAGTCAATGCAGATAACAGCAATCTCCGTCTTTTCTTCTGACACTGTAAGTACCGCAGTTTCTGCAGGCATGCTGCTCCTCCAGAGCAATATAAGAAACACTCTCATGCACACACGCATACACACAGGGGCACACCGTCAAACATGCACCTTCACACACATACATACATTCACGTGTACACACACAAGCACACACACACCCTCTCACACACACCTGAATCTTAATGGTCTTGACAGTCGCCATGGAGTTCCGAACATCTAGCTGCAAATTCAGCATGCATACAGGCTGCTGTCGAAAGTCGTGCGGCAGCACAACGCACGCTGATGCACTGCTGCCATCTGCCCTGTCGTGCTTTCTCCTGCCACTCCCTCTGCCGGCCACCATACCACTCATACCACAGCTGCTGCTACCCAGGGCGCTATCAACCCAGCTTACGCTACCACCCACAAAGTGCTCGGCAGACGCTTCCAGACTAAGGTAGCTATTGCTGACATCAGCACCAACTCCTGTGTTCTGCTGCGGCACAGTGCTGCAGGTATCAGACTGGGGTGCATCACATGAAGCGGGGGCAAGCCGAAGGACGGCACGAACGGGGGGCAAGTCAGGACCAAATGCAGGCAGCACGTTTCGAAGCCACAGCACTCCATAGCGTGCACATTTTTCTTGCCGCTGCCGCTGCTGCTGCTGCTGCTGCTGCTGTAACTGTAACCCTCTTAACTGGGCACTTTCTGAAAGGAATGACCTGCCACTGCTCATTGACGACACATCCTGACCCACACCTGCCTGCACGTTGCCATTGTCGGCAGCACCACAACTCGTTGATTGCACACCAGCAGCAGGCTCCGGCACACACCATACCACAGCAACATCGACAGCAGGGTCCACAGAACCTGGAACTTTTGGCGCAGCGCTGTGCTGTGCCCCGCACGCTGTGGCGGCAGCCGCAGCCGCAGCAGCAGCCTGCTGCTTTTTTGATGGCTGCTGGAAAAGGTGTTCTTGCATGTGGGTGGGTAGGGTGGCAGGGTGCGGTGGGTGCCCATGCCAGTGGCCCAGTGGGCCTCCCAATCGATCAGTAGTACAGGAAAAAGTGTGATGAAGGGAGGGTGTTTGCATGTGTGGGGGAGGAGCTACAAGTGCGAAAGCGCTTGGAGTAGGGGTCGCAGGGCAAGGGCACAAGGAGGGGTGGCTGAGAGGAGCCATGCCAGCTCCTTGAAGCGAGGGCACATGGCCCATGCCATGACCGCAATCATCATTCGCGTGACAGCTGTCACCAATAACAGCATGAAAGCTGTCGGGCCCTGCTTGGTCAACCCTGCGGTGCACTTGCGCAGAAGAAGGTACAGCGGGCGAGGGGGACACAGACGGCAGGGGGCCTGTGAGGGGGTGGGAAGTGCAGCCAGCAAGGCCTGCTGCGGTGGCTGTGATAGGTAAACACGTAGAGAAGAGCGGTACCTCAGACAGCTCTGCATCCACTCCCCCTTGTGCATGGCTCGCAGGCCCTGCTGCGTGACGATGTCGCTGGCTTTGGGACGCTGAGGGAAGGGGGGGGGGGCGGAGCGTGAATGTGGCAACAGTGGTCTGGCCTGATTGCAGTAGCACGCCTGGTCGCAAAGAATGGCCACACATCTCCCCGTCCGCACAGCCTGGCAGCTGTGATGGTAGTGGGGGAAGCAGGGGTGCGTGCTGGGTGCCCCGTGTGTTTGGCTGCTGCCCTTGTTGTGGTGCGGTGGTAGGAAGGGGAGGGGGGGCGGAGGGGCGGGCACGTGCGGTGGCTGCTGCTACCTGGATAGATTGTGTGTGCGTTTTATGATAGCTGATCAAGTGCCTCCTGTAAAAGCAATAGCAATGCCATGGCAGACGCATGCCCAGTTAAGCAACAGACGAGGTTCTGATTGATTGCCAAGTGTCTAACAGAATTAAGCACCAAACGGCAACAGCGTCCCCAGTTCCGATCAAGCTAACACATTACACAGTATGAATGGCTGCCTTTATAATACAACAAATAGTCAAGACGCGTGCAGTCTCACCGCAACAGCCACAGCAGCCTCAGGTCCAGACCGGTTTGACATTGCAAGCCTCCAGCCGGCGTCATGCCCGTCAGTAGCACATGACACCTGCTCAATTGCAACAGGCCCCTCCTCCCTCTCCTGTGTGCAACCAATGGCAAGGAGGAGGGTGTCTGGGCCATCAAGTGGTGTACAAGGGGGGCTGTAAAAAGCCTGAACAAGCCATTACAAGCCGGCATTACAAGCCATCACAAGCCTGACATTACAAGCCATTACAAGCCTTACATTACAAGCCGGCATTACAAGCCTGACATTACAAGCCATTACAAGCCGGCATTACAGGCCATTACAAGCCGGCATTACAAGCCATTACAAGCCTGACATTACAAGCCATTACAAGCCGGCATTACAAGCCATTACAAGCCGGCATTACAGGCAATTACAAGCCGGCATTACAAGCCATTACAAGCCGGCATTACAAGCCATTACAAGCCTGACATTACAAGCCATTACAAGCCTGCATTACAAGCCATTACAAGCCGGCATTACAAGCCATTACAAGCCGGCATTACAAGCCGGCATTACAAGCCTGACATTACAAGCCAAGCCTGAAAAGGGCAACACAGAGGGGTCAGGGCAATACAGAGGTGTGCCAAAGGGGAACTGTCCTCTAATAATAATGTGCTTTCTTGTGTAAGCACAGTGACCGCTTTGGAGCTGAAGGAGGAGGGCGTCAGGGCTACGCAGTGGTATGGTGTCTAAGGGGATCAGGGTAACACAGGTGTGTGTCAAAGGGGGCTTGCCCTACGCTTTGTGTATCTGTGTGTAAAGCACAGTGACTGCTTTGGAGCTGGAGGAGAAGGGCGTCAGGGCTACGCATTGGTATGGTGTCTAAGGGGATCAGGGTAACACAGGTGTGTCAAAGGGGGCTTGCCCTACGCTTTGTGTATCTGTGTGTAAAGCACAGAGACCGCTTTGGAGCTGATGAGGTAAGGAGGAGAGAAGAGGGAAATGATAAGGGAACAATATAGTTGCCTGTTTTGTAGAGCTCGCCCTCTTGTACGTAATCTCTCTATTCGGTCATATTCCATACAGGCATTGAGCACTCAAGCCCATCCCCCCACAATTTTTAGGTACGTACATTTACAACGCCCCATTCAACTCGTTGGCAGGCAAAGATTAAAATGTTTAACGATAAATTTTGCTTGAGCGCCTCCAGCCAATGCTGCAATGTTGTGTATGTCACATTTCCACATTTGCCTGGAGGACGGGAGCGAATGCCTTACACCCAACACTGCAACGAGCAAGGTGGGAGAGCATTTTTCAATTGAGCGTCGCTTACACCTAGTAGCAGCAGAACGAAAACGAAACTCCATGCGCTGTTTCATTTGTTGGTTTTTTACTAAAATTGTACACCCCAATCATAGCTCCTCCATTGCTTTAAGCGCCTCATTCCCTTCAATGACTTTCAAGCTCACTGTGCACCTCCACCTGCAACTGCAGCACTGTGTTCTTCAAGGAAGGGGCTGAGCATACTTCCAGAGACTCGCCCCAAACTTGCCTTCAGCATGCCACAGCTGTTATCATTTCAATCCTGACACCCACCATGAGTGTGGCTGGCTCCAGCTGCAACCGCAGTGTCGTGTCAATTGGTCATGTTTCTGGACACCCACCCCTTACTTGCCTCCAGCAACCCACATATTTTCTCTCCTGTCATTCTAAAGTCAACCGGAACCAAACATGTGACTAAAGCAGATAAAATCCATAAATACAATAATTTACGATTACAGTGTGTGAATATGGATCTGGCCAACCCTAATCATTCTGTCACTCACTATGAGTGCCTCCAGCCGTAACCGCAGTGTCGTGTCGGTTACCCTTCGGTTACAGGGGCTGAGCACAGGGCTGATACGCAGGAGGGGTGCCACTGCCACTGAAAAGGAAAAGCGAAGCGTGCGCTGCTTCATGTTCAAGCAACTGGGGGGCGAGCTGGGGACCTGTGTGCGTTTGCGTGTGTGTGTGTGTGTGTCAATGTTCTTGATGTGAATGAGCATTTCACGGCCTTGAGGGTAAGTGGAAGTGGTTGCCACATCCAGGTGTGCTTGTATGCTGGCACATGTTACAACACACAAATGTGTTGATGCGGGGATGTTGCGTTCTATGATTGAAGATTTGTCAAGTACACAGATGTTTGCATCAAATGAATTTCATTCTCTCCTTTGCTTGTTTCGAACTTTGCACCCCCTAACTTCTGTGTCAACTTAACTACTTCATCCCTCTGCCCCTACATATTGTGTGTGGTCACTAGATGTGTGTGGTCACTAGATGAGTTCGCTAGATTGTTCACTGGTCACTCGATGTGTATGGTCACTAGATTGTTTACTTCTACCCCCCTCGTCTCACTACCCTTTTCATTTTATCCATCTAACTGCTCACATTTAACCTCCCTTACCAGTGCAAGCAGGGGGGGCTCATATGCCCACACAAGACGGACAGGCAGCAACCCTGTTTCCATCTCCTGCAGGAAGATCGAGGATGGACATGTAGTGCTGAAATCAGTAAGACAAGAACACAAAGCATCCAGCACTTCCCAGAATACACGCACACAGACACACACACACACGCACACACACACACACACACACACACAGAAAGAGAGAGAGAGAGAGAGAGAGAGAGAGAGAGAGAGAGAGAGAGTGGACACAAGCAGGGCAAACAAGAGAGTGCACACGCACCAAACACACTCGCTTTTACTTGTTGAAGCGTTTAGACACAACACACACACACAAGAAGTGCAAACTCATTACAAAGCAGCACCTGTGGATGCACCCACACAGGCCACTCTATGCTGGCACCAGGTCCAAGCGTAAGACCCTTCCAAACTCTGTACAGTCTGGCACTCTTTGCGCGGGTGGCAGGGGGTAGGGGTTGAGGACAGATCGTGTCGGAGGGATCTGTGTGTGAGTGTGTGTTTGTGTGTGTGGGTGTGAGTGTAAGTGTGTGTTTTTATGTGTCATGTGAAGCAATTGTGGACGTTATATCATTATCACACTTAATTTAAGTGACTTTATTTAGGCGGCAGGGGGCAGGGGCCAGGGGCCAAAGACAATTATTGTTGTCGGGGTCATGTGTATGTGTAGACATGTTGGAGACCACAACAGTGTATTGTCAGACACGGTCGTGCAGGAAACGTGTGCACAAACTTCATACACACGTATGATACCATGATACTATGATAATATAATATTATGACCCTATGATCCTATGATACTATGATACTATGATAATATGATCCTATGTTACTATGATACTATGCTACTATGCTACTATGCTACTATGCTACTATGCTACTATGATACTATGATACTATGAAGCAGGAAGCAGGTGCGTGAGTGTGTGTGTTCATTGTACAGGTACACAGGTGGAAACAGGGATCCTTATGTGGCAAGTGTTTTAAGCAAGACCAGGTGGGTCAGTGCAACCCACTGCAAAACCATTTACCACACAGGAATTCTCACAGCAACATTTGCGCAGGCAAATCTATGCTGGAGCATGAGCACCGCATGCTAAGGTGAACCAACACCGAATCGCTGACTCAGACAAGCTCAGCGAAACCACCCACCACACAGGGCTTCTCGCAAAGGTGTTCGTGCAGAAGATCCTATGCTGGAGCAGCACACGCTTGGGTGGCTTACGACCAGCTGCAAATTGTGTGCTGGCACGCTGCCTTTGTTGCGCAGCCGCATAACCATGCGGGCTACCTGTGATATGCGCCAGGTCAAACAGTTGATCTTAATGCAGCTGCGATAGGTGCGTGTGTTGTGCAGCTCCATAACCACGCAGGCTATCTGCAGGGAAGCACTGCTTCACAAAAAGTGGGAAGCAGCTGTACACGATGTGCGTGCTGTGTAGTTGTTAGGACAGAAAAATATCCAACACATGGATGAAGTAAGGGGGGCAAGCAATGCTGTGTTCTCTAAGGCTAAATTTCGCACTGTGCAATCCTATAGTGCAAATCCTTTCCTAGCTGCATTGCTTAAGAGGAGATGTCGGGTCTGAAGCAAAACAAATTAATATTAGAACTTACGTACTGCTTTCTTGGCTTGCTATAGCAGCACAAACACAAAAGTGAAACAGCAGGGACACCATCTGCTGTTTGACACACCAACAAACACGTCTCCCCACCACAAGCCTCGGCAGGCCTCCACTTAAGCAAATAAGTAGGTTTGGCCAGAACCATATACATACAGTGTATATAAAGTCTTTCTGGCAGGGAAATCACTGAATATCCGGTCAGATACGGTGTATATATCTGGTTCCGGCCACCTCTACACGTAAGGCCTGAACGGTCGTCTAATCCATATCAAGATCAGACGAGCACAACCTTTTCCAATACGCGTAATAAGTGACAACCCACCTCCCCAGTATACAAGGCAGAAGGGAGGACTGAGTGGCTCATCTCAAGGCAGGGCATGGGTGGAGTAATGCCAAAGAGCAGACGCCGGTGGGGAGCGTACTGCAATTTATCTGGCCTGTTGGTGAGTGTGTATGCGTGTTTGTGGGAGTGTGTGTGTTTGAATGTAGTTATATGTGTCTATGCACATGTATGTGTATGCACGTGTGCGGATGCGTGTGCTGTGTGTGTCTGCATTTGCACACAGATGCTGGTGTGGAAGGTGGATGGAGTATGAGTAGGGTTGGCCTAAACCGTATATATACACACCGTATAAGACCGTATTCTTGGTGATTTCCCTGCCAGAAACACCGTATATACACCGTATATATCTGGTTCTGGCCAACCCTAAGTATGAGGTATGAGGATGACAATAAGACGTGCAGGAAGTGCAATAAGAGCATGCAGTTGCCTCTCTTGCACACTCCTATCGCACACTCTGTGTTACGCAGGTGGGTAAGGTCCATTGAAAATGACATAACACCCACAAACACACACCCACGCACACACACACACACACACACACACACACACACACACACAAACACCTGTATTTCCACACACATGCTGCCCTTGCCCTTCTGTAGCAAACGTCCATTAGGCAAGCCTGATCACTGACTGCAAACATCATAGACAACCACAATAAAACACACACCTGCTGCCCTTGCCCTTTTTCTGCGGCAGCTTTGCCGGTACAAACTCCACCTGCCCAGCCACAGTCCCGTTCAGCACCCAAGACGCTCCACGTAGCCGTAGCCAGCCTGGGCTGAGTGCCACCACACACACATCAACAGAGATCCAAGGCTGGTTGGGAGGCAAGGTGAGGCGCCGCTCTGTGATGTGTAACTGCGTGCGTGCATTTGCGTTTCCAATTGTACGTATGTACATACACGTTTGTGGACGCATGAGCTCGCAAACACACACACACACACGCACACGCACACACACACAAACACACATGGAATTGCATAGACCACGCAGCTTACGTGCTTGTCCTGAGGGGCTTGATTAGGCGACGATGGTCTGCTCCTTTGGGTGGAAGACAAGGGATCAAGAGAGCCCTGCGCCTGCTCTTCTGCCCTCTTCCCCTCCCCTTCTTCCTCCTCTTCCTCTTCGACGTCAGGAGGACAGACACAGGGCACTCTATGCAGCACCTCGTCAATAGCTAGGGGCGGCTGTTCAGGGTTCTGCAATGCACGTTTGTGTGTGCGTGTGTTTGTATGTACAGTGTATGCTGCGTGTGTGTACGTGTGGAAGCATGTGCACAAATGCCAACCAAACGGAACGTGGAGAAGCATGTGCACAAATGCCAACCAAACGAACGTGGAGAATCATATGCACAAAATGCCAACCAAACGGACGTGCTATACAAGTTCCATGCAGCTGGAAAGAGGTGACGTTGGCAAAAAATTCCATATCATACTAGAAAGCTGAAATCCCCCAAGGGCATGATTCATTTGCAGTGGTACAGGGCAATCAACAAAGGAGTACTCTGTCCTTCGACAGCGTAGGTGGAAGAAGTATTGCAACAGCCTCGACTATTACGGCAGCTATAATAGCTCCACTTTTGATATAAAATTTTTTGATAAAAAAGGCACTTAGTACAACGCAGGAAAGCTATAAGGCAGCCAATTACGGCACGGCACATTATCATTGGTTGCAACGCACACAGCATTGCAACATAAATAGCAATCTCTTCACTTATTCACAGCCTTATGTATTCGGCACTCATGCCAGGAACTTAAAAAAACACTGGACAAATGCCGGACAATGCTTAGACATAGACTAGCATGCAGACATTGACACAGACAAAGATACATTGTGCATGAACACGCAAATTCCCAAACACGATTCATGCACCAGGAGCTTCAAAGTAAAGTTCAGGCGCTGGGAGGTCACGCACACACACAGTGTTAATTAAGTTAAAAAATTGTGTGGTTGAACCTTAAAACATGATCTCATTGCTCGTACCATGGTAGGGAGGCTGCAAAGTTTAGTCAGCGCAGGGAGGCCACGCACAGACACAGTACAGTGTCAACCAAATTGTCGTGTGTATGGTTGAACCCCGCATAAAGATCTCACTGCTCGTACCAGGGGCTGAAAAGTACAGTCAAGGCGTAGGGAGGTGACGCGCAAACGTAGAGCGGAGGGGTTTCTTAAGCGCAGCTTCACCACTAAGGGCTCTCCCATTCCCGCGAGGTTGTGCTCCTCACTCCCTGGCCCTGGCTGAAGCGGGGCAGGCCTGCAGGCAACGATGGCAGTGTCATCATTTCACACAGAACTTACAAGGGCAATCCGAGATAAATTCAAAAATGAGTTTTCAACCGTGATGCACCAACAAAGGCGAGGATGGCGAGTTGAGACTCGGCGAGCCTCTCCAAACTTGTTGAGTACCCTAATTACCGCTCCTGGTCATTAGAGGCAGGGTGGCAACAGGAAAAGTGGCGGAAGAGACAAGATATCGATGGCAGTAACACCGACAGTGGCAGAGACGAGCTGTGGCATATTACGAGAAGAGTCTGCGGGATGACACGCATGAAAAGCAAGGGACAATCGAGAGCAAGAGGCAACGGAGAAAGAAATTGGTAGCAGCGACGAAATGTGGCACTCTGTGAGACTGATTTGGCGAGAGACAGGGGTTCCATATAGGTGTACACACGCGGACCCGTCGCAGCACAGCCTACAACGCATATTTTTTGTAAGGTCGGCAAGAGCCATACGTGCACGGTGTATATATGAATACGGTAGAATTGGCAGGGAAACTGCCAAACATACGGTCATATACAGGTGTACAGTGCATTTATACGGTTCTGGCCACCCTAATTTGTTGCTGTTGTTGCCGCATCCACTGCTACAGGTCGAACCATGGTAATGCTCAGCTTTTCTTACAGCACTAGATCTCAAGCATTTCCTTCCCCCTTCCCCATCAACATTAATTGAGCACACATTTTGCTATATTTCAGAGCGCTGCTGCTGCTGCTGCCGCCAAAAGGTTACCAACACATATAAATCTCCTGTACCACCAAACACAATGGTGTCCGTAGCCATAACAAATCCAAACCACCCCCTACCCTTTCTTCCCTCACCCTGTACCCTTTGTACCAATTCGCTCCACGTACCGCCTGTCACTGCTGCTGCTGCTGTCATGAGGGGCTGGTGCAGCGCCCTGTGCAGCAGGGTCATTACTCGCCGTGGGAGTAAGAGAGGGAGAGGGAGAGCCGCTAGCAGACCCTCCTCCAGGACCCCTTCCTGCTGCTACAGCATTGGAGAGCCAGTTGCTGGTGCCGGTGACATTGGCAGTGTTAGAGCTGTGTGGTATTACAAAACGCATGAAGCAAGTGTGTGTTTGTGAGTGCGTGTGTGTGTATGTGTGTGTGCGTGTTTTTGTGTGTGTATGTGTGTGGGGGGGGGAGGGGGGGGGGGGCGAGTGTGTGAGTGTATGAGGATGTACGTGACAGTCACGTGTGCGCATACTCGTACAAGTATTCAATCATTCATGCGCACGAGTGTGATTGCGTGTGTGTTTGCACCGGTGTGTTGGCGTGTGCGTGTGTTGGCGTGTGCGTGTTTGCAAGTCAACCCGCCGTTCAACGTGATGAAGTTCTCAAACCGCTCCCACTCGTGTGTGATAGCAAGACAACATGCGGACCAAAGCGATGCCATTCTCAAACCGCTCCCACTCTGCACCATCCGTAGAAAAAGCTTCCATTGACAACAAATGAAAATTAACCACACAATCCCTCATGGTACACCTACCACATACAGCCTTCCAGGCGCTCCCACTCCGCCTCATCTGTCAGCTTAGCTTCCTCGTTACCCGGGTAAGCAGGACCACGGAACTCCACACACACATCGCGTGCACAGATCTCAGGGAGGCACAGTCGCTGTGCAGGGACGGCTTCTCCAAGCAAGCCCTTCTGTGCGACAGGGAGCAGGGTTGATCAGAGCACCATGTGATCCCTTATTCTGCTTACTTTTCGTTTGACCCTACGATGGTGACACTGTGTGTGTATGTGAGTGTGTTGTGTGTGTATGTTTGTGTGTGTGCGTTTGTGTGTGTTAGAGTGTGCGTTTCGTGTACCTAGTATTAGGTATGTGCTTTCTCTGTTCGTGTATGTATGTGTGTGCTTTCATGTATGTGTCATGTGCGTGTGGCAGGCAAAACCCTTGACCTGATGGAAGTTTTACCTGGAGACTGGACAGCCTGATTGTGCTCATGAGCTCGTCAAAATAGTGCGCTTGGATTGATGCCGAGCGGCAAGAGCAGTCCTGAACATGGACAAAACAGCAGAGATTATTAGTACACATGGGGAGGTGCGTTGCAATTTTGAAATTGTTGTGGTGAGTGGGTGGGAGCGGTGGAGGCTGGCGTGCTTCACCAATGGCATGGTGAATACGTATTCCGTTGCAACTTGTGGTGTCCACACATGGAAGCGTTAAATTGTAGGTAAGGTGCACTTGAAGATAATGTAGACACGAGCAGTTACAAGTGTGCAAATGTGTAATTATAGTTGCTTGTATGTGTGAGAAACACTGTGTGTAGAAGTTTGGTGTGTGTGTGTGTGTGTGTGCGCGCGCGTATACTATGTATGGGAGAGAGTAGTTGGCCTCATGTGGAGCTTGAATGCACATCCAGCTCTTACGACATGTTGCATAGTAAACTCTTGAATGCGGTAAAAATATTCATGGAAAACACATGGTATATGTAGACACATATGACTTTGCACTCTGCTCCCTCTCCTCACACATGCAGCAATGCAGCATGCAGAAAATTCTAATCTGCATGGCGGCCATGGCTGTCCGGCACACACACATACACTCTAACTCAAGCACGTGCACACACACTCTAACACAGACATGTACACACACGGCATGCGCAGACACATATTGACACACACGTACACACACACACACCTGTAGCAGTGCCATAAAGTGCCGTGCAGCTTGCACGTGGTCTCCTGCCTTTGCTGCTTGGCTGCCTAAAACATCATGCAGGTGCTGCTCTATGGCGAGCCAGTGTTTGCCAGCATAGGCACGCAGCACTTGCCTGTGCGCGTGTGGAAGGAAAGGGTGAGGGACGCAAGCTTTCAAGTTTGTCGGTTTCATTCTGTGGTGTGTGTTTAGGGTTGGCCCAGACCATACACGTATAAACGGTAGATGCACGGTATTTCTAGCAGGGATAATACCATACATACAGTCATACACGGAGTACAAATACGGTTCTGGCCAACCTTATGTATGTTAGCCGGGGAGTGGAGAAGGGAAGTGTGCAAATTTATATAGGTGCTGCTCTATGGTTCACCGCCAGTGGTTGCCAGCATGGGCACTCAGCACTTGCCCATGTGCGTGGAGAAAAAGAAGGTACAATGATGCCATGGGGTGCAAGTGTGCAGGTGCTGCTCTTTTGGCAAAACAGTATTCGCCATTGAAGGCACTCAGCACCTGCTTTGGTGTGCATATGTGTATGTGTATGTGTATTTGTTTTGTGTATGTGTTTATGTGTGTGTTTGTGTACCGCTAAACGCATTTCCAGCCTGCTCATTTTGCACACCTTATCGGCCTGTGAACTTTTAATTAGCACACAGCAGCAGAAATGTCTCTCTCAGATCAAGCAAATTCCTTTAACACATGTAACAAAGTTCAGACAAACACATACACACAGCACAAATTAAAAAACAGACGCATACATATACACGCAAGTACATATCATTGCAAACGCACACAAATGCTACAAATACGCACATGCACACACACACGCACACACATACACGCACACACACCTTCACACACAATTACCTGTAGGCCTGCGTGCCCAGCAGCACCTGGCCAGCAGCTAGATATCGAAGCCCCGCGAGGACCATACGAAAAGCGTAGCGGCGTGTGCTTGGGGGCTGCAGGTACAACTGACTAAGTGCAGATTGCTCCAGCATGAGAGCAGCCCGGCTGTCCTCTTCTTGCTGTGTGTATTTGTGTGTATGTGTGTGTGTGTGTGTGTGAGGGAGAGAGAGAGGG
>Ga0307942_1000676_pt1 | contig 24679 bp, 22 predicted proteins | sample OrgLakmetagen175_FD_201846 | JGI IMG/M metagenome (GOLD analysis project Ga0307942, IMG submission 201846) | Saline water microbial communities from Organic Lake, Antarctica - #175 | ecosystem: Environmental > Aquatic > Non-marine Saline and Alkaline > Saline | place: Antarctica: Organic Lake... | reverse complement strand
CAATGAGTCCAACCATCTCATTTGCCTTCTCTTTTTTAAATAGTTTTTTCCTCAGCCTGCAGTAGGTGGTGTATTGTTGTTGCAGCTCAGCAAAAGGTTGCAAGGGAGGAAAGGGAACATTACGTTATATGTGCCTCAGGGGGCATCTGAGCGGAATTTTAAAAGACGCCGCAGGCTTACAATGATTACAATGGGGGGAGACCTTCAGCCAGGGTGTTTGGCTGATCGGCTGCTGACTGGTCTCGGCCAGCCGCAATTAGATTCAAACTTAAAAAGAAAAGGAAAAAGTCTAGTGTCCTGCTGAGAAAGGAAATTTTGAACAAGTTGTTTTTTGACCTGTTGCAGCAAATTGGGTCGTGCTGTTGAGAAATTCTCAAAGAAGGTGTAACCTAAAAGGAAAAACACTTCCTCTGCTCACAAACCCAATGGTCCTGGCAAAATAAAAAAGCGTGCACCTCATTCTAGGTAAGGTAAGGTTATATATATGCTTCAAAGGGCATCTCAGCGGAAGCTTGGCAAAATTCTGAAACCACACCTGGCTAAACAAAAGAAACAGTAGGTAGATGAAAGATGAAACAGATGTCCGTGCACCTCGTTTTGGACATGTTCATCTTCACCAGGGCACTGTTCACATACACGAGAAGCACCTTCAAACCACGCTGCTGCCTCGACTTTCAATGTATGCATACAAAAGCAGAGCCTGCTGATGTTGCGCGTAACCTACTTGATGTTTGGATGGATTAAGATGGAGATCGTCGGAATGTTAGAAAGCCTTACTAGGATCTATTGTTTGGCTTACTGCTCGCTTATTTGATGAACAAGCGGCCAGTAAGCCAGCTTAAATACTACCTAGTAAGCGGACAAGAAGCCAGGAGTGATGCTTTCCAGTAATGCTTTCTTCAATAAAATTTCAAGAAGCCACGAGTGGTCTAGCTAAGAAGCGTTGGGTTCTTTATGGTGCAGGGATCCAAGGAAGCAGGCTAGTAACCCTGGCAACAAGGCTTGCTTTGCTGAACTGTAGTCAAGTAAGCCACAAGTACTTTAGCAATCCAGCTATGAAGCAGGGGGTCTTACTGGAGCAAGAATCCAAGGAAGCAGGCTTGGCGAGCCCAGGTAACCCGCAGAGATCAGCAAGCAGTAATACCATGGTACAGAAATCGGCATACGCTCATTACTAGAAAAAGGGTTAGCAAACCATGAATGATGGGTCGGCCAGCTTGTTGTTGTGCGTGTTGGGGTCCACCAACTCAGTGTCTCTCCAAACATCACTCATTCTGTGCTTCAGATCCGCAGTAAACTCTTGCATGGGAAAAGCACGCCCAGATTGAACAACTTGTACGTAAGGCACACCCACGCAGTCCTTGAAAAGCCCTCAGTAATTGAGCAGTCCAGCAGGCACTTGAACGAGACTGTAAATTAAGATCAGCCTGAATTACACTCCGCAAAGTGAAACTATTGGAATGAAGCATATTATTGAAAAACTTGACAGCTGACAGAAACCAGTAAAACAGCTCATGTCCACATTCTCGGAGTATAGCCCAATAAGTGGTAGACCGCTTCACACCTAACGTGCCCTTCAGAATATACAAATGAAGCGTAGACAGCGAGCTAGAGAATGTGGCTTACGCTACAGCCTGAAGCTAAAATATTCCAAGCTCCCTATTTACTCATAGCACTCATACTATGGTGCACAAAATCTACACGTAACACGAAAAGAATGCACGCAGGAACACGACAACAATTAAGAAGTAGAGGGGGATGGATTGATAGTAGTATGGGAAAACTGAAGGAGACTGGGAGCACCTGAGTGGTTACATTACAATGGTTACAGTATGGGGTGACCTTCAGCCAGATAGTTTGGCTGATCGGTTGTTGACTGGTCCAGGGGCACCTGAGCAGCTTCGTCAGCTTACAACAGACAGAATTCTTTCTTTGCGTGCCGACAGGAAGATTTCAGCAAACTCAGGCAAGACATCAAGGTCAAGTACAACGCGGACACCTGGCTTGAGCCGCATGCCATCCAGTGGACGCCACCAAGGAATCCATTTTGGAAATTACAGATTCTTAAACCATCAGCCAAAAAGTGCAACTGCTAAGCTGCATAAGTAAAAACACTGTAAAAAGTGAGGAGTGTTTGTTGCAGACTTATAGCATTTACAAAACAAATATAGAAAGGGGGAAAAAGGCAAAACGTTTTTTGTGACGTTGCAGCACTGAATTAAACCAGTACAATCTATCAAGCATCTGCCAGGACCAACCGACCGCTTTTAATCAAAGAAAAGGGATCATCATCTGTCTGTTTTGGGCATATCAAAAAAGGAAGCACATGGACTGTCGCACTGAGAATACCAAGAATTAGAAGGGCATACATTACATAGACGTACACATTCCAATTTTATTACCAACTCTCATTAGGAGACACTTTCAAGTCACTTGGCAAGCTTGCAACCCTCCTGATCCCCATTGATCTTTTTCTTTTTCTTTTGGTGGAGGAACTCTACAATACTGCTCAGAATCACAGTGGCTTCTTTTCCTTGATTATTGTGGGGAGTGGTTTTTGACTGCCTGCGTAGTTCTTTTCCTTTCTTTTTTTCATAGAGGGCCCTGCACCACTTTTCAATTTGCCTCCGCCAGCAAGCAAGCCGGCTTTCCTGAGCCATCTATAAGTAATTTCAAATTCGAGGTTCTATTCTGGCTCAGCTCCACCGAATGTAGGAAGGGAATTTACACAAGACCAACCATCCAGGAAAAAGAAATACTGAAACACTGAACTGGCTTACAAGAAAGTTAACAGACTGGGCTGTTGACACCCATACCCGCCAACAAAGCCAGCAAGAAGAGAAAGTCGAGAAGAAGAGGGAAAAACTAAACCCAAGCGCTGACTAAAGACCAGGTGTAAAAAGGAAAATTCATACAGCGCAAGTTGTGGCAAGACAGTTCCAACTGACATTCAATTGCACTTGCCTCCAAGAACGTGAGTACTTCTGCAGCAGGCTGCAGAGTACTCTGCAATTTGTAGTTGTGATACCTGTGTGATACCGATAATGTCCAAGATGAGCAGCATATTCTTTTCCACTGCGCCAATCCACACGTGATTTCTCTCCGCAGGAAATATGCATTTCTGTTTCCCCCAACAGGAGCCCACGACGTGTCTACTTTCTTAAGCCACAACTGCTTAACAATTTCCTCCATGAGAGAAAAAAGAAAAACAGCGCAGGCAGTGAAAACCACTCTCCACATTCATTAAGGAAAAGGAGCCACTTTTGTACCAAGTACCATAAAGCTCCTCCACCGCGAAAAGGAAAATTCAATGGGGATCAAGAGGGTTGCAGGCGTGGCCTGAAACCGGCTCCTGATGAGAGTTGATAATAGTATTGGAAAGGGCGCGTCTAGTATGGACAAGTTTTGCAACAAAGTTCACGGAGTGCACATGGAGCTTGGAGGCAAGCTTCTTAACTCTTTAAGAATCAAGACCCAGTTCCTTGAAAGGCTTCAGAGTGTGAGTGTTATAGATGGTGCCACCTACACCCAAAAGGATGATGTGGAGAGTAACAGAGGCTCCTTGGAGAATGTTGCAGAGATTTTTATACTGTTCCTTTGCGGCGTTCAGCTGGTTCTGATGTTTGGTGTCCTCACAATACCTGATCTCGACGAGGTGGATGTCACGCCGAATTTTGCTAACGTCTTAGGTCGATGCTGTCTGGGGTTGGTGGCTCTACTGGTGGCTGGCGGTGCTGCTGGGGTGCTCCCAGCCTCCCTCAATTGCCCCCTGCCACTTAGAAGAACCCACCTCCCTACATTAGCTTGTTGTTTTTGTCCGTGAACAGTTGTTTTCTATGAGCAGGCTAGCAGTCGCACTTCTTGACTGAAGGCCTTTTTTGTAAACCTTGCAAACCTTACGCTACCTGCGTTCTTTTTTACATACCTACCAGTGGCTTGCCGGCAGGGTTGCTGGCATTTCTTAGAGAGAAGGTTTGTAGTCGTGAGAGAACGCAGCATCATTACATGACTCTCTTAGCATACGAGACATATACCAGTAAAAAAGGGATCAGGGAATGCTTGAAGCAAAGCGACGTTCTAAGCCAATAGCTCACGTAATTGCGACGATAACTATTATCTTTAGCTACGATGACCGGCTCTTTAAACACCATTACAAAAGATCAAGACAAAGTAAGAAAGAAAAGAAAGAAGAAAGCCAAAGAAGCAAAGTTTCCACTCTGCTTACGCACAAGAAACACACATTTATCACATGGATCCTACAATTACCAGATGAAATAGCAAAAAAGGAGATACTCAGCGCCTGGCACATGCACATATATGTCGGCTGGCTTTTACTAACAGTTCAGGGGTGAATGTACTATGAATCAGAACACGAAATCACAAACACGGCAAGGAAGTGCTTTCCACAAAATGACAAGCCTTTTGGATTTCATTTACATCCGTCAGGAGACTACCGACACCCTGCCTACAAATGTGCTGTACTAGTAGTATTGGGCGAAAGAGGTTAATTACAAGCCAAAGGTCTCTGTATAATAATAGAAAGGGTGCAAGCACACATCCGATGAGGCACTCGTACAATATACTCAGCATATGATCTTTTGCACGCACGTGTTGGCTGGACTTGGGGCAAAGCTGCTCACTTAGCAAAAGAGGACAGCTGAGGACCTCCAGCCACCATGCGTCCTGCCATCTCTGGCCCAACGTAACGCTCGCCATCCAGGAAGATGGAAAAGTTCTGCAAAGCATGTGTTTGTGTGTATTTGCGTGCATGCTGGTGTGTGTGTTTGTGTGCATGTCGTCGTGTGTGTGTTTAGGGGGGGGAGGGGGGGAAGAGCTTGTGTGTGAAAGAGCTTGCTTGTGTTTGTGTATGTATGATGTATGATGTGTGCGCACTGCGTGACTTGAGATTGCTACGTGATGGACAGGCAGAAGATCTTGTGGCACAAGACCACATCCAAAAGTAGAGCAATAGGAACACTAAAAAGGCCTTATGGCAGGTCTGTGTGCATGCAATTGTATCTCATGTCACACTGCGCCATCAGGTCTACAATGAAAAAACAAAGTACTGTGTGCGTGATCCATTTGGCGCTAAAACAATGTCTTAAAATTGCTTATGACAAAACATTTGCATTTATAGATGGGAAAAAACTTATGCACCTGTTTCAGCAATTCCTGTTACGAAGACCATAACACGTCATGCACCCATGTGAGGAAAAACCACACGATCCCTTTCTTCCCAGGTCCCTTGACAAGACGTCAATCCCGCAGGTACCATATGCCTCAACTGCCTTTCCAAAGGCTGGAGTTTGGGGTGGTCACTTATGAAATGAAAGGTTATAACGACTCAAAGGTCCCCCTCGGATAAAAAAGGTCCCCCCTCGGGTGAAAAACAGCCTACCTGCATGAACAGCTTTGCCAGGCTCTCCAGGGTATCATGGAACTTGGCACGATCTGGCCAGCTGAGCTCAGGTTGCAGGATCTGGGGAGGAACGCCTGTATGAAAAAAGAAATAGAGGAAGTTGGACATGGTGTGTGTGTATGTGTGTGTGCGTGTGTGTGTGTGTGTGTGTGTGTGTGTAAAACGACCATAACAGCTGCAAGATGCTCAAGTAAATCGCCTGCGAAGAGGACAAGCATCACGGTCAGGAACAGGCATTCTTCACACACTCTTATGATTTCTTTTTTGAAAGAGCAGAAAATCGGAAGACGCTTTGTCAAAATAATGTCCTCACCAGGCACCAAAATAGCAGGCCCTTACTAACGTTGAGGAAGAAGCTCTTGCAAATATTTTTTGGCCAAACCGTACATTCCTACAGCCTGCGTACAAATTCTGACCTAATAATCTGATTGTGGCCACACTTGCCTGAACACGTGACAGGGACGTCCAGGTTGAAGATGGGGGTCGTCTTTACTTCTACGTTGGCCAGCTCACCACTGCAACACATTTGCGGTGGTAAGAGCTAAGGAATTGACGGGGATTGAAACAACAAATGACTAGGGTTGACCAGAACCATATATACGGTTTATGTACGGTAATTTAGGCAGGGAAATCACCAAATTTACGGTCATATACGGCGTTTATATACAATTCTAACCAACCCTACAAATGACACAAGGAGTTGCGCAAGAAGAAGCACCCAAACAACAAACCGTGTTGCCTGTCTTGTTCATTCACTCTTGTTCACATAAGGACACTCACAGTTGTGATTACTTGACAAAGAATTACTAGGCCGAGGTGGCCCTCGAGCTTGAAGGAGTTTAAGGCACCTAATATCTAAGTGGCCCCTTTCCTTTGTAGCGTGGAAAGAGTTGAAATCTTTTGCAGTCAATAAATACCTGTGAATTGCGTCCACAATGGCACGCGTGTGTGGCAGGCTCACACGGCTACCCACTCCGTACCTGCACCAAGGATTACGAGACAGGTAAGTCTTGCGCATGCATTTTGAAGAGGTGAGCTAAGTTGTTCTGATGACTTTAATTAATTATTGGGAGGGCAAGACGATGCTGCTTACTGTGCGTCTGCAAGGAGCACTCTTGATGATGATCAGAGGCAGCTAGTGCAAATGGCATCTTTAGCATCTCAGAGATAGTAGAGAAAAAGGCAGTCATAGAAGGCTCGAGGCTAATATATGGTAAGTGCTGTTTAACAAAGCATAACTAAAATTGCACAATTTTCACAGCCTTTTAAGGAGCCATGGCCTATTTTTTATCCTCAGAAATGAGTGGTGGCCTTGTCCTAAAACCAAACACCTACCCTCCGCCTGTCCAGCCAGTGTTGATGAGCCATGCAGTGGTGCCGTGTTCTTGCATGCGCTCTGCCAGCATGGCGGCGTACTTCATGGGATGCCTGTGAGCACAAAGGGTGACAAATAACACACTTGAGCTGGAGGAGGGACAAAAATACACGCTTATGTCTATTGATAAAGAGGATCAGGAGGAACTGCGCTGCCACTCAGCTGTGTGCAACGGGATACAACCATGATTGCTTAGAGTCATGTGAGATTTAAATTTCTTAAGTTAGGCATATAGGATACAGAGGAACATCTGCAAATTGAACCCATGCAGATCATTAAATTCAAGATCAAAAATAATGAGCTATATTCAAGCAAAAATGAGAGTGCCTTACCACATAAGGAAGGCTGCCCCAAAGCAGGCACTGAATGTTGCTTCTGGCTCCTTCACGCCTACCTCCGTGCCGGCAATCTTGGCAGTATAGCCAGACACAAACATGTACATGGCTGCAGCAAAGCAGCAAGGAGGAGGAGCATGGATGCAAAGACGTAATAGTAATAGCAAGGTGTGATATTCATCACAGCACAGCATGAAGGCTGCCACGGCCAAATCAAGCAGGTGGCTGGAAACAATTTATTTCTCGAAGCATGACAACCTAAACTAGGATTTTAGACAATCCAAACTGATATCAAGATTTGCATGCTAGGGAGCAGTAGAAAAGGATCATTGGAGGCAAGTATGGCTTTCTGCGCCACGCGCACCTTGTTCCAGTGAGAGACGGCTGACAGGGGGCAGCACTCCAAAAGCATCACAGCAGAGCAGGATCACGTTCCTGCAGTTAGCAAGAAAGTTATATGTTAAAGTGCGTGAGCAAGGATACGGCACAAGTAAGTCAAAAGTAAAAATGAGCAGGGAAGCGTTTTACAGGCCCCTAGTCCTGATAAGGCAGTAAGAAGCGCAAAATCTACAGGCCGGACTGGGCCGGACCAAAATTACAACCTGCACCCACACCAGAAAGACAACTTCTGTAGCGTTATGCAACAATAAAGGAAAGATCGGAAGAGCACCTCTGGTAGGGTGGTGACCGGTTGTTAATCGGTGATATGCGCACTACACATGAAATCATTCCAAGTCCACTCTCAATTTCAAATGGCCGACCGACTCCATGATGAAAGACAACCTACTTGGGGTGCGGGCCCACACAAGGGATCTTTGCGTTGTCAATAAACTCAATGGGGTAGCTGGCACGTGTGTTCTCAGTTACGGCATTGCTGCAAATCAAAGGAATTGCACAGCAGCAGGGTAATGCATAGTGCGCCGGTATCCAAAAACTACAAGATGCAGGTAACAGAGCGACAGGGAAATTGTCTTCATCTGCTTTACTCTCCCAAAAAGCAAAAGAAGTCTTAACATTCAATTACACATAAGTCTTAACATTCAGTTACGCCACAGACAAAGTTGGCTCACCTCGAAAAGTCAACCACGCGTGTACGTCTGTCAAACACCACATTCTCGAGTATTGTTCCAAAACGGATGGCTTTATAGATCTCAGGCTCTTTTGCTTCCTGCGCAAGAGTTGTTGTGTGACTTTTGAGCTGCTGCAATCCACAATATGCTCGTAAGTTAAAATACAAACACTTATTTGCAGCAAGATAATGTAGAGAAGCAGCTAGCGCAAACGCATCTTAAAAAGATTTTGGAACAGAGCAATTGAAAGGCAGCAGGACGAAATCAATTCCCTTTCAATTGCAAGCCTCCTAACCTGCAAGCCAATGGTCTTCGCATAGCAGCCTCCCTCAATGTTGAACACGCCCTTGTTGCCCCAGCAATGCTCATCATCGCCGATCAGGGGCCGTGCACCATCTGTGGAAAGCGTGGTCTTGCCGGTGCCTGTGCATAAAGACAGAGTGGAAAGCTGCTGTTTGCAAAGAAGCAGGAGAAGGGCGTCGCCTTTGAGAACTGCTCTAAATGTGTGTGCAGCAAGATGCGCAACAATGTCAGGACTAGTCAGCGATGAGCAACGGAAAGACATCCCAGCCCAAACAACAACAACTAAAACAGTGTTGATCTGACAAGGATCACGCCCGGATATTTGATTGAAGGGTCCAGCCTTGGAACGTGACATCTACCCCTCACATCCAAGATGCACGCAACCCGGTTGCAACCCCCCACATATCTCCATTGACCACCTTTCAGTCCCAAGAACAGTGCCACGCTCCCTGATCGCCTATTTTGCAGCCATTGCTGAGGGACAGATGCAGCAATTACCAGCTGATCAAAGCACAATTCCAAAGCATTACATTCTCCCCTCAGCCAAGTCCTGTCACCAACCCCAACAAGCCAAAAAAAGCGTCACGCCACCCTGCTTAAAGCACACTTTTATCACGTACTCTCCCCTCAGCCTCCTGACATTCATCCATCCTGTCACCCACCCGACAGGCCAAAGAAAAGCGGCACGTCACTCTGCATGAAGCACACTTTCAACACATACTCTCCCCTCAGCCTCCTGACATCCATCCGTCCTGTCACCCACCTGACAAACCAAAGAAAAGCGTCACATCACCCTGCTTGCCAATGTTGCAGCCAGAGTGTAAGGACAGTATGTTGCGCTTGGGCATCAGGTAGTGCATGATGGTGAACACGCCCTTTTTCATCTCGCCCGCGTATGAGGTTCCTGCGAGCATTGCAGCCAGCGCAAAAGTCGTCGATGGTCAGCTTTGATAAAGAGGGCAACAAACTGGACTGATGAATGATCTCCTTTTCTCTTCGACCTTCTTGGCGAATCACACCAAGCACTTTAGTTCCAAATACGCTGCTGCAGTGACGTCAAAATTTGGTTATATGTGCAGCTGAGCATGTTGCCTTTATGAGGAGCACTCACCCAGGATCACAAGCTCACGATGAGACAGGGAGAGGTCCACACTGGTGCTAGATGTCATGTAGCTAGTGTAGCGATTGGCAGGGAAGGGTCCTGAATGCAGTGGGAGGTGAGCAATCAACATTTTGCACGGCAACTTTTTTTAAAGGAAGGGGAAATATTGGGTGTTTATAAACTGGACAGGGTTTATGCGCAAGTGTTGAAGGAGACATGACAACAGCCATCTTTATGAGCCACTTTACAAGGCAAGAGCAGACACCTCTGCCAGACGTGAAGTGTTGCTTGGCAATGGCTACGCTTAACAATAGGAACTTTTTGCAAATACAACGCTAACCAGTCTGCGAGCCACGCCTCATTGCAGAGCGCAAAGTTCGTGATAAAACCAGGTACGTGGGAGAAGTGATGTGCAGCCCTCCCAATCACCAGAGTTGTAGATCACAAAGTCAGGCTCTCCAAAGCTAGCAAGCTCCTCAGGCGTCGGACGAATGAGCATGTTGTGCATAAACAGTGCGTGATAGGGCCGCGCGCACACAACACGGATTTTGGTACGTGCCTGTGTTGGGGCAATCGAGATGGATTTGTGGATGCCAACCAACGATACTTGTAAACCGTAAGTTCTTTCATAAGACTGTTCCATAAGATAAAACATTCAATTGCTTGTTTCTACAATTTCCCAAGAATTGCTTACGAGTGTGCTGGAATAAGCTAAAATTCTAGCCATGGCAGCGTAAATCCAAATGTTTAAGCCTCACCTCTGGCTCCCAGTTGGCAAACCCGTCAAAGACAAATATGGCATCCTGCAGGTATGGGCAATAATTCATTAACAAATGATTTTAAATAGTAAGAGATGGCCAGATCACACACCAACACCAATGCAGGCAGTGCAGACCTACTTAGTGCTTTTTCTTATATAGCACACACGACAATGTGATGCGTCACTCTGATTTCCAAGTCCTTGTTTATTTTCAAGGCATACTCAAAACGTGCGCAGCCGGCACTGCCCATCTCAACATGCAACAAATAGAGTGAAGATTTCCCAATAATGTGACAAAACCCACAATAAAGTTGAGATAGTCGACAGCACGCGCACGATTCAGCAGGAAAGCACGCTCGTCCATGGGGAAGTTGGGGGAGCCTGCAATGTGATCAAGCAACGGCAACGCTTTGTTTAAAAATTGCATGCATAAATTCCAATAATCCAATTGAAGAATGCTGATCCGTATGTTCACTACAAGCAACCTATCACTCGCAAGGCAAATGTGCTTGCCACAGCCATCTGCAGCTGAAATACAAAATGTATGAGATTCCTGGGTCACATATTATAAATCAGCTACAGGCCTGATAGCTGGAATGAAAAAGGGGATAGCAGATGCGTCCACATTTAGAAGCCTGGGAAAAACTGAGGAATAGGGCAATGCTCACCTTGTCCCCACCACACGTCCTTCTCAGTCAATGTCTCACGGATCACACGTTTGTCCTTGGGGGAGCGGCCTGAAACAAACGCGCCCGGAAATATTCGAAGACGAGGAATAAAAATCAATTCATGCCTCACATTTTGATATCTAGACCAGGACTGCTACTTTTTTCCATTCTATTTTAGAAAGCTTTTGAGAGAGCAACCGCTGCTCTAAGAGTGCTTGGCAAAAAAAGGTACCTAATGACAGGCCTTTGTGCCCTCGTTCAGTCTGTGCTTGTGCTTCAATCACTTTGGTCATTGTCTCGCTGCAATAGGAAAAGGTTTTTTCTGACACCTGCTTAAAGCTTTCACACCTGTCTTTTCGCCGGAGCTTGCTGCTAGGGCTCCGCTAGAGACGACGGCTGTCTCGGCCTCGTGCTTTAAAGCCATCTCGTACAGCTGCGCACATACATCAATGCCAATCAAGTAGGCAAGGGTCCTTTTCCAACATCGACATGGCATCTAGAAATATCAGTCACATTTTCAGATGGCAAGGGGAAATGATGATGCTCTTACTTGAGATGCTGCTAGATCTGAAACACTGGTCTCAAATATTTTGTTCGTGGCAGCTGTAAATAACGGCTGCGGAACAGCTGGGTGCATTTAAAGAGCTGTCAGCTTAAATCCATCGGCCTCAATTCCATTATTGAGAAATGCAGCACCTGTTTGTCACCAGGGGAATAATTTAAGTGTAGGAGGAACTTGCTGCTTCTTGCATCTAACAACAGTATTTTTGCACGGCTACTGACAGAATAACGTAATACCAGAGTCTGCTTTCCTGGAAAGGGGATATGCACGGTGGGCATGGGAAATGAGAAAAGGAAGGAGATATTGCAAAATAGATATCCAAGCAACGTCGCGACAGCTAGTTACAATGGATGCTTCAACATGCGCATGCACAAGGACGCAAAATCCATGTCACCAGCTGCACATCACTACTCATCAACCACACCATGTTTGCCTGCAAAGCTACTGTTTAGTTGAGTGTGCGTTATTGATTCAGAAGAGGAGCGAGGGAAGCCAAAAGTACAGTTGATGAACATACAAGACTGCTGCACGTAGTGCGTGCAGCTGTCATGCAGGTGCTCTAAACAAAAGTACACACGCAAAGGACACGGGGGGGTAGTGAGGGTGAGGATGAGGGGAGGTGGAATTGCTGACGCAGTCCAAACAACCCTAAAAAGAGGGACGAATTCGGGGGCGAGCGAGGAGGACGACTTCAACCTCGTCGCACGCATCTTCTTGCTGATTATTCCATGCAACCAGCTCATCATCATCATGCATTAATGCCACCTCTACGTGCTCGCGAGCAAGCATCGTCGTCCTCTTCATCCATCTACCGCGAACTACAAACTCCTGTGCGTGCTCTCTGCTTCGCATCGTAGCTCCGTGCTGCGAGGCAGATACCTTGAATATACACACTTAAAAGCAATGAAACTCACCTGAGGTACTGCCAGGTTCCTGTAGCAAATCCTCGGCTTCAGGCCGGCTGCCTTAGCGTGCTCGCACGCCAGCAGGAAGTCGGGACCCTGCGCAGCAGCAGTGCAAAGAAAAGGTAAATACATCACATGCGCTGCTGCTGCCTGTTCCGAGCTGCTACTGTCTCACACACGGACCATTTGGCTGGATTCACAGGGGTTTCTCATCTTCTTTTCGTGCTGCAAAAAATAGATATTAAAATTAAACAAGTTGAATTGTTTTCAAAGTTTAAAAAATGCACTTTTTGAAATTCACCTGCCCTGTCGCTTGAGTACGTGATTTAGTTATGCTCCATTACTCCCAGAAACTAAACCTTCCAGTTCCATAAAGCGCAAATTCTCTCAATAAAGTGCCACTTCTGCCACGCAGTTTTGAGGCATGATGATCCATCCACCCTTGCTTTTCTCTACGCACATGTGTGGAGAGGAAGAGGAGCCCGCCCGGGGGGGATATGAAATTAGCGGGGACAAAATTGAACGGCCCTTGCTTCCCAGCCGCCAGCATTTTCAAGTGTTACACCCACACGCAATTATAGTGTTTTTGCTGGCAGAATCTTATTGTCTTATTGTCAAGACAAGGGGTCGACTACGATACCTTGGTTTTACCTTAATCTCAGGGGTCCGCCTGTCTGCTATGGTTGAAAAACTTATTGGCACCGCATAACACCAAAGTGGAACCAGTTCTACAGGTAGGCGAGTGACTTATATAATGCACTTTTGCCTGCAAGTGCATGCTTCCCTTTTTTGTCCATCTTTTTCATATTTGGATAATTAGAGGCAAGTTTTGCTTGCTTGTGCAGTTCAGCTTCTTTGTGCCCTTGCAGTGTCAATGCCTTTTTTTGTTCTTGCGGGCAGTCAAAGGTATCAACGGCCCGGCTGTCTGCCCAATCCTTTCTTTTCTGTTTTTCTCTCCTTTTTCCTTCTCTCAGTTGCCTTTTCTCATTTTTGTTTATCTTCAGGTGTAATTTCCCCTGCCTCATGAATAAGCCGTATAATAACTAAAGGAGATCACCAAAGAAAAGGAAAGAAAATAAAAAGAACGCAGTTAGTGTTAACACCTCCGGCATGATGACCTAGGATTGGATGTTGTTTTTTGTCTCGCACCACCCAATGGATGCAGAGCCACACAAATCCAACCTCGAGAACAAAAAGAGGACAGGTACTTCAGTGGGGATCAAGTGGTTGGGGGGAGGCAAAGACCTGCGCACCACCAGAAGTATTGCTCAAATACCTAGAGGGTTGAGTTTGATGTTTAGTCTGGTTCGTATGATTATTTATTCCTGTTGATGAGACCTTGCTGATTACTGAACAGACAAGTCTAGTTACCAATCGCCCCACTGGCCCTGCTTGGCATGTCTTGCTGCTTGTTCAAATCAGCAATTGATTAATGCACGCAAGGCCACCATGGTGAGGAGTAAGGTAAGACTGAAAGGGATGTCACTTTAAGCTGAGTAGTGATAAAATAACGCCATGGTGTAAACACTTATGGCATGGATTTGGAAAGAACGCTGTTATGGGTTGAGTCATGGGTTGAGCCACAACATTTCACCGCGTCAGACAAAGGAGAGAAGAAACACGAAGAGAGTTTCAGGTCCAACGTCAGAAGATAGCAAAAAGCGTTGAGAGATTGGCGCACACACTGCTGCACACATTGCTGTCTGACAGCCCAACAACAAAACAAGCTGAGCAGGTAACTGGTACCATCACAAATATTAGCCATTAATTATTTGGTGCTTATGTTGTTTGATCAGAAAAGGAAAGGGTGGTGACTGTATGCATTCTTTTCAAGTCTCCTTGATCCACAAAGGAAAGAAGAAGCAGTGAAAAACCACTCCCCACATTTAATTATGAAAAGGAGCCACTTTAATACCAAGTAGCGGAAAACGCCTCTACCAAATGGGAAGTAATAATTTGATGAGGATCAGAATGGTTTCCGGCTTAACCTGAAATCAGCTCCATCATGATGAGAGTAGGTAATGGTACTGGAAAGGGCTTGCCTGGTATGGACAAGTTTAGCAGCATAGTTGGCAGAATGCACGTGGAGCTTGCAGTCAGGTTCTGTGCTCTTTGAGAACTAAGCCCCAAGTCCTTGAATGACTCTATCGTGCGAGTGTTGTAGATGGTGCCATCCACGCCCAAAAGGACAGTGTGAAGAGTAGTAGAGGCTTCTTGGAGAATGGTGTTAAGGTTTTTGTGCTGTTTTTTTGCGGTGCTCACCTGGTTCTGAGGTCTAGTGTACTCACAGTTCTTGATCTCGTGGTGGATGCCACGCACGTATGCCGAGATCTTAAGGTCGTTGCTGTCTGGAAAGAAAGATGGTTCTGCTGATGGCTGGAGGTGCTGCTGAGGGTGTTCCCAGTCCCTCTCGGTTGCCCCCAGCAACTTTGGAGAGTCCACCCCCCTCCATTACTAATCTGTTGCCTTTTTGTTTTCGCAGAGATGGGAGCAACCAGCACAGCATCTGGACAGCTGGAAGTAAACCTGTTTGCATCTGAGAAGCGGGATGGAACGAGCCACTTTGGTATAATCGTATAATCCTAGTTACAGCTATCTCAGGAATTGAAGATTTTGCATACTTCTAGCCAGCCGTTCGCTGCTGCCTATATTCATGCAGACAAAGCAGGCTCCTAAGGCGCCTGTTTTACCTGGCTGTGGATTATAGTCATGCTGCACACTTATTCATGACGCTAATTTATTTCCTTCTGTTCTTAATTTCCTTTTTAGCGTGTGTTAGCACCCAGAAAGGATGTGCAGCACTGCCTAGTTGTGGGCAGAGGGGGCAAGTTAGGCAAGCTAATTAAGTGCTTGACCATACCGCATATTTGTAATTGTATGAAGTTCCTGTTCTGTACTTCGTGCTTCATAATAATATGTTTAATTCTAGCAGGGACATTAGATGATGTTACGTAGGCATTACTGTGGCTCCATTGGCGGTGCCGCTCTTTATAAGGGTCTGACAGCACTCGTGTAATTGCTATAGCATTGGCTCTTTTAAGTTTGTAAAAAAGGTGCATGTGTGGGTTGTAGGGCTTCATGGTATTGGTGAAGCTAGTATGGTATTAGTAAAGTAGTAGGGGCTTTGAGGTGGGTGGCTGGACTGTGTTCAATTGATTCTGGTGTTATTGATTTATTTGCTGATTGATACTATCGTTATCTTTTTTTGCAAGCCGGTAGATGTTGAAGGAGGGATTTCCCTCAAGGCCAGCTGTTTTGATGGACTCCTACCTGAAAGGTATCAGCAACGTCTGAGTAGTTTGTGATTCATTTTATTCTAGCAAGAACGTCAGCGTCTTCCTTGCCAATCATTAATGCCTGCGTCGTACTTGACTTTCTAGAAATGAATGGACGATGGTGACCCATAGTTGCTTTGGCAATGGATTGGAGGACATTTATCTCCTTGGCTATGATGGTGGTGGAAACTTGAGTGTGAGAGCTGTTTTTTACATTTGATGTAGTGAGGTTAGGCTGTCTGAAAGTGGTGCGGGCTGACCTCCTTCTTGCAAACAAAAGTGTTGCATGGACTTATCAGGTTCTGTATGAACTCCAATATTCCTCTGCGTCTTAGCAATTATGGATGCTATACAATTTCGCGAGTCTATCAATCTGAAACAGTTCAAGCTCACTCTGTGCGAATATATCATTGGGGGCTGGAGAGAGCCTGACAATCTGAATCACATTATACTCACCATTCCAGTAGAATTATGTGGACTTATCACACATTTTGGTGTACCTCTGGGGATCGCCCCTGGCTGGTGGGATGACAGTAAAAGAAGTCACGAGCCATGTTGCCTCTTTACCTCTGCTTGGATGTTTCCAACGATCTCAGTTGTGCGCAATCTTGCCTTCACCTTTCTGGTCATAACTTTCAGTTTCAAAGAATGCGTCATAACAGGAATAAAAGGCCTCATGAGCTCAGGATGTGTGACTAATGTGACTGGCACACTGTTCAAGATGAGGAGCAAATTTTGCTAGTCTGTCCGCATGGATATCTTGTTAGCCTTTGCGCACAGCACCAGCTTGTCATCCCAATTCAGTATGAAAAAAGCCCAACTTGTTTGAGGACCTTTGTGAACTAACCTGATATTTTTGGTGTTGCCTTTTTTGTAGCTAAGGGCCTAGCCCTGTTCTCTTATTTTCTTAAGCGCCTTTTTGGTATGGTTACAGGCTTTTTCGAAGCTTCCGCTTTGCCCCCCAGAGGCATATATAGCGACGTAACCTTACCTTAGGCTGTCTGTGGCTATGTGGCAGGGAGTAGCCGTGAATGATCAGCTGCTATAGCTGCGAGCTTTGCACGTGAGATGGTCAACAAGTGGGGATAGAGGCTCCATGAAAGGTTTGCGCAGAGGTCTTTGTACTTTCCTTTGCGGTGTGCAACTGGTTCCGGGTTCTAGCTAGTGTCCCCACAATACTTGATATTTATGAGGCGAATATCACGATAGTCTGCTAAGATCTTGAAGGTCGGTGCTAGGGATGGGTTGCTCTGCTGTTACTAGCGGTGCTGCTGAGGTGCTCCCAATCTCCCTCAGTTGCCCCCTGCTGATAAGATCCTGCCTGTATAATCTTCTCTCCAACAAGTGTCAATTATTGGTTAGGTAGGACTCCTGACGGTGTGCTCATGTCTCCTGTCTAAAGCAGTATACTGTTATGCAACACTCTTTGACCCTTAGGAGGTTCTATTGACTTGTGCGTTCGGCATTTGTGCATGTACGGCCAAACTTACCAAACGAAATCAAACAAGAAATCAATTTTTTTCTTTTCTAATGGGTGTTGCTAGCGTAACATCGACACCATATTCTGCCTCCCCGCTAAAACTTGGAGTTATTGCTTCAGCAAGCACTGCGCCATCAGAACTCCATCTTTGCTTGTTCCGCGATCTTCCTGGAGATGCAACCTGTTTCAAAGGTGCAAATGCCAGGTGGTTTAACAAGTTCTATAATTTTAAGGTGTTGTCTGCAGCATGCAATGCACCTCAAGTCTTATAGGCAAGTGATCTGTATGATAGACGATATACTATGCAATAAGTGCATTGCTCCCCTTTTAGCCACCTATCTCTATCTGTGCTATTATAAACGTGTTCAGAGACAAACAAGCAGCATCGCCCTAAGTTCTGTATATTCTTGCCTTGCGTTTTGGTTATGCTCCATAGGCAGGATTAGAAGGACGCTGCCTTTTAAGTAATTAACCTAAACAACAGTTCCTCGCTCCTTTGGAACATGCTTGCAATCCAATTTCCAAAAACGTCTTTCGTGTTGCCTTGTGTGCTGACTGTGTTAAAATTGCTTATCGGATGGAGCAGGCACGTACCTGTGCAATATTCGCACCCAACCTTCCAGCAGCTACTACTGCAGCACCCTGCACAGGGAAAGAGAGGATGTAATTAGCACATCAATTGTATTTGCAACTAGGATCAATTTGCCTCATCACTAGGTTTCCACACTTTTGTGCACATTCTTAGTCTCAAATTGAGAAGAACCTGCTCAAGGAGTAACCACTTGTGGCTTTGAACAGGCCGGGGCGGTTAGCACTAATGCTTGTAAGCAGAGCTCAAGGCTAGTAGTGATAATAAAGGAACCAATTAGGGGATGGAGGCAATAGTAATATTGGCCAAGCAGGAGGACAAGTCTGAGCCACAGTCACAAATTCTCCCTCACAAGGTACACAAAAAGCCCCTTCTTGACCAAAAGCAGCGTGTCACAAGCGCTAAAACAATCTGTCCTTAAAAATTGACGTTGGAGTGCATACCTTGATAAGGAAGCGACCAATTTCATTTGCGCGAGGTGACCTTGCCAGTGAGCGCAGACGCTGACTGGGTGAGTGCAGGTGACTGTTGCCTCTTTGACGCGGCGGTGTGGACAGCTTGCGATCAGACCTTGTGCCACGCGTTGAGAACTCACAGCTGGGGGTGCTTCCAGGAGAAGGAGGAGCCCAAACTGCTGTTGCTCGGCAGTGTGCTTGCATTTGGGACGGTGGTGGGGGTACAGGTGGTGGTGGTGGTGGTGGTGCTGCTGCTGCTGCGCCTATCGTCAGTAGCCGCGCCTTGTCATGCTGTGGTGAGCTAGAAGCGCCATTTGTGGCTACCTTGTTTCCGTTTGTGCTGCTCTGCGCTTTGTGTAAATCAATGTTGACATTGGCTTGCGGATGGGAGGGCGTTGTGGGTGCTGTTGAGCTGGCACGCAGCGATGAGAATGGATGTGAGGAGGATGGGCGGGCACTAGTGGCTTCTGTAGAAGAAGAGGGGATGATGCGTGAAGCAGAGGGTGAGGGTGGGATTGAGTAGTTGGGTGAGGGAGGCTGCTGGTACTGCAGTGTAGTGGGCAAAGCTGCGTGTGAGTGCTGCTTGAGGTCGCCAGCTACACCAGTTAAGTTGAAACAGGAAGCCTTGATAGCACTAGAGTTGTGCAGATGAGAGCTGACATCAGGTGGAGGCCAGTTGTGTGCATTCCCTGGTGGTGGCGAGCTGGGTGGTAAGGTGCGCAAGTCGTCGTGTATGCCAGGAGGTACAAACAGGATAGGCAGGATGTACGTAGGGACACACGGACATGGCTGCTGCTGCTGCTGCTGATGATGATGATGATGCTGAAGATGACGATGACGATCGTCCTTGCATTGCATAAGAGGAAGCCCCTCCTGAAGCTGCTGCTGCTGCTGCTGTCCAAACTGCTGCAGCTGCTGCTGGTACAAACTGCGCACCAGCCCCTGATTTGGTGTCTGCTCTAAAATGTGTGGGTGCTGCTGCAATATACATAGGAGCTGCTGCTGGTCCATCGTCTGCAGCTGGGGGTACTGCTGCTTCTGCTGCTGCTGCTGTTGAGGATGGAATTGGTCACCAGGAGGTGGTACGAAAGCAAGAACGTGGGGAGCCTGTACTTGTTGTACCTGCGGCTGCTGTTGCTGCTGCTGCTGCGGCTGCTGTGTGTTATCTACACGGCCTTGGCGCTGGAGCTCAAGCTCATGAATGAGCTGCTCCTGCTGCATCTGTATCAAGTTCCCGTACTTGTCCCGCTCTTCTTCATGCTGCGGTTGCGAGCGCTCTCTGTGTTTGAGCTGCTGCTTCTGCTCTTGCATGTGTTGCTGCCCTTGGTGTTGGTGTCGAAAATGCTGCTGCTGCCACTGCTGCTGAGGCACCCCCTGAGCCACCCCCTGAGCCCCTTGTTGCATTTGCACAGCTTCCACAGTAACTGAAGGCCTCCCAGTGTTCACATCCATACTGCATTTTGCCACCTCTCGTGCACGGGACTCTGCTGCTGCTACGCCCCTCAGATGGTGACTGATTAGGCCTTTGCTGGGAGCGAGATCAATGCGCGGAGCACCCAGCTCTTGCGACTGGGACGGCAAGTGGGGTGAAGGTGAGTCGGGCACAGATGCTATGAGCCTGAGCGGTTGCTCTGCCTCTGCAGACAGCCTCGAGCTCTTTTCCACGGCCTGCTCCCTTTCTGCAGCTGGAAGCAGAAATACCGGTATGGTATAGGAGCCAGTTTTGATAGGTTTTTGCTGCACATGAAGATGCGAGCTCAAGAACTACAGAAAGTTTTAAAGTTTCCCTACTGTGTGGGTCTGCTGACAGTAAGGCAGTCTCCAATGCCGGAAATGTTTGCCTCAATTAGCATGTCACCAGCTGTCCATAGATGGCTTTACATTGAGCATGAATTCGGTTGCCATGGCCCTAGCTCTAAAGCTCTTTCACTGACAAGCAATGCCCTTTCATTCATTTGATATGGTCCCACAGCCAGCCTCCTTCAGCTTCACTTCCCCACTCATCCAGGTCACCCAAACAAAACCTACTTTCCAGATTTAGCTCAAAATGTGTCAACTCACCAAGACCATCTTGAGGTAGGCTGCGACTTGAGCTGCTTGCTGGTATGCTGCCAGCACCGACAATGAGCCGCTCAAATTCCAAGGCCAGAGCATCATCAGAGCGTGATACTTCAAATGCGTCAGCATCACTCGTAAGTTGAGGGCTCAAAAGACTCAGCTGTGCTTCTGCTGCTGCTGCTGCTGCTGCTGCTGCTGCTTCTGCTGCCGCAGTGGACGTGGCTGTGGCTGTGGCTGCTGTTGGTGCAGCAGCTGGGTCTGTAGCCCTGCTGACTGAGCTCAAGGAGGATAAGGGCGCCTGTAACACAGTACGTGCTTGTGCACCTGCAGCAGGACAAATTGTGTGTGTGCCTGCGTGCGTGTGTATGTGTGCACATGTGTGTTTTTGTATGATCTGTACATGTTTGCATATGCGTACATCGGTTTACAAGCAAATACCAGGCAGTGATGATGATGTGAGATGTGATTTCTACGAGTGTGTGTGTGTGCTATAGGCGTGCATGTGTCAAGGTATGTGCGCGTTGGGTGCTACGCCCGACCTACCTTCTCCTCCTGCTTCTTGCGATTGTGGGAGCTCCTTGACTCCGGAGGTGGACTGAAAGCGGTTGCGACCTGGAGGGGGGATGGGACTGAAGGAGGGTGAAGTGTGAGGTAGGGGTGGGTCACCACAGAATGATCTGGGCTCGGTGAGTGTAGTAGCGAGTTCTAGCCAAGAGTGGGCGCTTTGCCGCATGGGTAAAGGAGGGGCTGCATAAGGGCTTGAGGCGGTGCTGAGGGGGGCAAAATTGGGGGGGCTGAGGGGGGCCGGGGAGGAATGAGTGGAGTGGGGGAGGAAGTGGCCTGGGAAACTGTGGTGCCGTTGTTGCATGTGCGAACCCAAAGCAGCAGAGGAGGCAGCGGCTGACCTGTGGGTGTGTTTGATTGTGTGTGTGTGTGTGTGCGTGTGTGCCAGTTTCAACAGAGTGTGTATGCATGTGTCTATATGAATATGAGTGTGAGGCGTATGTTCAGGTGTATCAGTGTGCAAAGTAAATACATTGAATATTCAAGCAAGAGCTGCAGGTGCCTTTGATTACCCTTGAGCAAGATGGTGTTGTGAGAGGAAGGCTGGTAGTTTAGGAAAAAGTTCACACACAAAAAACATGACATCATAATTCCAGAGCGCAACTGCATAACAAAAAATCACATGCGCAGTATTTGGAAGACGAGTGCTACACACAACATTTTTCTGGAGTGATCACAAGCACGAACGTAGGGTTGGCCAGAGTTTTAGTAACAATGCACATGCGTACATCTAAGCAAGGATTTATCTCAATAGCTGGTTACACGGTCCTGGTCAACCCTGCACAAGTGCTTTAATTACACAGAAGAAGCGCATCACACCTCAGCCACGCGTCCGTGACATTGAACGTGCTGTCCTCGCAAAGCCATTGCAAATTGAGCAGAGCTGATTGAGATGCAGAGTGGTGGAGCGAGTGCTGCTGCTGCTGCTGCTGCTGCTGCTGCTGCTCAAGTTGGCGTTGCTGCTGGTCTTGCTGCTGCAGCGGCTGCTGGAGCTGGTCGTGTGAGCACTGGTGCTCAGAGGGAATGCCGTTGAAGTGCTGGTGCAGCTGCAGCGTGTGGCGAGGCAGAGGCTGGACTGGCAGCTGTCGCTGTGGTTGCAGGGTGTGGCAACGAGCAAGAGGTCCCACCGATGTCTGTGCATGCCCCTCCTTGCATGCCCCCCCTTGCACTTCTGGATCTTGCTGCACTCTCCCACCCCGTAAGGGCATCATCCTCCCGTTCAAGACCGTGCCATCCCTGAAGTCAAGGCTCCGCTTTGCTCCTGCAGCTGCCCCAGCCTGACACAAGCTGTCCTGCTGTTGGGTTGCTATCACTTCCTGGTGTTGTCCCTGTAGTCGCTGTAGCAGCTGCAGCCGCTCTTGCATTGGGAAGCCACTCAGCTCACTGTGCTGGTCCTGTTGCTGCTGCTGATGCTCGCTGTCATGAACGTGATCTTTGAGGGTCATGCGTGCCGAGGGAGGGAGCCTGTTCACTAACATGTCACGCCGGGTGCTTGATTGGCGTATGGCAGCTGCGATCTGGAGTGCGTGCAAGCGCCGTAGGCGCTGGGATCCGTTGGACAGGAGCTCAACTTCGGAGAGTTCATCCTTCAGGGCTTGTATCGCTGCACGTGACAAAACAGGTTACTTGGGTGTGCATCTGTCGGTGGGTTTGTAAACATGAGGTGCCTCGTAATAAAGTGGGCACACATACACATATACACACACTCCTTCAACTTAACCAATGTGGGAATGGTTTTGGTTTGCCTGAGTGCTATTTCTGCTTTTCTGAGAATCAGCGCATGCCTGCAGGAAGACAATGCTGTATACGTCAAATGCACATATGGCCAATCCAAGCCATTATTTGATTATTTGACGTACTTATCACGAGCACCCACATGCCGTAAGAACATAACCGGACGGGCATTAAGCTGAGTTGTTGTGGTAGCAGTCGAGCATCCCGAGAACCGTGCGGCAGCTCAGACCCTCTTGCAAAAATACAATTCGAGCATTTGACAATCATCAGCTCACCACCAAAGACCCTTTCCATCCAAACCCATTCCCACTCATGGCACCTGTGCACGCTTTTGAGTTGCACGTGTGTGCATGCATTCTAGGCTTCCAACCAGCCCCATTGGCTGCCTGACCCAGCATTATCTGCATTACCCAGCATTGTCTGCATCACCCAGCATTACCTGCATCATAAGCTAGAGTACCATTTCTCCTCACGCACGCACCTTCTGGGAAAGCAGCTGGGTAGGAGGCACTGTCATAGGAGAGCACAAGGTTTTCGTCCTCAGCCACTTTAATGCCCTCCCTCCCACTGAAATCACCCTTGCTGCTGCTATCGCCGCTGTTGCTGCGATTGCCCTTCGATAAGGGCTCAACCACCCCTTGCCTTTCCAAACCTACAGCACCTTCCTCCCTGTTTCTTCCTGGATGCGCAGCAATGTTTATAAGCTTAGGGTTCATGCTGCTGGAGGGGGGCAGAGGGTGCGAGTTAAGGCTTGCAAAGGGGAATTCTCGGCGGGGACGTAACTTGCCATTAGGGGAGGACTGTCGGGGGGGAGGATAAGCCTGATGTGCATGCTGTTGTTGTTTTTGTTGTTGCTGGTGATGGTATTGCTGGGGAGAAGCGCTAGGACAATCTGACGGAGGGCCATCCTTCCTCCTGTGGAGCCACTGTTGCATGTGAGCTACTTCTGTATAACTTTGCATGCTCCCTTCGTTGTCTGTGTCCCCAGCAGGCTCCTGCCAAGCTGCTCTATGCTCAGCTTGCTGGTGCCCTGTGAGTGTGAGTGTGTGTGTGCATGTGTACGTGTATGTACGTGTATTTGTGTATTTGTGTGGGTGTGTGTGAGAGTGCGTACATGTTTGTGTACGCGTATGTGTGCCTTTGCACTAATGTCTGCATGTGCAAATATGTGATCATGCGTGCAGGTTGCGTCCATCAATCGTACCTGGTGCGGCTGCCGCTGCTGCTGTATGTTCAGGGGAGGGACTCCTCCTCATCAGTCGGTTCAGCAACCCACCTAGAGAAGTAGGAGAGGTGGCAAACACTGAGGTGGAAAACAGCTAGCATGGTGCCACAGGAGCCAGAAAAGAGGATGGGTTTGAAACGCACATCAGGCGGGAAAAGGTGGCAGCTAGTGCAGTAGGAGAAATTAGGACAGGCGGCTTCAACCTTACCAAGACTTTGAATTTGTAGTTGTCTTTTTCTTTATATTCTGGTTTTGTCAGCCGCTTTTTTAATACCTTGCCCTATCAACCTACCTAGCATTCTGCCCATGGGAGACGCATGCCTGCTGCTTGGCAAACTGCCCTGCCCTCCGTCAACCCCAGGCTTGCAGTTGGCTTTGACATCAGAACCTGGCGTGCTGTAAGCAGTGTGGATGCCGGTGTGATGATGGCTGATCTCAGGCTTGTCCGCCTGCTGGAGTTGCTGTTGCAAGGCCTGGATCTGACAACGGATCTCGTGCTGCTGCTGCTGCTGATGATGATATTCTTGTGTTTGATGCTGCAGGGAATGGTTGCGATGCTGCTGCTGCTGGTGCTGCTTTGACCGGGGATCGGCCTTTCCATGAGGTGGAGGCGTGTATAACAAATGCTCCACAGCACTGGAACACTCACCGTACGTGGCACCTGCCGGCGCAGCAGCAAGCCTTGCTGGGTGAGCAACGACTGGGCTGTTCATTGCCCCCAAGGCGTCTTCGCCACCACCAGCCTGTGGCCCTGTTGCCAGTGTCGAGGCCCCCCCTTTGGGCGTGCTGCTGCCGTGCAT
>Ga0307942_1000675_pt1 | contig 24690 bp, 34 predicted proteins | sample OrgLakmetagen175_FD_201846 | JGI IMG/M metagenome (GOLD analysis project Ga0307942, IMG submission 201846) | Saline water microbial communities from Organic Lake, Antarctica - #175 | ecosystem: Environmental > Aquatic > Non-marine Saline and Alkaline > Saline | place: Antarctica: Organic Lake... | reverse complement strand
GAGGAGTGTGGGTCAGCAGGTGTCAAACATAATGTAGTGTTGGTGGTAGAAGCAGCGTGGTGTTGGAGGTGGTGATGGGGTAGTTTTGAAAGATCACAAGTGTGTCTGTTTATAATATCGCTATCGTTGGGTGTGCCCACGTGCATACAGACGCTCGCACACACACTTGTTTTTTTTCACAAATTTACACCAACTTGAATTTACTTAATCCCACACTCACACAATCACATGCACAGACACACTCTGATTGATGCACACGCACACAACACACACAACACACAGGAAATGTCTGCTCTAGCCACTGCCATCTCGCGGCTGCCCACTGCTCAGCTAGAGGCTGCTGTGCAGTTCCTTGCTGCTCGTCATCCTATGGTCATGCAGCGACAGGTGTGCCCTTCGTTTGTGTGGACATGCGAGTGTGTGCGTGTGTGTGCTCTTGTGCGTGGTTGTGCGTGCATATGGGTGTGTGTGTGTGTGCTTTTGTGCTTGTGCAAGCGCGCACGCGTGAACGCCTATGTCTGTTTTGTGCCTTTAGCAGAGCCTGTTCGTTGGTCAGAGTAGGCCTGCCTCAATGCCTGCTTCAGAAGGATGTATTTAGGGATAACATGTCTCCTTGCTGAGGCCTGCATCTCTGCTGCTTGAGCCCTGTGTGTGTACCTGGAATGCTGATGGCCAAATTGTGGGCCAGTTACATATACGACTTACTGACGTCCTTACATTCTCCTGCAACTTACAAGCCCCCAATAACAAGGCAACGGTATGTGCAAAAAGCTTAAGCAAAAGGAATAAGCAAAGATCTCTTTAGCCTGAACAGTTGCATTACACATTTCCCCCACATGTTGCACTCAGGTCCAGCCCCCCTCTGCGGAGCTTGCAAAAACCGCTGTCGCTCCTCCTCAACGTAAGGTGCACGTCAACCTGAGCAGCTTTGACGCTCTCACGCTCCGCCAGCTGCAGCTGTACGTGCAAAAGTGTGAGGGGGGTCAGGGTCAGGGACAGCAACAGCAACAGCAGCAAGGGTATCGGCAGCTGCAGGAGAGGGATGTTGTGAAGGAGGGGCAGCAGCAGCAGCAGCAGCAGGAGGAAGCACAACCTAGAGAGGGCCAGCAAAGTCAGCAGGAATGGGAGTGCATGCAGCAACAGCAGCAACAGCAGCAGCAGGGAGGGGGCCCTGAGGCTATGGATGCCTCTGGTCCTGGTATAGAGGGGAGTGTGGGGAAGGGGGCCCAAAACCCAACAGCAGCAACATCAACATCAGCAGCAGCAGAGCGCTGCGTGCGCGACGTGCTTGCTGCAGGGCTGGATGGGAGCGGGGTCAAAAAGAGCAGTGCCACCACCACCACCACGACTACCAGCACCCTGCAGTCTGCTGCACGCGCCGCCACCACCACACCGAGCCTGAGCTCGCGTGCAAGCATCTTGTGGCCAGGTATATTTTGCTGCATGCTGTAGTGTATGGGTATATTTGAGTGTGCGTGTGCGTGTGTTTAATAGATGTAAATATCCAAACAACGTTTGTGCTTGTAGTTGTGTGTATGTGTGTGTAACTGAAGTGAACATTCAAGCTCACACCGCTGCTTCTCAATCTCTTCTTCATTTCCTTCCTGCTGCCACTGACCGTCGCTGTGATGTGACGCATGGCTGTGTGTAGCGCCATTGGGTGCCGGTACGTGCCATTTGTTTCATTCTCATTGATAGCTATTCGTGTGGCTCTGTGTTGCAGGAGTGCCAGTGGGCGCGGGCGTTCGTGCTCGTGCGCGTGCATTGGTGCGCAGCGGTGCGCAGCAGCTGGCCACTCAGCAAGAACAGGAGAAAGTAGGTGGCGTGCCAGTGCGGATTCGGTTGTGTTTGAGTTGAGAAATGATTATCGTGAATGATCTGAGTACGTGTGTGTATGAGTGGGTGTGGGTGTGCCTCTTGAAAAAATGTGTATATGTTTTTGTGTGGCCGGCTGGTTGGGTGAGTATAATATGGTGCTTAGACGTAGGTATGCGTATGCCCTTTGTTTCTGCCTTTGTCACAGTTCCTTGCACCACCCCTCCAGCCTGCGCCACTGTGTACGTTTTGCACAGCAAGGAAGCAAAAACAGCTAGTGACCTACAGCCGGTCACATGACAACCTTAGCTTTGGTTACTTCTAACCTGTGGCTGAGAACACGCACCTTCTTTCTTTGCTAGTTCGCTTTCCTGTATTTCCAGACAGTCAGCGCAAGAATACTCGAGACCTTGCACTCCACAAGGGAAGCAGACTGGTTATGAGCTCCTTGACAGGATTCTGTGCGTGGATTCCTCTTGTTCCTCTTGTCTGCTGGTCACTGTTATTCTGGTTTCATAGCGTGAGGTTTGTACGACAGCCAGGAGGAATGCAGGGCTGTACAGTATTGTACCATGTTCAGTGTCCAGTGTGCAGGACCCTGAATTTCATGACGCGTGTCTTGTGCTGTGCTGTGAGCTGCTCGTAAAGAGGTAGCTGTTCAGTTCTACCACGTGCAGATAGATGGCTTGGAAGCAGTTGCAAGTGCAACCTCATCATCATCAGTGTACACACACTCTCTCATGAGCACATACACACGCACACACGTGCACACACACACGTGCGCACACACATGCAAAGTTCGCTTGCTATATGCTGCCACTTTATCCTTGGTTCACTCCAAACATTGAGTGGGTATGGTTGTGATTGTGAGGCACTACACGTCGTACTCACCATGAATTCAGTCCACCAGGCATACACACGACAGAATCGCTTCACACGCGCAACACTCATAAACACTAACACGCAAAATTACCAAACACATGTGCGAACGTTGATCGTACGCCATATACACATATACGCACACAACATACACGCACAGGTCCAGGCCCGTGAAAATGCACGCCACGAAGCTGACCGTGCTGAAGTGGAGCGAGCAGAGTCTGCGCGTGCGGAGCGCAAGCGTGCAGCCAAGGACCTGGAGTGGGAGCGTTTGGAGCAAGCACAGGTGTTTGATTTAAGCGTGCATGTGTGTGTCTGTGTGTGTGCGTGTGTGTATGTTTGAAAGTGTGTAGGCTATAGCGCCCATCAGTATCCTGGATTGGGAGCAGATGTTAGTGCTCGTGTATATGTGCATGTGCAAATGTGTGTGTGCACGTGGGTGTGAACAGGCGTGTGCGTGGAATGTGTGTATGTGTGCGTGTGCGTATGTGGGTGTATTAATGAGTGATTGTAGTGGCCGTCTAGGGGCAACAGACCTAAAATGGGAGCTAATGAACTAGATGGTCCTCAACAAGCTTCACTACCTGGAAATGGTGCTATTCAGGCTTGTGTGAAAGGCTAACACGCATAGTACATACATATCCATACACCCACACACACCCACACACACACATACACACACATACACACACACTCTCACACACACATGCACACACATGCACATACACATACATGCACACACATGCACATACACACACGTTAATACACATAAAACCACATGTATACACAAGTACAACTATAAAATACACAAAATAATCTCCCACACATATGTGCACACACAAACAGCTGCAGGCACAGGCGGAGTTTGGACTTGAGCTGGAAGTGAAGGGAGTTGGCATCAAGGTTGAGGAGATGCTTTATGCAGAGGAAGGAAGTGGCAAAGAGCACAAGAGCAAAAAGGGCAGGTGTGTGTATGATTTTTTTCCATTGCACAGGGGCTCCAGTTGCAGCACCAGCAGCACCTGCAAAAATAGACACACAAGCGTGCAAAGAAAAAAAAATGTGTACGCACACTCATGTTGTCGTGTTTGTTTGTGTCCTCACAGGGTGGATGCTCCAGAAAAAGCCATTCTGAAAGGTGCACCCAGCAAGGGCGCAGTGGGTGCTGGGATCCCCACTGCGACAACTGCAGCAGCAGCAACCAGCGCATCGACAGACACGAGCGCAGGGGCGGGGATGCTGCCAAAGCAGCATTCACTGCTAAAGCCTGCAGGAGGGGTGGCTGGGTCAGCCCCTGCTGCTGCTGTTGCTGCAGCAGCTACGGGGGTCACAAATGCTCTGCAGGGAGGGCCCCTGACTTTGCAGCAGCGCTACATGCAGGTGTGTGGGAGGGGTGCTGGCATGTGAGTGTGTGTATGTGTGTGTGTGTGTGTGTGTGTGTGTGTGTGGACAGACATCGTAGCCATTGCAGGTCTTCGTTGCGCACCTGCTAGGAACGCACTTTTTGACTGTATTCACTTATATTGCACGTACATATCTAGCATAAGAACTCCTCACTGCCTTTTACGCTCGCACGTGCACACACATGTACAGACACAGCAGGATGTACACATGTACACACACACGTAGACACACGTACACTCACATAAAAAACCATTGCCTTGCATGCAGCTGGAGCAGCAGCAACAGCAGCGGCAGCAGCAGCAGCAGCAGCAGCAGCAGCAGCAGCAGCAGCAGCAGGCAGCGACAGCAGCAGCAGCAGCAGCAGCAACAGCAACCGCAACAACCGCAAGTGCGGGAGGACGTACACGGCTATCTCATGCGCAGCACAAGCAGCAGCGGCAGCAGCCTTCTCCTACTTCTCCATCCTCCCCCCGCTCGCCGTGCAAGCGTGGTAAGATGTCTGTGGTCTTTTGTGCGTGCTACCAGGTAGTGTCTGTGAGTCCCTTTGCGTTCATGGCCCTGTGCTCTCTCCTCCTACTCCTCCCTCTTTTCCCCCTACCCAACATGTGGTAAGAGGAAGGAGGATGACGTAGCCTGTGATCACCTGTATAAATACCAGTAAGGATCACATGGTCTGTGATTGCCTGTATAAAAACCAGTCAGAAGAAAAATTTGGCCAGTGCCACCTTTTGTCTCTAGTTTGCCGTCCACACAAGCGCGGTAGGGGTTAAGAAATAGAAGTTGAGGGTTTAGGGTTATGGGGGCAAGGTTGCAACACTACGGTGCGATTAGCTCGGTTTAGGTTTTTCGACAAGCATAAGGCCCATATGAGTGTGCCCCACACGTGCGCCACGCTTGCATGTAGGCGTCCACGTGTCCCCAGTCCACACATACACTAAAACACAAGCCCACGCGCACACACAGACGCACAACACCCAATATACAACACACAACACGCACAGGCCTCAAGCAGCAGCTGATGCCCACTGCACCCCCCTCCCCATTTGCCGCGAATAATCCTCCCCATCCATTCACTGCCTTCAACCCCAAAGCAGTGGCGCCAGTAGCAGCCCCCGCCCCAGCAGCAGCAACAGGAGCAGCAGCACTACTGCAATCACCACCGGCTGCAGCAGCAGCAGCAGCAGCAGCAGCAGCAGCAGCACCACCACCATCACATCCACCCCCAGCTGCAACAGAAGCAGCAGCAAGAGCAAGAGCTGCAGCTGAAACGACAGCCGCAGTAGCAGGCTCAGCGTTGCCGACTGGGGCAGCACCAGCATCAGCACCAGCACCAGCATCAGCACCAGCATCAGCACCAGCACCAGTACCAGTACCAGCACCAGCATCAGCACCAGCATCAGCATCAGCACAAGTACCAGCATCAGCATCAGCACCAGCACAAGCATCAGCACCAGCACAAGCATCAGCACCAGCATCAGCATCAGCACAAATACCAGCATCAGCATCAGCAAGAGTACCAGCATCAGCATCAGCACCAGCACCAGCACCAGCACCAGCACCAGCTGTAACGCCAGAGACAGTGGCAGCAGCAGTCACGGGCCTTGATGGCCTCAAGGCAATGCTACTAGGTGTGTGGGTGAGGCTGCAGTTCGCTGTTCGGGTTGTTGCACTGGTGACGACAGGATCAACTCATCAGATCAGAAACAAAGTCCAGCGCTGCCAGCTGCCAGGTTGTTTCTTTTCTAGATGACAGAAGCCAGGACAGGATGTCAGGCAGCTATTAAAATACCTCTTCATCTAACGCGCACGTTGATGTTTTCCCCCCCCCCCCTGGTCACCTTAATCAGTGAATGGTCGGGACGAGTGCTAGAAGTCAATAATTAGGAAGATTGCCTATCCCCACACTAACAGGGCTCTAAATTGCACACCACCCCTACTTGTTGGTATGTTTGTGTATGCGGGTACTAATGCAACTAACACTAACACGCGCATATATACACACACACGTACACTTGCTCATGCAAGGAAAGAGCAAGTGCAAGAAAAGCAAGGTTTGAACACCCTCAGGCTCCGAGCCTGGGTCTTTACGTGCTCACATGTACCGGTGCATTTGAGTAGCATCACCCAAACAGCCCCAATAACGAGTTCTGATTTGAGCCTGACCTCGGCTGCTGCTCTTGGTGTGCGTGCACTCGCACGCACATGCAGGTGTGAGTGGTGACAGCAGCGGCACCCCCTCCCTTAAAACAGCACAGCGATGCGGAGCAAGCAGAGACAAGGCGGCAGGGGGAGCAGGCAGTGATGCAGGTGCTGAGCTGAGTGCCATTCCGCTGGGGTTGCCCTTAACTGAGGCCGCAGTAGCAGCAGCAGCAGCAGCAGCAGCGGCAGGGGCAGCAACAGGGGCAGTGCCAGGAGGTGAGAAAGGCGTAGTCTTGCATACATGCGGCAGGCGCACACATGGCACCCATGCATGTGCAAGCACGCACGTATACGCACGTACATACACATACATACATGCATGCATGCATGCATGCATGCACACGCATGTACTCACAAACACGCCTCAAGAAGGCACACTTTGTATGTGCAAAGATGTGTACACACACAACACACACACAAACAAAACGCGCATGCAATGCACACTTAACGCATACACAAGCACATACACACATGCAATGCACACCCAGCGCAAACACATCCACACATACACGTATGCAACACGCACACCCACACGCAGCCCAAGGTGCAAGCCCAAGGAACACTTCAGACAGCACCTACGCCTTGACAGACCCTCAGGTTGCTGCCCAGCAGAATGCGCAAATAGCTGCCCTGCTGGCCTCTTTTGGTGCACAGCAGCCGCAACAGCAACCACAAGCACCGCCACCACCACCCCCTCCTCCTCCTCTTTCGTCAAAGCAGGCACGCAATGCCTCGAGCCAACTGGTGGCAGCCATGCAGGTATGGAGTGTGGCTTGGAGGGTTGTGTGTGTATTGATTTGTTGCTTGTAAAGTCGCTTCTTATTTTTCGTGCAGAGTCAAAGGCGATAGCTTGGTTCATGCCGTCATCACACATAACATCATTGGGCCTAGTAGGCGATTCAAATCATCCAATTGCAGTCAGCTGGTTGCATTGCTTAGTCACATCTCTAGCTAATCTGTTATTTACTAGATAAGCACACGTATATACACATAATCGTGCATTCGTTCTCTAATATATATTTACACACACGTACACACAAATACGACTATCTCTGTTTATAGGCATTCGTGGCAGGCTTCCCTCAGCAAGAGCCACTGCAGCAGCAGCAGCAGTACCACCACCACCACCACCAGCAAGAGCAGCAGCAACAACAACAGCAGCAGCAGCAGCAGCAGCAACAACAGCAACAACAGCAACAACAGCAACAGCAACAACAGCAGCAGCACCAGCACCAGCAAGAGCAGCAGCAGGTTCAAGCACTACAGCAGCAGCTGCAGCAGCTGTTTCAGGTGAGGGGTGGATTTATGATAGAGCACGACATGCATGTCATTCACAGACTGTGCATCATAAGCGTGACCCCTTTGTTTTGTGTCCTGTGCCTTGTGAATGCAAAGCACGACTTGCTAAGCGTGGCATGAAGGTTAGTGTCACACACACCGTCTCCGTTATGCAAACGACAGCCGCTACGCGACAAAAATGTCTTACCACTCGCTACTTATGCAAAATGCATCACGTGCATAGATGGCAAGATTATGAGTGTCTCAAAGCTCAGAAGAGATGGGCTTCATTTTTCGTTAGATGCCATAAGTTTGTATATAAATAAATCTATTTGCTTCATTCACCTTCGGATCAGGATCTGGTAGGATGTCTATTTTTGGGGGAGGGGGGGTGGGGATTACCAACGCACGTGTACGGAGGTGTTTGACTTAATGGCTAACATTTTATTTCACGAAATGGTTTTGTGTGGGTAACGACAGCTGAAGCTGCCGTTTTAAACCTTTTGCAGTTGCCTGTGTCCCTGTCTCCTTAATAAGAATTGTGAGAATTGTGAGGATGCATAAAAGAACGTATGAATCTAAAGAACACTTGATAGTATGAATTGTTTGAAAATACAGCCTTGCCTGATGATCTCCTTTGCTTGCAGTCGCAGCCGCAGCTCAAGATGCCCCCCCAGCCACAACCCCCTCTCCTCTCCCCTGAAATGTCGGCTGCCCTCTTTGCGGCTGCCACACAGCAGCTGCATCAGCAGCAACAGCAGCAGCAACAGCAGCAACAGCAGCCGCAACAGCAGCAGCAGCAAGGCATCATTTCGGGGCTGCCAACCATCTCTTCTCCTCACGACGCCCCCCCCCCTTCTTTCTCCAAGCAACAACTTGACGCGCTGCAAGCCCTCGTGTCTGGAAATGGTCAGCCCCATGGCCAAACGTTTTGCACGACTGGTGCTGCAACTACCAGCAGCAGCAGCAGCAGCGCTGACCTTGCCCACAGCCTGATGAGCATCACGCCACTCAACATGGGCCCCACACACTTCAGCGACAGGCCAGGCCACTTACAGCACACCTTGTTACCACCACCGGGAGGGGGGGGGTGTGGGCTAGGGGCAGGCCGTGAGGGCCGTAACGGTGCGGCAGCAACACCCTTGTCGCCTCTCATGAACATGAACAATGCTGGGGTTGATGGTGGTAAGGGTGATGGTGGGGGTGGTGGAACAGGCAATGTAAACCAGCCCCCCCTGATCAAGATTGACAGCGCCCACCAGCAGCAGATTGCAGCAGCACTTTCTTGTTTGGGGGTCCATTCCCCGGTGGTGAGTGCTGTTCCGGCACCCTCCAATCCTGCTGCAGCTCCAGGTGCCACATCGCCTGAAGCAAAAGAAGGGATTGCGAAGGCTACAGGGACACGCAATAAGCAATTGGACGAGGGACAATTACATCATCATCAGCAGCAGCAGCAACAGCAGCAGCAGCAGCAGTAGGAGGAGCAGTAGCAGCAGCAGAAAACAGTAGCACACAGCAGCAAATGCCCTTGACTCGTTAGCTGTGGTCCTCCCATAGTAGCTGCTTCTGATGTTTGCTTTAAGTAGTAGTCAAAAATCTAAGCGGAGCTTTTTTCTTTGTTTCAACACTATTTTCAAGAGAGAGGGAGAAACGAACGCTCTTTTCTGTGCTCACAAGCATGTCTAATAGTACAGCCTAAATGTATCTCAAAAGGTTACTTGACTCCACTGTGAGCAAGTACAATGTGCTAGTCAGTCACACATGCAATTGTTTGGCAGCTGATTGTTTAGACTATACATTAGACCTCGCGCATGCTGTTAATCAACAGTGACAAAAGGAAATGGCATCCTGTGAAAAAGGCGCTCAGCAGAGAAGAGATTTGCACCGCTGTGGTCCCAATCTGGTGTAATATAAGAATATAAGCACATTGTACTCTCATCTCAGTACTTCGTCGCCCACTGGTCGCAACATATTCGTCGCTTTCAGAATTTACTTGCATTTTTTTGGTCACTTGCTTCTAGTAGTCAACCCTACACTAACAATTTATCCTTAGTTTATTGTTTAGGTGTAATATAATGGTAGTAGATTCTTTAGTTTTTATCACAGCACGACTAACATATCACAAGGTATTGAAACTAGGTGCAGTTAGCAAGGTGAGAGACTGCGGATTTGTGTATATATATGGTTTAGGGTTTTGTTTTCCCCTCCAGAGAATAACCAACCAATATTGGTCGGTTATTCTCTGCCGTACACGTTTTGCTGGCTGGCTTTGTGAGGGAGCGCAGAGATAGAATAACCAACCAATATCCAACCCAGGAATGTATAACACGCTCACATACCGCTTGCCACAATCAACCCCCAACACATATGCTTACACAGACAACAATTACCTCCCCCATCCCGCAAGACAATAGTACCAACCCCTTCACACAGCAGAATAACATAGACTCAATCTACCCGCATCCACAACAACCCAACCTTCAAGAATACAGGCTACACATAACCACATGCACACCCCAGATTAAAGGAAGATGTGAGCTCCTTGATGTAACCCAATAACCCAATGCCTACCTAGCCTGAGTCTGACCCCCTTGCGCACTACTCACAAACATGGGAGCCAAAAGATCTGCAAAATACTTGTGAATGTTTTAGATGCAGCCTCCAAAAGTACAAAGAGCATAATCACGGCACCAAACCTTGTGCAACCTGCACCAGACAAACATCTTATTGGTCTTCAAAAACAAGGGTTCTCAGCCAACCAAGAAAGAAACTCCTACCAGCCCCATGACATCAAAATTCAGAACAAAGTCAATTTTGCCATCCAGCCCACCAAACCTCAAGCAGACATTGTAGCCATTGGGCGCTGCGGGTACTGGATCACTGACATTGATATCATGAAGCACCAAGGAAACGACACCGAATCTCCCTCAGACGACCCTATACTCCCAGAAGTTTGGCGGGACTGGACCTACACTGATGGCAGTCTTAAACAACACGAAGAAGGGCAAGACACAGGATCAGGTGTGTAACACCTTGCTGAAAACATCACAATACGTGAACCCAAGAGGCGTAGATACCACAAAAAACCATCCCACGTGCAGAGCTAGCAGCCATAGCAGCCGCATCCATTCACGGCAACTCCCACAAAGCCACAGATAGCCTAACCTCAATGCACCAAGTTAACAACCAGCTCTCACACCCAAACTTCCACCGCCTTCACATCCAGGGAGATGTCCTCCATTCCATTGCCAAAGCAATCCACCAGTCACCATCGCCCATTCATTTCCACAGAGTTAAATCCCACGCAGGTATTATAAGCAATGAATATGCTGACGCTCTTGCTAGAAATCAATCACAACCTACTCTGATGTTGCGGATGCCTCCCTCAAAACAGCTGGTCTTGAGGGAAATCCTTTCTACATCATATACTGGCTTGCAAAAGAATATGAAGAATACCAAACCATACAAAATCACCCAAGCACAGACCAGTCACCTACCTCAAGGCTCTGGTACCTATCCAATCACCATGACGCCTTGCAAGCACAACGCACCTCCTCCACAAACTAGGAAATGCCAACATCATAGCAAACTATCATGAATACTACCAGACCCTTATCAAAATTGGCACTGCCAATGGAGCTGCTAGCAATGCTTACCTAACAGCGTCCTATGTCCCTGTTAAAACCAAGTGCATCATTATGAAGTACAGAACAGGAACCCTGTACAACCAAAAGCATACGATATGGTTTAAGCACTCAATAAGCCTAACTCGCCCCCTCTGCCCTCAACTCGACATTGCTCTTCATATCCTTTCTGGATGCCAACACACGCAAAAAAAAAATATGATCACTGAGAGACACAACTTAGCATGCAGCATGATCTTGAAGCCATCAGCAAGACAGTCTCCTTAGGATCCTGCTTTGTCTGCATGGATGTAGGTAGCAGCAAACGGCTGGCTACGCAAAATCTTCAGATTCCCGATACAGCTGAAATAGGATTAACCAAAGTGGCTCTTCCCACTCCGCTTCTCAGACAAAAATAGGTTAACCTCCAGCCGTCCAGATGCTGTACTGGTTGCTCCCATCTCCGTGATAACAAAAAAGCAAGCGACTAGCAACAAAGGGGGATGGATTCTTAGGAGTGACAGGGGGCAATTTAGGGAGACCGGGAGCACTTCTACAGCGCACGGTGCGGCAACGCCAGCCGCCACCAACAGATACACCTTCTCCAGACAGCTCTGTTGAGGTTCCATCTATCCCCCCCTTCTCAAGTTTTCCTGAGACTAAGCCGAGACCAATTCCCCCTCTTAAAATTTTGTGTCTATTTTGGTGCTGGCGAAGACAAGCAAAAAAGCCCATTAGCCTAACGTATATGCTGGTTGATCTGTAAACTCTTTTGTGAAAAATGGAGTACCATGAGGCTTTATCGTTTTGACGCTTTTGAGCTGATAGCTATAAACAAATGAAATGGCCTTCTTGCTTTGTTTTCCCAGCGAAATCCTTGTTGCATGCTGACATATAGCGATTGCTGACCGTGCAAATTGTTCATGCAGGAAAGCACCAAGAAAAATGCACTTCTCAGGCTAAGGTGTCCCTGTCGAAAAGAGAAATTATGGTCAATGCCACTTGATTAAGTTAATATGAAGGCAAAGTGGTAGTATATGTATATCCAACTTGATGTTTGGTACTAGTGTTATCGCCTGCGTAGTTTTTCTTTTTCTTTTATTACCACCTGCATTTATCACATTGTAGTGTGGCTCTGAACTCAGTGCAAAAGCTTAAAAACCAAATCGTGACCTGGACATATCGTTAACACAGCAACTATAAGCAAGAAACGAATAAACGTGTACCTTACGCCTGCTTACGCAAACAAACGATGTATCCTAAAATAAAATGCAACAGACAAATAAATAGATATGCTCATCTACAAAATCCAGACCAGATAAGCTATGCCTTGCAGCTCAAACAAAATACAAAGGAATGTGAGTAAAATACAATGGAATGTGAGTAAGGCAGAACAACAACCATTTGCACTGCTTCCGACGGGTGTGTAACAGGCAATGTTAAAGCTGTCTTATTAAAATTGTGAGCCTGTTCAACGCTGCGCTTTTTCATGTGTGACCTTCATTATGAACCAACATCTCTGTTCAGAAGGAAGACATGAACCAACTTCTCTGTTCAGAAGAAAGACATGAACCAACTTCTCTGTTCAGAAGGAAGACATACGTCCCTAATGTCCGGCTTTGCCCTAGTTTATTAATTAAGACATAAAAGTGCTTTGCCATGCAGAAGGGCAAAGGGCAGAAGCCCCACCCTGCTGCCAACCTCCACACTTACCCAACTCCACACCACAAAACCGGTATGAGCTGTGCAAGACAGTCCTAACGGCCACGCAAATTTGGGTTAGATGGAAGTGCATGAAAATGCATGAAGAAAGAGTGTAGAATACAACCGAGAAACCAAGTCAATCCAAGATAGAGGAAGTATTGCAAGCAGATTTTTGCACATGGTGCTCTGCTGCTATTGCTAGCTCTTCATGTGATATGCAGAGCAAGCCAAGGTTACCTTCAACTGAAAAGATCGATCTGCCCTCATGCAAGGCAAGTGAATGTGCAAATGCTTCTGGATTCAAAAAGATGCGTGACACTTTTTGTGCTATCACTATCAGCTTAAATACCTCAGCAAAACAGGGGACCCATCTCAGCTGCACATAGCTGCACGGCAGCCTCACCTATCTCTTGCTTGCTTGCAGCCAGCACTAGTAGAACACTGTGCTCTTGTGCCAACACATCTGTCCCCAATCGCACTGCAAGTGTCATCCCCCTGACCCCACCACCTCTTGACCCACTCCCCTCTTCACCCCTCTCCCCACCTCCACCTCCAACACCGCCACCTCCTCCTTGCCCACCAACCACATCTCCCTCATATTCGCCAATTTCTGTTTGGCTCCTGGTAGCTCCTCCTGCTGCTGCTGCTGCTGATGATGATGAGGAGGAGAGGGAGGCTGATCCAGAAAAATCTAAGGAGTTAGCTGCCGCAGAACAGATGATACTAAGCAGGCAGTCTGTCAAGCCCCTCACCGCATCCTTTGTGTGTGCAAGGAAGGGCTGAGCAAGATCGTCCTGAAAGGGTCCAGACGGAAATGTGTTGGGTGTGCTTGAAGACTCTCTGCTACCTGTGGCTTGCTGCAAGCCTTGCTGGCGTTTCAGTTGAGTGGCTAGAGCAGGCAGGCACACGCGGATGGGACCCTGAAGGAAAACGAACAGCAGAGCCTTCTTCAGATAATACACTAATATGATTTATTTCAGGCTTACGCCTCATGAAAACATTCACGGCTGCACATCGACTGGTGTTGCAAGGAGGTGACGCAAGAGAGCCAACATACCAACATGTGAGAGGAGCAAAGCCAAGAGTGTGTGTGTGACTCATATGTCAATGTGAAACAAAACAATTGTGACTCACATGTAGGCTTAAGGCACGATCGGCAGCGAAAGCCCCTCCTTGCAAGTGTTCTCACCTTGGATCCCAAACTGAAAACAGAGGAGTTACAGGCGCCACTGCATTGCTGCAATAGCTCGTCCACAAGGGGCAGCTCGTGTGTGGTGACCAACACTGTGCAGCCATCCCTGCTGCCCTGAAAGGTGACATGCTCATCCTGACCAAGGGGAGGGGGGGTGGAAGATGGCAGCAGGTGCAATGCTTGGCCCTCTAGATGACAATAGCTGCTGTGGAGACTGCTGTTGCTGCCACTTCGGCCACTCAGAGGATTTTCCGTACCGCCCTCCAGCTTCACAGCATCTGTGTGTGTGTATATGTGTGTGTGTATGTCTGTATCTGTGCGGGCGTGGGCGCGTGTCCACACGCATGTGCGCTCATGCGTGCATATCTAGGTGTGGACCAGGGCAAGCTTTATTTGGCTTTGTAACGCATTGTTTGTGTGTGTGTGCTTGTAGTTAGGTATACCTGTTGCGCTGCATGTTTGCTGATCCACTGTCCCACCAGCACAATTGATCAGACCAGTGAAGGGGGGGGCGGTGCAAGGGGGAGACGATGCGGGATCTGCAAGGAGGAAGCCCAGCGGGTCTTCAGGGGCACTTGGTAGAGGAGGAAGAGGAGGGAGAGGAGGAAGAGGAGGAGGTTCTGGTGATGGATTGTGGGGACCAAAAGGTGCAAGAGTCGAGGGATGTGGGTCATCAGGATGGTAGGGCAGTGTGCTGGTTGTAGGTGCCACACTGCGCGTTTGCAGGCAAATTGTAGGCACAGTTCCATCGCTGGTCACATCACGCCTAGTCAACCTTTGAGCGCATAGCCTCTTACACAAGACAGGCAATTTTACAGGATAGGTAAGCAGGGAGGAAGGGGAGGGAGCTTACATTTATGTAGGGTTGGCCAGAACCGTACATATACTGTGTAGATACGGTATTTTTGGCAGGGAGATCACCAATAAATTCGGTCATATACGGTGTATATGCATGGTTCTGGCCAACCCTAAAAATGTGTTTTCTTGTCAAGATCGCACTTTTTACCATTTTCCAGCAAAGAAGCAAACGATAAAAAAAAAACCTGTTAAAACATGCAGCCTTATCATCATTACCAATCCAAAGATAAATATGGCTATACAGATCACAAATGTTGCGAGCCTCTCACAATAGAGCAAAACCTTACCCTTGTTTGTAACCACTCTGGCACTGCGTGGCAGCTGCTTGCAAGAGCTTACCAGCAACAGCAACTTGTTCATTTGGTGCATTGTTACTTAAACACTCAAAGTCGACTAAGAGGACTGGTTCCTGCCTTGGCTGGCAATGTTAGAACGTAACAAAACACAAATGCCTTTTTCATCACTAAAAGGCTCCCCACTATGAGCTGCGCACAACCTTAACGCTGCACAAATTTGAAACTAAGCAGCACACACAAACATACACATACCGTTGTTCCAGCATTGTAATTATTGCCATTGCTTGTAAGCCAATACTACAATATTGGCTATTTTAGTTACTGAAACCCGAGGCTGCTACAACCTAATTTGCTGCTCTTTAGCTGTCCCACCTTTGCCTAGCAGGCATGCACACCTGGTCGCCCTTAGACGCTGCAACTTAGGACTGCACTGGTCGGCATTGTCACTGCCTCCCTCACAGCTAAGGGGTGTGGGACCCCCTTCCATGGGAGCGTGAGTGTCAGTGACCATGGCTGCACAGCACTGATTATCATCGGCCTCATCTGCCTCTAGATCCTGTTGGTTGGGAGACAATTAAACGGAGTACACAAACATACAGTCAATGCTGCATCAATAATGGCACAAAGATATAAATGTAGGTGCAGTATTTGGCAAACACAATCTTTGGTCCGCGTTGCGGCAGGCTCTGAATAGAAACCAGCACTGTGTAACAAAGTGTGGAGCCGATAAAAAAAGCAAGGAGGCTGGCAGAGCATGTGGAAGTATGGACTTATATACGTTTATATTCTGCAGCATTATCTAAAGTAGGCTTCGCCCACCACCCTGGGGTACGCATTATAGAGGCATGCGTTTTCAGTCCACAAAGTGATCTAAATAAAAGGTTATGTTGAATCGTTCCGTTCACACTCCAATAAGCCAGCACATGCAAAGCCAGGGCTCCTCATTTGGTCCGAATATCTTCGTTCTCAGCTCATTTCATTCGTGGCAATATATGGTAGCCTTAAACCAGCTATCCCAGAGTCTGGCCTGAAAATTAGCTCCACACATTACCTGAATTCGCACTCACCTGTCGTAGCTGAGGCAGCAGCGCTGCCGAGCCTTCGTCTTCTGAATCATAAGCATCCTTCCACATTCCCCCCATATCAAAGTACTCAAGCTCATGCCCCTGTCCAATTTCCTCAAGACCCCCTCCAGAGCTGGCACCCATCAGACCTTTGCTCCCAGATTTAAAAATGCCGTCACCAATACCTCCACTGAAAAACATGCCTCCTGTCCCCTCCCCCCCCCCGCTGTGGCCAGAGCGCATGGGCATTTCTACGGAGGCTGCTGCTGCTGCTGCTGCTTCACTAGGTTGCAAGGGAAATGCAGCTCCACACAGCGGCCCTGCATCGCTGCGGCACCGTTTATAGGGGTGACACTGCTGCTTGCTGTCTAGCATCTGCAATTGGGCACACGACTGCGAGCGAGCCGATCGTAAAGTTGGCTGGGACTTTGGGGTAAAGTCAAAGGGAGGAGGAGCACTGCCGGCAGACTGCATTGGTGAGGTCCCAGAGGTCAGAACAGGGGGCATTCCGGTAGGAGAAGCAAGTGGATAGCTGTCCCAGGACAAGGGGTAAAGGCTTGCAGCAAAAAGCTGCTGCTGCTGCTGCTGCTGCTGCTGAGCTAATGCTGGGGGCAGCCGGCGCTGCAAGGGCGTGTGGTGAGACGGTGGCAGTGCCGTGTTATGGTAAAAGGGTAGCCAAGGGGGCAGGGAGGGAGGCAGGGAGTGAGGGGGCAAGCTCATGCCGAGTCTGGAACCTTGATCGCCAAGACCTTGAAAGGTGCCGCCCCCCTGCGTGTGCTTGTTGGAAGGCAAGGCTATGCCATGAAGATGCATAATGCATGCTCCATTTTTTATGTCCCATGCAATTGCACGGAACTACTGGTTCCTAATGCTAAAGCTAACAGACCATGATAATCAAGCAGGATCTGACCTTCTGTGACAGAGCAAACATGTGTGGTACGTATGAGTGCGTGCGTGTCGTGATTATGCATATGTTTGTGTGTAGTGTGTGTTTGTTTCTAGACATGACGCACCTGGTGGCTGCGTGCAGCTGACATTGTGCCTTGCTGCCCCCGTCTCCTCCCTCCCACATCCTCCTCCTCTTCCTGCGTGGTGCTTCCTTCGTCGCTGAACTCCTCCTCTTCCATTTTACGCTGGCTTGCCCTGGGTGTGAGGCATTATATAAATTTAGTTTCCCAAAGCCCATACATTGTTAACTTGGAAACGTTTTTACAGTGTCGGTAAGACATTTTTAGCAGGAAATTTACCGATCACATGGTCATACACGCTTTTGGCCATCCCTGTATACTTGTGGCAGATTCAACCCTTTTTTATTCAGCAAGCAAACCTGGCCTTTTGGCTAGCCTTTTGTCGCTACTAACGAGACTTCAACGTGCCAATGGAATGTGCGCCAGCTTTCCAGTACAGGGCTTACAAACACCATGTCCATAGCCAACAATTCATCAATTCCTGCCATTCTAATCGCTTTTGATGCTTTGCTGCACATTCGGAAGTGACCCGTAATTAAATCGAAACGTGTGCCCTGTTCTGCCATACCACAGCAGTTTGCGAGCTGCAGAGACTTCATCCATGTTCAAGTAATCTGATCTCTATCGCAATTGCCTGGGCAAGACATGAATGCCAATTGCATGGTCCCAAAGAGGCTTCCTTTTCCGTATTTCCTGTGGGGAGTGCCTCTGCCTGCTTGATTTGTTCTTCATACTCTGCCGGCGCCGTCAGCCTTCTTACGTTCTTTTCACACCGATTTCACACCTGTACCAATTGCACGGATTATACTTCTGTCACGCTTTGATTGGGCCTTCTATCCATGTACGCATTCTATCCTTTTACTATCCTGGCTCAGCCCTGGCGTGGAGATGGCTAATCCAAGCCATGCTCTTATGCTTGGTCAAACGAGCCTCTGCCCTTGTGTGCTCAGGGAGCTTGACTTGTGTCAGGCACACCTTTTTTTTGGCACCCCTGAGCCAGTGCGTTTGCTTGCTGTGCCTCTTCCACCACCGGGCACCCCAGTGCTCTCGGCGACCGCAAGGTTGAGCAAGTAGATCTTCAGAGGCCCAGGATCAGAGTCAGGCACGTCCCTACATTGCAGATTGGTGTTGGTGTACACCTCATACAATCAAGGAGATGCAAAGGAGGTGGGTCTAGCAGCATTTCCTTTGCTGCTGGGATCTGGCTTTCCACGATCAATCATCCTTTTGGCACAGCACAGGCAAAACAGCTCCCTACTACAGTTAATACTTGATGCAGAAGGGGATTGTTTTGCTGCAAACTCCTTACAAAAATGTCTGAAAAGTCACGAAGATCTACAACAGTTAAAAGATACAGGCTTGAGAGGGATTGAAGAGTGGATCAGCAGGTGGGGAGGGAAGAAAGGGTAGCAACTGAAGAAACAAGCCCGTCGCCTCACCTGCGGCGTTTTGATGCGTTCCAATGGTTTTTCACTGTAAAAAAGCCAACAAGTCTTGAAAAGTGTGAGTGTAAAATCTGTGCAACGCCCTATATGTCTGCAAGTGAAGCTCTACAGCGCAGAAGTGGCATAACTGGCATTCATTCATCTGTATCATGCATGAGATCATAGAGATGTGCATTAACACGCTTCTAAGCACGCACTACCTGCGTTCTCGCTCCTTCCAGGAATATGTTTTGCAATTTCAGACCACCGATTGCCAACCTCAATGTGAGCCTGGGCGCGCAGGCAGGCGGTTGGAGCACACACAGAATTAGATGTTTGGGCAAGTCTTGAGCAAACCCAGCCGGACAAATGGAGGAACAAGCAAATCAGTTGCCGCCCACCTGGACCAGCAGCTCCTCCTCGTCTGGGGTCCACGCTTCTTTGTTGATGCCAGGCTTCAGGTGGTGGTTCCATCGCTCACGACACTGTGTGTACAGTGAGTATTTTACAAAGCGGTGCTTATAACCTGTACACAACAAAGAGGAGGTGCAAGCAAGACATAATATCCTTTTGTAGGCTGGATTTTGGCTACTAAAGAAGCAACTGAGGGAGGGGGACAAAAAAATCATCACCTGCTTCCCAATGCGGCCACATGTCTCTTGTTTGCCAGTGGCGGCGTTGAGTGCACGTGCTATGGGGCTCCAGTTCCCCTCCCCCATGCTGTTCACCAGCCTGCACGTTGCGAGTCATGTTAATATGTTGTTTTAGCAGTTGGTTTAAACATCGGGGGAATCCATTGGTTTAGCTGCGCAGTACGCTTCTCCCCTTTAATTGTAGCTACTCCTGGCGTATGGTCGCCAGTTCATCCATAAGCTTTCCGTACAGACAAATAAACAATGTTAAGGATTGAGCCTGTTCCATTGTTTCAGTCCCCTCCCCCTCCTCCCCCCCGGAAGATCGCGTTCCTGATGCCAAACGCCAACTGCAAAAGCGCGCGGCCATCAATGACCTGATGCCAAACGCCCACTGCAAAAGCGGCTATCAATGAAAGCCAATGTAATGCCATTGCTTTTCATGAGGGACCAGACCTCCCAGGATGCTCGCAATTTCCCCTACTTTGATGTGTAAGATCACCAGGCTGATTGACTCCTCCCGGACTTACCCGGCCAAAAGCATGTCCTCCTCATTGGACCATCCTCCCTTGACTTTTGCAAGCGGGTGCCTCTTCTTGCTGTTGTGGGTGCGGTGAACTGGTTTGGTCACCCAACCTATCAAATCCCCCATCATCATTCCTCCTCCTCCTCCCACTAGCGGATTGAAAATACATGCATTTTAATCCAATTACCAACAAAATCTGAATTGAGCGATCCCAGGATCGGAATTCCCTCAAATCTTTCCTGCTTGCGATTTTAAAATTAAATTCGAGCAGCTTAAATAACACAATGTGTGTTTGGAAGGCCCTATTGTGATGGCTGCCCACGAGCACAAACTTCTCACGTATAACAGTTGGTGTGCACTGCCCCCCAAAGAAGCCTCGTTCTCCCAGCCTTCCCAAGTACATATTCCTAGACCTCCAACGAGATGTCATTCGCAGTGTTGCCCGTTTGAGACTGCACACTGCACGTCCTTCATAACTTGCGCATTGTGAGACCGCAACATGGAACCCCCTCCCCTACCCGTGATTTTTGTGAGGCTGATGATGATGTCCAGGTTGAACAGCATGCTATTTTCCGCTGCACACACCCCCATACAGTGTCTCTTCGCAGGAGATATGAGTCCTTTTCTCAGAGGCAAGAGCACAGGATGTTTCTACTTGTTTGCACCAGAGCATGCTGTTGTTGCGCAACAACTTACTCTATTTTTTCTGCATGAACTGTTTCTTATGAGCAGGCTAACAGTCGCACGCTTTGACTGAAGGCCTTTCTCTTATGAGCAGGCTAACAGTCACACGCTTAGACTGAAGGCCTTTCCTTGTAAACATTGAATTACGCAATGTGTGCACAAAGGGTAAGTGAGGTAAGGTCTTCAGCAGTAATAAATAAACTAGGTGGTAATGTTAGTAATGGCTGCTCGCAGGATGTCACACCCAATCAGTGGTAGAGCGACACAGCGTGTGATAAGTCAGTTAGTTGATAACTAAGTGAGAGTTTCTGTATGTCTTGTTCAATAAGCTGGTTGTTGTGCCATTCTCAGGAAAAAAACAGAAAAAACTCGGGAATGAACATTAGCCGCCATTGTGCAAACGCTTCAGACATGGCTGTGAAGTGCAACGAGCCAAAGCTGCGACAGCATTTCACCGAGTCAAACAAAAGAGAGGGGAAACACAAAGAGAAAGCGTTGGACCAGAAAGATAAAAAAAGTGTCATTTTTGTAGCTTGCTAAGCGTGGAGACCTCTTACATACACATACGCAACACACAGTAAGCCTGGTTGTGTTTTATAAAGTCATCCAAAAGGGAGCTACTTTGTTACTCCTTAAGACCCTCATTTTACCAAGGTAAATTGCGAGGTGTGAGCTTTCCAAGTTGTAACGAGAAAGCTTAGCATCACGCAGATGCAATCTAGCTATTGCAAGCCATAATGCATGTATATGCAGACCTCCATGTCTGTGTCATTTTAGAACCAAGAGCAGACACAACATATCCCACATAAACTAAAAAGCTCCATATCCCATATCATCTTCAGAGCCTCTTGAAACGAAGAGCAGCAGACCAGATCCTAAGATGAACGAGCACTGCAAGATACCGGCCTGCACGACATGGGAAAGGCATTATTTGTGGAATTTACAAGGATGAATCGCCGCCAGCGCGCATCTGGAGCACGCAAGCTCGAGTTCAATTGCGTAACAAGAGATAGCCATTTAAGATTAATAGCTACCAATAGGTATATCAAGGTGCATCAGGTCGTCATATAATTAGTTTCAACCATCTTTCCACTTGCAACAACGTTTTGTATACAAGTTTTAGTGTTCCTCAAGCATGAAACCATGTGTAGACAAGCGTAAATACATACGCGTGAATGCAAAACACTTACCACGCCTGGCCAATTCTCGGCGGCCGTCGATACCTCAGGGTTGTGCTCGTACTTTTCTAACAGCACCCACACGGCTCCCACAACAGAGGCGAATGACACAATATAAGAGATGAAGAGCCAGATTCTCGGCCTGTTTGTGTGTATGTGTATGTGTGTATGTGTTTGTAAACGGATGTAAGTACATGGGAAGGAGGAGGGGGGAGCTTTGGGTTTATGGGAGGAGGGCAGCATCCAGTTCACAGTACATCGTGCTCAAAGGAGCAGGCATGCAATCAATCAAAACCATATGCGCGTGGTTTGAGGTGCTTACCGACAGAATCCGGCATTATCAAAGGGATCAGTCTCTTCTAAGTCCTCTTTCCGAATGACATTGATCATGATGAGCTGCACAGGGAGAACGTTATTTATATTGAGATTTGGCAAAAATGCTCAGGCGAAACTGTGACTCTTGCTGTATTTATACGAGAGACCCTACTCACCGCCAAGGTCGCCAAGAGGCCAGGAACATATTGGTCGAAAGGGACTTTGTTTGGGGATAGCATGCAAGCATCTACGCAAAAACACGCATACATTTGGTAAGCATCGTTGTGGGATCATATACAAAGCGTGCACGAGAAATTTGCACGAGCAAACGCACCAGCCCAGAACCACCAGCCTGTGTGCAAACAGGGGAAATGGCACATGTAGGGAATGTGAGGGTTGTGTGAGGAAATGGAACCGTAAATGCTTAAAACCCTAAGCAGAATATCCCACATGATAGAACAGCTACCTGCAGAGAACAGCGCTCCTGCTACCAACGTGCCATGGTTTCTGCAGCAGGTGCCTAAGCCCTGCAGTAGCTGTGGGTTGCACACGTACTCTAAATCGATGTGCATAATTAATAATCAATAATAATAAATAAAGACAAAATGCTGCGCCTGGGGATGCAAGGGAACTCCACAAAGCAGTTTTTGCCTACCCTTTCCTCCCACTTGAGGTATGGTCTGTAGAGGAGTGTAGAGAGTACGGGTCCAGTGTGTAGCTATCTGGACTTCAGCCTCCACACGTCAATACACAGCACACAGAGCGGCGTTAAAACCTTACACACACACACACACACACACACACGCACACACGCACACACGCACACACACACGCACACACACTCTCACAAACACACACCCCACATGCACATATGCACGCACGAGTGCACGTGCACACACACACACACACACACACACACACACACATACACACACACACACACGCACACATACATGCACGCGCACGCACTCACATGCGTGTGCACACACATACTGACACACGCAGACAATCACAAACTCTCTGCCGCCTAAAATACGCGATGCACAACGCTATCCTGCAGGCACGCCGCGTCGAGCATATCCAGAAAAGCCCCTGTAGCAGCAGCAGCAGCAGCAGCAGCCGAAAAGCATGTGCTCCTGCTTCCACACCGCCGTGCTGCTGCTGCAAGGCGTGAAGCACAGTGGAGGAGGCCTCTGCTGCAGCATCCCGTGGCAGCTGTGGCTGCACCTGACGCTGTGGATGGGCCCACTGTGAGTCGTGTGAAGATTGAATGTGTGGTTTGCGTGAAGGCGGAAAAGACGTGAGTTCTTGGAGGGGGTGGAGACAATAAACACGGAAAAGGGGGCAAGAACAGTGTGTAAATTTGCACTTCGGTACCTGTATGCTAATCAAGTGCCAATTACTTATGTACTGTAGCCACACATGCACACACATACACGCACACACAAACGCGCACACACACACACACACGTACATGCGCACACACATACGCACACACATACACACACAAACACACACACACAGGAATATAGCGACCACGTAGTAACTAGTATTCAATCGCACATATTGGCCACTACATATGCACTAACTTGGATATTAACTTACTCCCGAACCCTGCGCTTTTAACCTGCAATTAGTTGACTCATCAGCGTAGGGTGTATGGGTGTCCTTCCAGGCGATTATAATCTTGATTTCAGCCCTCACTTGAATGACTGATCTGCGTAACGTCTCACCCGTGGTGTGTGTGTGTGTGTGTGAGAAATGTGTGTGATGTGTGTGTGTGTGTTTGTGTGTGTGTGTGTGTTTGTGTGTGTGTGATGGTGCACGACCACCACATGGTTGTGGAGGTTATGCACAGCCTTTGCTTTAGTTCACACAAAATTCCTTTCATTTGTCCAGGTTGTGCCGAGGAATGAAGGAGTGACGGATGGGCCTTGGGACAGGCAGGACGATTACATGGTGGCGGCCGCCATTCAGGAGGCAGCCACAGCGGCGGTGGTTGATAAAGCAGGTGGGTGGCATTGGGTGGGCATGTTACGTGTGATTTCTGTCACATGTTTGCTTGAACAGACAGGAAAGTGGAACTAGGGTGGGCCTTGTTGGGACAGGCAGGACGATGACGTGGTGGCGGCCACCATTCAGGAGGCAGCCACAGTGATGGTTGATATGCAAGTTTTAAGTATGACCACGATTCTTTTTGGCTTTGCTTTATAAGCACAGCCATTAATACAGCAATCTGCGAGCTGTTTTTAACACCAGAGTTTGAAACTGATGTACCTTTTTGTATGTCAACTACATGCAGCAACTCTGCACCACTGATATAGGAAATGATCATCTATTGCAAGAACAGCAAAGTTGGACGTATTGCGTGACAGTCATCCTTATCCTACCTACCCCAATACACCTCACACACACGCACCCAACCCACACCCACACACCCACACACACCCACACTTACAAACACACAATTACACCCACACCCACACCCACACACCCACACCCACACCCACACACCCACACCCACACCCACACCCACACCCACACCCACACCCACACCCACACCCACACCCAAACCCACACCCACACCCACACACACACACACAAACACACACACACACCCACACACACACACACACACCCACACCCACACC
>Ga0307942_1000673_pt1 | contig 24728 bp, 31 predicted proteins | sample OrgLakmetagen175_FD_201846 | JGI IMG/M metagenome (GOLD analysis project Ga0307942, IMG submission 201846) | Saline water microbial communities from Organic Lake, Antarctica - #175 | ecosystem: Environmental > Aquatic > Non-marine Saline and Alkaline > Saline | place: Antarctica: Organic Lake... | reverse complement strand
CAGTGAAGAGGGGGGCAGTGAGGAGAGGGATGGGGAAGATGATGGTGATGATACTTGAGTTAAGAATGATTAGAAGACAAAACCAGTGCCAGTTGATGTACAATGTACAATGGATGACATAGTTCAGCAGAACCAGACTCATTCTGATAATTTTCAGTGCACATGGACAAAAACTATGTTAATGTGTTATGGAATGCACCTCTGAGTCTCTTGGTGCGGTTCTGAGGGCATTTTGCCCCTGCGGATTGGTGCGGCAAGCACTAAATTATATATTGAGAGGGGTGCGGATTGGTGCGGACAGGGTAAAAAATATTTTTTTGAGGGGTGCGGAATGAGTACATGTCCCTACAGTACACGGTATTTGAAAAGCTGATATACGGTTCTGGCTGGGGCCCTAGAAAATGTACGCACCTTAAATTCAGGAGGTGATACGGTCACGTTAATCTTTTGCTGTCCGGATGGCCCCTTGCCTGACAAGCTAAAGAACATGTTGCCGTCTTGCTGAGGCACTGGGTTTATGGCGAACTGCTTGGGCCTGCTGCCTTCCTGTGTGACCATGTGTGCGTGTAAACATGATAGTGTTTACAGTGTTCGCTTACAGGAAAAGGGTTTTGACCAAATCGCGGCCTTAAAAGCGACCCAAGAACAGATGGCCTTTAATTGTAAGGAGAGCAGACCTGTCGGTCAGTTGCGTTTGTCCTATCCTTGCTAAACACGACCCTTGGGTGCAATGGCAAAGGCTCCTGACGGACGGCTTCTACCGGAACCTTTTCTGGTCTGTGCAACGTGCAACACAGCACAATGCAGCATGACCAGACACACAACCCTGACCCCGCTCCTCCCCCAAAAGTCACACCAACACACACACACACACACGCACCTGTGAGGTGTTCTTGTCCGGGTCGTGGTAGAGGACCATGGAGGATGCCGGATTCATGTCTGCAAGCTGTGCCAGCTCGGTCACCTATAAAGAGAGATGAGAAAGGAGGAGCCAACATTTCAGGCAAAAATAAATTCATCGGGCAAGAGAGACAAGAAAAGGCATTGGAATGACCAGCCCATGAAGGCGCGCCTCTCTGAAGCAAAGACCGTGTTGTTACGCACAAACACCAGCAAGTGGCAGAATTCATTTGTAGAATGCCACGTTTACGCACAAACGCAGCTACTGTTTATCCAACAACCCAATACAACCCCACGACTTACGTTGAGGCTTATGGTCAGCGCGTTGGCCCAGTCATAGTTCCTGTTCCCAAATCCGCCCTGTGTCCCCTGGCTAGGCAATACACTAGCAAACTTCAGCAGGAATGTCCCTTGGCGCTTGACCTTCAAGATGGAAAGTAGGCAAAAAAGGGGTCAACACGGGCTCAGGCTTGCATGCATCGAGGCCCTCTGAGACAGATTAGAAGCCCCACTGCCTACACACGTTTTGGTTTACAGCTCCGCGCGAACTTGTCTTAACCTCCCAGGTGGGGGGGATGGGCTGGGCTGTGATGGCTCCCTTGCCCTGTGGCACAGGATATTTGGTCGAAGCGTGATGAGGATCAGAGCTAATCTCCATGCCAGACCAAACGTGTGCGTAGATGCTTACAATTCCACCCCCCCACACATTATGCCAGACATACGAATGTCAGTGTCAGACACAAGCGCGAGGTTGAAAACTTCACATATAACCAACTTCCACACCTTGTACACTGCATACTGTGAGTAACTCCTCGGGGAAGCTGCCTCCCCGTAGCTGTCCCCCCCAGCTGCGTTAGTGGCCATGGCCCTCATAGGCCTCTGGAAGGAGGCTGCCACGGAGGGCTTCACGATGGACGGGTTCGTTTTCAAAGAACGCAAGAGCAACATTTTTCAAGGATGCAAATTAAGTATAAATTATATATTAATGCGGTCAAATTTGCACAGCAGTCAAAGTTCATTTCATGATTCTATGCTTCTACATAATAATTTTAGAAAAGCTCCAAATCTGACACGGTAAACGGGATGCGCGCGAGAGCAGACATACTGCCGTCCCGTGTGTTGAGACGATTGAATCAATCAATTTATAAACTACATGCACCTCATCGTCGGGTATCGCTCCACAAAGGTTTACGCATACATCTGTCTGTACTTCAGTCTGAAACGCATTGTATCTTTCTTTCTGAGTATGGTGAAAATTTATGTACCCAGATGTACTGGTCATCAGTGGCGAATATTTGGTCACTATAATTCTTGTTTTGACACCAAACCCCATTGCGCAGGGCAGGCGCAGACCATGTTACTGCAGCAGAGTCCAACGGCGGAACTGCAGAGCTCTGCGAGCAGATTGTTTGTATCAACCAGGGGTTTGCACAGATCTCTGTAATCCACAAAGATGCAAGACACCTCCAGGTTGGGCCTGATCTTCCATGCCCAGCAGATGTGCTTGTTTTTGAGGTACGTTGTGGAGAATGCACCTAGCCAAATGTCACTTTTTTCTTCAACAACTAGGGACCTTTTCTTCAAGGAGATAGGTATTGCTCTTTACTCTTTACATCTTCTAGCTGAGACAGGCATTATTGATGCTTCATACTACGATACATGTCAATTATTCTCTGCCTTCTGGTTCCTTGCTTGCATACAGCGTCCTACACATTCAGCTGTAATCCTTCTGTTCCTTGTGTTCGGGTGGCAGGTTTTTGACTCAGGACTGCTGGGCGAGGGCGCTCTCCACATTCTTGCTGGGGCCAGATCAAACAGACTTCTCACTAGCGGAGCAGCTATTGTGCCAAGCAAAGCAAGGGTACGGGCATTATTGATAGATGCTTGCTTCATTTGATGGATGCTCCTACCTCGACGGCTGTTGCTTAACGCATCGTCCTCCACAGCTCTAAGGTCCTACCATCTGCACTGTCCTGAAGCCTCACGCTCGGAGTGCGCTCGGAGTGCACTCCAAGCCGTGGGAGCACCAGAGACAAAATTCAAAATCACTCAAACACGGCCGATGAAGCTTCGAGATGGTAAATTAATTCATTATATGACCAATTATACATGAGGTCTGGTGGTGAGCGGAGGAGAACTCCAGGCGCTTCCACTGGCTCGGAGCGCGCTCGGAGTGCAAGGCTTCAGGACAGTGCTGTACTACATGATCACAGACCCACCAGGTTCAAAAATGCCTACTGAATGCAGGTGTTTTGTCAGCTCATCGCGCTGAACCCTTTGCCCAGAGGAGGTACAAGCAACGGTGAAGATGCATGCAGCAGGAGCTTGGATGCGCATGTGTGGGACGCCTTCCAATGGTAAAATGATTGTATTCGCCAAAAAAAAGGTGTTGCTGTAAACATAAGGACTTGCCGTGCGTCTCCGACTCAATCATTGTGCCAATGCTGCGCAGGCACCCTGAATACCAAGGCCTGGACCTTCGACCTTACCATTCTACGCCAGACTCTGACGGCTTCTTTGTCTGCACTGCTGGCTGGTGGTGCCCACTGTCCGAGCCTGTTGAAGCGATGATCTTTGACTTTTCTAAAGGTGATTGTAGCCTTAGTGACTTGTGCAGGTGGGACGATATAAGTTAGCAGCGCTCGGCCACATAGTCACATGTTAGCTAGCAGGTCAGTATTGTTTGTCACGGCGCCGCTGTTTGCCATCATACCTTGCAACTTTTAACCCTTTTGCGTTTCAGGTAAGCACCCACCACTGGTCTCACCTTAAGTAGCCGAGGTTGATGTGGCCATGCATCAGGTTCACCGGTGGACATGAATAGTCTTGAAACCCACAGAACGCTCAGTGCATAGAAGTAAGGTGCAAAAATCTAAAATGCCGAAGCTAATTTATCCAGAACACACCCAGAAGGCTGCAGAACAGTGTTGTCGTGTACGGTACGTACGGTACGAGAGCTGCAGATCTTATCATTTTTAAACTTTTTTAAATCATTCAGCAAGCCTTGCATGCATGCCTCCTTCAAAAATGCAGCTCAAAATAAACTTAAACTAAGAGTGTGTGTCCCTCACTGTAGGCCCTTTTCAGCCCCCCATGCACACCCGGCCAGTTCAAAATGGTCCGTTCTTGACCAAAATTTCTACTATTGTATAGAAATAACATCATTGGTAATGAAAATGCCCTCGCAAACGCCGAAACGCACGACCCCCCCTCCGGAAATTCATTTTTAATTCGTACCAATTGTACCGTACCGTACCGTACGTACCGTACCAATCGTACCAATCGTACCGTACGTACCGTACCAATCGTACCAATCGTACCGTACCGTACCGTGTAGTACGACTTACGATGTTGGTCCGTACGTGCTTACGCGACAACACTGCTGCAGAAAGCATAATTTTTGGACGGCACATGTCAAATTGAATAAATTATATATTCGGAATCCTGGCGTCAAGAGTTATCGATTGGTATATATATGAGTCGAATCGGAGGGGGGGGGGGGGCCGGGGGGGTCCAGAGATTTTTGGACCCCCCCTCCAAAATTTGGTCACTCCTACGAAATGTTAAATATATCATCGGAATCCTCAGCTCAAACCCAGTCGATTGGCACCCTTTTCGAGCAAATGTAGCGAAAAGGACTGAGCTTCGGAAATACGGATGTCGAATCGGATCGGATATCGGATACCACCAGAGGCATTTCCAGAGTATATATATCGTTACAGCAAATTGGGTTAAGGGAGGGGTCTGGACATGTCCAAAAGTCAGAGGCACACGCGCTCGGGTGCAGGCCGTGGGGTGAGTCAAGCCAATGAAGCAGCAATATACCCCAAACTTACAGGATTGTGCCAGCATGAGATAATCAGTGGAATTCAGAAGAAATATTGTGGGACTGTGCAAGCCAGTTATGGGTGCCTGGTAGGTCACGTGTTCATGGGCGTCCGTATCTCAATTTTTACCCCATAACTCTGCAACACTTCAGTTTTAGGTATTGATGATTATGCAGATGGATGCCTATTTGAAAAAGGAGCAGATTGGTACCCTTTTTGTTTGGGGGGGGGCACTGGAAGGAGGGTTGGGGGGGGAGGGCCCTCAGGGGTGTCCACCCCAAAAAGTAAACGTGCCATCCAAGAAAAAAAGCCTCCTGACACACCAATAAATAAATCCGCCTGTTATTTTTAAACTTCAGCGTACAGAAATCAGTTTTACCATATGTATGTGCAGTGCCGGAGCAACACTGTCAGCCTGAGCAATCACGAGTACACCTGAAGTGCTCTGCTGGTGGCCGAGCCAACGCAATTGCCTTTTGGTTCGAGCTGCAGCTCCTGGATGAGGAGTCCCCTGCTGCAGCTGAGCCGACAAAACTGAACAGAGGTACTACTGGATGTCAATTGGATCGACTGTCTCTGCCACTGCCCCTGTGCACATCAAATGCTACAGACACGGTCATCAACTAGAGTGCTGTTATTGGCCGGAAGCCTAAACGGCGATATAGTACAATTGTGTGCTGCACAATGTCTATTGTGCAAATGCGGCGATATTTTTACCGCTCGTCACACATGTTCATAACCTGGAACAAAGGATTGCAGATTGTGCAGTTGTTTGCAACATATTGTGATTATTTGCACAAACAAAGCGGCTCCACCGCATGCACCGCATGGAAGTGAGCCTCTAAGTGGTTAGTGGCCAAGAGTCGAGCATAGTCAGGCGTCAAACCGCAGCATTGCGGGATCTGTGAGAGAAGAGTGCTTTTTGGTGTGGTTGGGCCTGTGCATAGCTGCGGAATCGTATGCATTGTTGCCAAAAAGCTCTTTAAACAGGAGCAAAGCAAAAGGCCGTGCAAATGACAGCATAGGTTCAACATCAATGCGTGTCAAACAACATGCTCAAATGTTTTGTCAAATTAATTTATTTGGAGTGCTTTTCCTCTTAAACAACACATCTCAGTCTTACATTGCCGCTGAATAGCATCCAGGCAAAGAGCAAGAATGGGGCAGCTTGTCACAGAGAAGCAGTGCCTCCTCTTTGGTTGCAGTGCAGGCACACCGCTTGCAGACCCAGAACTCAGCCACAAGAGCGGGGAACCGCCTTAACACAGGACCCTTGGACAAGCCTGGAAGCAATACCTGGAAGGTTGGTTTGTTTTGTTTTTTTGGTCGTCCAGACCAGCCGTGGCAGTTTTGTGTGAAAGAAATGTGCAAGCATATGAATGCTTGTTAATAGTGAACTTGAGAAGAGAATAAGTATGCCGGCCGTGAAGCCATTCCTGAAAGAATGGCAATTTGGTGATTGCTTGCAGAAAGCAAAAAGCTTGAAAAGTGGGGGCCTTAAGATGAATGCCTTAGTGCGTTATTACCTACTGGCTGCCTTGGTATTAATCTGACGAGTTTTAAATCCTTCAGTTATGTTGGTGTCCTCTATGTAATTTAGCTGCAGCATTTTTCAAAAGCACAAAATGGTATACAAGAGTCATTCCTTTCCTTCGCACCACGCAAGACATTGTCAAAGCTGTGTTGTCACGTTAGGATCAATCACCCTGACGCTTTTGTACCAACTCTTCCAAATGTGAAGGTGGCAGTGCAACAGCTGGGTGCTGCCGGGATGCAGGTTGAGAAAGGAGACGTGATGGATGTGTTGGCACGCCACGACACGTATGCTGTCAGCTTTGAGGTCCAGCAAGCATCGATGCCAGCACCAGAACCATCTGCAACCCCTTTCCCTGAGGCACCAGACCATCCACTTGTAGGGCCAGCACCTGACAAGCTAGCCAAAAGCTCTGCCTTCTCTCCCCTCCCCAATGGTGCAGATCCAGCTTGGCTGGCACAGTACGCTGCTTTGAAAGCTCTCAACGGCCAGTTTGGAAAAACGGCGACGCAGGATCCTCTTGCGTTCAGAAAACTGACTCGTGCAGGTGTGTACTAAATCTCTGCTCCATCGATTTTTTCTGATTTATTTTTCCCCCTTCATAATGTATGTGCTGTGATCTTTCCTATGCAGCACTTGCCATGGCAGCCAGACCTGGAGAGCATGGAATAAGTGATCAAGCGCAAGTGGCTGCCATTGCTAGTCGCCTGTGTGGATGAATGCACGTGTATTCCTTTTTTTGTGAGCTGGCACCCAGAGAGGATATCCAAGGCACTGTCTAAGTGTGAACATAGGAGGCTAGCTAGATCTGTCAAGTATTTATACTGCATGTTTAAAATGTTACTGTATTTCATATTGACACACTATTTTGTAACGAAAACATACGACGTTAGGTAAGCGCTGCTAGTGTCTCCATTAGCAGTGCCGTTCTATATAGGGTCTGGAAGTATGATGGTTTGCTTCCGTATTGGCATGTCTCAGTTTGTGCATGAGCAGTAAGTGTGCTGGTAGGGTGTCACGGTGATTGGGTAAGTACCAGAATCGCAAAGGAGGTGGCTGGGCCGTGTCTAAGAAATATGTGTGTGTGTTGCGATTTGGAGATATTAGTATCTGGACCGGTTGGAAAGATCTGCATCAAGACTCAGGGTTTTGATAGAGGAATCAGCGTAAATATGTACAAAATCAGAAATCATACGGTTTAATCAGGCATCTTGGTGGTATCTGATGATTTATTGCCCTTTTGTTGCTGGTTTGTTAGCTCGCTGCCGGCAGGAACATTGCTGTGTTAAGCTGCCACACTTGATTGGTTGCAGCGCCGACTTGTGAGTGTATGACAAGCAGCCAGAAGAGATGTTTTGCCTGCTGGTTGAGACTAGTGATTTCGATCAGTAAGCTGGAGAAGCCAGAAACATGGTTTAGTTTCGGCTTGTATTATCGAATTTGATGTTGCACAGCATCATTCTGTATCCCTACTGTCATTTGTCTTGATCTTCCAGGCTTGTCTCACAAGCTTCTCTGCGCATTGATGGGCAATCTAATTAAAATGCTTAATTGCACAGTGTTTCGATCTGACAATGTGGATCAGGTTGGAGGCAGAAGCCTGCACACCATAAGGAGAATTGCTCAGATATGTTTGTAAGTGTGTTCATTGTGAGATTTTGGTTTTTTTCTTGAGTGCTGTAGTATGTAAACAAATTACTCCAAGAAGGCCGGCTGTTCACTGGGTTTATACCTGGATTTGTACTTGCAGGTACCCAGCTGGGTATAAGGTAAGGTAAGGTTACATCGCTGTATATGCCTCCGGGGGGCATCTGAGCGGAAGCTTGGAAAAAGCCTGAAACCAAATCAAAAAGATGCTAGAAAAAATCAAGGGAAAAGGGCTAGGCACTCAGCCACAAAATAGGCCACACCATATATATCTGGTTGGTTCATAAAAGTCATCAAACGAGTTGGACTATCTTCATATTGAGGTGGAAGACTTTTAACCGCGATGAAAGACACAAACCTTCCACCATATAATCGTCTGTGACCAGTAAGTTTACAACGAGTTTTAGAGAGCATGCTGTCCAGCTGCACCATAATAATGTGGCCATACAATCACGGCTTGCGAAAAAAATCTGCTCTCCCTCAAGCGGCAGATGCGTTCAGGCTGGTCAGGCTGGTCTTCATACGCACCACGTCCTTGGTGTGTGTGCCAGAGGTGTAGCTGACTAGGGCATTGACCTTTTGCCAAGTGCTGCCCTCAAACGATGCACCAGCCTCTGGCTTAGGGGTGTTGTTGGCACGGTTCTCTACCTTACGTGCGCTCAACCGCTTCTCACGCATCTCTTTCACTTTTTCCAGGTGCTCTGTGCCCTTCTCCTTCATGGCCGTCCTGTGCTGCAGCTCTTCCTTGTCTTTTTGAGCCAGCTCTTTCTTGTTCTTCTTCCTCCACTGCACCCGAAGATCCTTGCTCTCTGGCTCAGGAGGGGGGGCTGCAGGCTCAGGGATGACTTCACTGTCCATTAAAGCAACGTTCATCTCTTGAGGCGCCTCTGGCTCAACAAGGCCATCTCCGTCTGCGGCAGGTGCTGTGAAAGTGTCATCCTCGGGCATCATTTGCTGCTGGAAGTTGGGCTCTGCACTAAAGTCTCCATACTCCTGATCCTGCTGCTCTTGCTCAATGGGAGCCTGCTGATCCTGAGGCGCTGCCTCGCCTCCGAGAAAATTGTCCATTGTTAGCTCAAATTATATAAGGCAACAAATATAAAAAATATCTGTAGCCTACCACATTCTTCAAAAAAGAGGAGCCACTTTGGTGTCAGATCTTTAATCCATAAAAATTAAAAAAGCATCGGACACCAGCAGGAAGGCTGCAGGCTCGGCCTGAAAACGGCTTCTGGTGAGAGTGGCTACAGTACTAGAAAGGGCGCGTCTGGTATACAAGGGCCAGCTCCTATAAAGGCTCTAGGGAGTGAAAGTTGTAGACGTTTTGTTTTCGGCAACATCCATGGATGCAGAACATCTCACCTGGAGAATAAAAATAAGAGAACCTGTCCAGTGGGGATCAGGTGGTTGGGATGCAGGAGCTTGCATGCCACCAGAAGTATTGCTCAGATATTTTTGAGGGTTGTGTTCGCCTCCTCTGTATGATCTTATTTCTCTTGCGAACCTGAACGGATGTAGGCTTAGTTTTTTTGTAAGTGCTGTAACTCCGAGGCTGTGGAGTGTTTTTTTTGTGCTGCTGTAAATGGTGCCTCTTGCTCCTAGTAGGATGGGTTGGAGGGTTTTGCAGTGCCTGAATAAGTGAGACAATAACAGCTAAGCTAGTGCCTTTTCTGCTTGTTGGTTAGGGGAAGTGTCTACACAGTATTTGGTTTCGACCAGGTGTTTATCGCGTTTGTTTGGATGGATGTCTCTTGCTTCCATAGCTAGGGGAAACGGATTGGCAGGGTCACCTGCTAGGTTATTACGGGCGATTTTCTTTGCTTTATTGGCAGACCTAGTCTGATACGTGTTTGCTGGGTTTCGTTTGGGGTGTAATTGCTGGGTCGGAGAAACTATGATTGCATCTGGCTTGCTAAATTTTCGCCGCTGTTGTACATTGTGATTGGAAAGTAGTAGCCAGGTTGGGATCATTCCTATCTGTTCCTCTTCTGAAGGGCGTACACTGTCTTGTTGTAACATTTCTTCACGACTGCCTACGTCTGCTTGTGCTAGCAGGCATGCACCCTATGTGCCTTGTTAGTATCGCTTTTATAATCATTCGTCCAGCAACGCTGTGCCTGTTAATAATCATTTATTGATCATGGTATTACTGCAGCCTGACAGCATGTGGTAGGTGCCCTCTAGCTTTTAGCTTTTAGCAGATGGGTAGGTTAACAAGCCTTTTATATAATTGCACTGAGCAGCACACTTTTGGTTGTATATCACAAATTTGTGCGGCAAAGCATGACATTTCTCTTTCCTCCAGAGGTGACACTTGCATTTTTCCAAAATGAGTTGTCATTCTCGACAATGCCTTCCTTGATCAGTTCCTGGTATTTTGTGTAGCACTTTGTGGACTGACGGCTTGCAACCTTTTTTGATTTACTAGGACCTAGTTTGTATTGGACGGCCGTGCATGCATGCTTTTACAGCGTTGAAATCTGAGAAACGAAGAACTTTTCTGCCGGAAGCCCTGTTTGGCAGGTATTAGGATTATCTGGTAGGCAAGCTGGGGGAGGGTCTTACGTCCTTGGTGGCCAAGTGATAGATGAGTGGGGATGGGTGTCAGTGTTAATGTGGATATCCTGGCAATTTGATTTTCCGCAGAGCATTTTGCTATGGCATCAGCACACTCATTCCCTAGGATGCCAGCATAAGCTTTAGCCTTGTAGGGATAGACAGTGTAATTAGATTGCTGGATGTGGTGTACAATGTTTTATAGCAGTTTGGCATGTTTGTGCTGTTTCATGCGCTGGGGGTAGAGGATGCTGTTATCGGTTAAAACAACAAAAACACCTGCTAGCTCGGCTCTGTCTATGGTTTTGTTGATACTTGTCCCTCCTGGGTTTAATGCGATGATTTTGTTAAATTGAGGGTGGTTCACTCCAGCTCCAATAGACTGAGATCCATTTTCTTGGTTTGTAGTACAACTCCCATCTGTAAATGCCAAATTCTTTTTTTAGGGGCCTTGAGTTTTAGCAAGCACTTTTGTAGCATAGGATGCGAAGGGACTTGGCTTTGTAATGTATCGCTTATGCCGCGCATATTTGCATTAATAATTGTGTTTCTTGAGTCTTTGGGGAGCCTACATATTTTTGCCATTCTTGGCAGTATCCTTTCAGTTGGCGGTTCAAGGAAACATATGGTGCCTGCGTTTCTAGAATTTCAGGTTGCCTCTGGTGATATGTCTTACTAAGATGGGTTATTTGTGATGATTTGCTCCTTTGCAGCTCTGTTCCAGACTGCTAGGATGCGCATGCCCCATGTTACGTCTTGCAGGGGTGGTGTTTTGTTTTGCTGGTAGAGGAGTGGCATGTAACACACTTTTTTGGCGAAGCCCCAGTCATGGGGCGCAGCCCCTAGGTTTGATGTCTTCCCACCAAAGTTCACACCAGTGTGCGCAGGCCCGCCCAGTGCACCCCCCGCCCCCAAAACTTGCACAGTGACCCAGACATACAAATCAGGCAGCCCTGTGGTGTCAGGGGGTGGGGAGGGGCAGGGGGTGGTGCTGCTGGGCGCACCCCGGAACGAAAGTTTGGAAAGTTGAGAATCACGGCTTGGCCAGAGCCACGCAGCCAACTTCCAGGTCTGAAACTTGGCAGGCAGGCCGAGCAAAGTTTTTTGTCGGGGCATACCAGTTTTGGTGACCAGGGGTGCAGTGAGAAGTGCTGTGGAAAGAACTGACTCAATGTTTGGTAGCTGGAAGAAGCTGCCCGGCGGAGACCAGCCCATGCACCCCCGACAGCATCTGAAAACACAGGCGTCATCATAAAACGTCCCTGAATGTGGTTGCAAGGTCCGCGGCCGAAGGAAGACGTGGACGGAAAGTTCGCTGCCCCATGCAAGCACACGACTGGGTGCACGGATTTCCACAAATCAAGTTGCAAGGGTAATTTAAAAATTTATGTTTAATAATGCGATTACGATGGGAGCGTGTTCTGAGAGGATGCGAGTCTCCATGTTTGACTGACAGATGTGAGCAGGTTGAAGGCATGCATGCCCGTGCACACGCGCATACACACACACACACACAAACACACACACACACACACACAAACACGCACGCACGCACGCACACAGGCATGCACGCACACATATACACACGCATGCACACACACGCACACACACACACACACACACACACACACACACATGTATAAGCGCGCACAAAGCACACACAAATTGCCAATTCACAGCGCAAAAGGCTTCGCCAACTTTTCAGCATCGCTTGCGATGCTTCCCCCTACTTGTCCCTTAAAATATTTCCAAGGAAAGTGCAGACATCCTTATTGTCAGTGCAGGTTTTGTGAAAGCGTTGGTGCTGTTTTCCATCCAGTCTGGGAGCAGTAGGAAGGTAGCGGTTGCCTCTTGGTTATTCAAGGCAGATGCGGTTGCAGGTTGCACTACTTTGAGCATTTGCTAATCTCCATACATCAGGTGGCAGAAGGTGGAAAATCCAGTGATTGTGCATTAAACGCATTTATTCTGGAACCAAATTCTCTGTCTCTTGGGTGGGGTGTCCAGAACTATTCAAGCTCTGGGGTAAAATCTAGAGGTGAGGCCATTCTCTTTTGTGACCAGGGCACAGTTGCGAAAGGCTGTCATGTAATGGGTGGGCAGAGCCTGGAAAACGTGAGCATTCAGCCTTGGTATTGTTCACCGAGTTACCTGTCATTGAGAGTCGTGGGAGTCGGTGGATTAGTCGGTGGATTTCTGTTGCAAGGTGTTGGATAGGGGGAGATGGAGAGGATGAAGATGACTTCGACAGCAGGGCGTGTACGCCTTGATGACGAGCAGAGTTGTATGCATCCTGTACAAAGCTGAGGCACTGAGGGGTGAGGATGCTGGAGCATTTACCATCTATGCCATACACACATGTCACCTCTGAGAGGGTCTGAAATGTGACTTCTGCTTGCCAGTCATCTGTTCGCCACGAGCGGTGGCGGTTGTCTAGGTGTGTCATATGTCATATTGCTCACTGTCATGTGATGCCTCTTGTACTGGAGGTGGTTAGGTAAGATCAACCTTTCTGGTCCATAGCTATTTCACTTGTGTGTGTGTTGCCTGTGCCCTTGATATTGTTTTGTGGGTCAGTAGGTGGCATGTCAAAACGAACTTTGCCCCTGATATGTCTGCCTAATATAGATTTCCATTGGGGAGTATGCCTGTTGGGATCCTCCAATCTTGCCGGGCCAAATTGTCCATATTTTTGTCCGTGGGTTCAGTTCTTGTGTTAGAGGTGGACATGATGCTTGTGTCGTACTCTTCAGCCATTTTTAAGTAGTTAGGGTTGGATCTGATCATCTTTGCGGCTTCCCACGTTAACTCCCATTTGACCAGCCATATTTCGCTCTCTGTCCATCTATGCCAAAAGTTTCCCGTTGCTCCTCAAAGAGGTCATGGCAGTTTGGGCAGTGCCATTCTTCCCAGACCAATTAGAAGAATGCCTGTTGGGAAACTCCAATCCTCACTAGGCCAGGTTGTCCATATTTTTGTCCGTGGTTTTAGTTCTCGTGTTGGTGGACATAATGCTTGTGTGAATGCGTCATAGCAGGAATAGAAGGCCTTATGAGCTCAGGATCTGTGACAAATGTGACTGGCACTCTGTTCAGGATGAGGAACACATTTGCTGGACTGTCCGCATGAACATCTTGTTAGCCTTCGCACACAGCACCGCCAGCTGGTCTTCCCACCTCAATACGAAGATAGCCCAACTCGTTTGACTTTTTTTATATCAACCAGATATTTATGGCGGTGTGGCCTCTTTTGTGGCTGAGTGCCTAGCCCTTTTCCCTTTATTTTTTCTAGTGCTTTTTTGGTTTGGTTTCCGGCTTTTTCCAAGCTTCCGCTCAGATGCCCCCCAGAGGCATATATAGCGATGTAACCTTACCTTACCTTACCTAATGCTTGTGTCGTCGTACTCTTCAGCCATTTTTACGTAGTTAGGGTTGGATCTGATCATCTTTGCCGCGGGGGTCTCTTATTAGTTGGCTTCCATTTGACCAGCCACATTTCGCTCTCTGTCCATTTATGCCAAAAGCTTCCCGTTGCTCCTCAAAGAAGAGGTCGCGGCAGTTTGGGCAGTGCCATCCTTCTGATTGGTCTGCACTTGGACGGGCATCATGGTTGTGATATCAACCAAGTTGCATAAAAAAAACTATGATAGGTGCAAAAGCACATGCTGCACTGAAACACACCTCGCTCGTGGTCTGATTCTTTTTCGTCCGTATCGTCCGTTCTATCCTTGCTTTGGGGTGTCCAACAGACTTAGCTGACACCCAAGAGGATGACGTGGAGGGAAACGGAGGCTCCTTGAAGATGGGTGCAGGGTTATTTGTGCTTGTCCATCTTTGCGGCATGCAATTGATTCTGGGGTCTAGTGCACACACAGTACTTGATCTCAGTGAGGTGGATGCATGTCACGATAATGTTTGCCTTCCTGCAGCCCTCCGGATCCTCATTGATCTCTTTTGTCTTTTCTGTGGTGGAGGAATTTCACAATATCTGGTGCGAAAGTGGCCCCTTTCCCTTATATAGTGTGGGGAGTGGCCTTTTTCATTGCCTGCGTAGTATCTCTATAATAATATTCAAAGAAAACTTGATGCCACCATAACATATGCAGAGAAAGGATGCCACACAATAGAACACGTAAGCCGGTGCTGCAACACCCATTGCATTAGCTAACATAAAAAAATTACAAGTGCGAAATGGCTGCAACACTCATTGCATTAGCTAACAAAAAAATTTACAAGTGCGAAATGAGGGCAAAACGCACAGGCTCAGTCTAAATCAGAGTCTTCATCACTTCCTGTCTTTGAGAAATTAGTTAACCCTTTGCGAATTTGGCTCTTGTAGGCTGCTGCCTTGGCCTCCTCTTTCTCCTCGTCAGTCATCTCTGGTTGGGTGACAACCTGCAAAGACATGCAAAAGCTTCAAGGTTGCAATCCTGCCCTGAGAGAAAAAAGGCGAAAAATGGCTAGGGAATCTAGGAGCTGGCAGTGAAAACCACTTTTTTCACGTATTAAGCAAAGGGAGCCACTTTATTTTCAATTACCGTTCTAGTTCCTCCACCAGAAAAAGGGAGGGAAAATAATTGGGAAATAGGCGAATAGCAGGCTTGGCCTAAAACTGGCTGCTGATGAGTGTTATTAGCACTACTGGGAATGCGCTCTGGTTAAGCAATAGAACGCTCCTTTCAGATGTGCTCTTAGTTTACAATCACATGCTGCAAGCCATTTTTTGCAAGGTAAAATAATAAGCGCAAGGGGGGCTGCGTGAGTGAACAATAAAATTTACACGACCAAGGCTGGAGGCCAGCTTATGAAAAATGTTTCCAGCATGATAATGGGTGGGAGTAGGTAAGGCTGGATCATTCTTCATGGAACGGCTTGATATATACAGTAAGAAGCCCCTTCTGGTCAAGACACAGCAAAGTTGTGTGTTTCAGGCTTGGTTACAACATGGAAATAATGAGCCATACGCGTGCCTTTCCTCTCAGAGTCCTGTTACTATGCCAACTCTGTCAAAGTTCCCTTCGGGTCAATTCACTCAGAGGAGCACTCACCTCAGCTTGGTGCATGCGGTCTTCCAACGCTGAAGTCTGGAAGTCATCAACCCCGCCTAGACCGTCAAACCCAAGCACCTGGCCCACCACAACCCCCCGCCTGAAGAATATCGTGCATGGCAGCATTTGGATGCCCAGCTTGACAGTGAAGAAGGGTGCATTCTGTATGCGATCAGAGGGGAATGTAAAAAGGGCTGCCTTCACAAATGTCCACTTTAACTTGGAATACCTCCCTGCGCTATCTGTCAGTGTGCTGCATAGAAGCGTGCAAGGAAACGGAAGCACTTTCTATGCAGGCATAAAGTTGTGGGTGCAGGGCGCCGCTGTCCAAAGTATCAAATGCTGCCCACACTGTTTTGAAAGTGTTGGTGAAACAGAGAGCTGCTTCCCAAAATATGCCGGTGTTAAAAAACATGTGGTACAGGAAGGGATCCCTGCAAGTATTTTTCTTGGGGTGCGGGTAGACATGTAGAAACAGACGCGCGCACAACAAATTCACACACACACACACACACGCACCAATTGCACATTCAGAAACCCTTGCTACCCACCGGGGCGCTGAGCTTGACAAAGCGCGTGGCAAAGTATCTCCTCGCCAGGATGGCCAGGTGCTTGTCCATGATCTTGCAACGCTCAAAGTCCCTGTGAAAGAAGTGGACCACCACCAGCTCTGCCTTGGTCACTGTCTCCAGGAACTCCCCCTCTGTAATTTCCTCCAAGAGGCCATGCCCCCTCCGTGACATCTCTTGCCGCTTTTCCCTCTCCGCTCGAAGCTTAGCTATCCGCTCCTCGTGCAGTTTCTGTAGCTCAGCGTCATCGAACAGCTCATTCACATCCAACGCTATCTCCCTGTTGCCTCCCTTGGGCTGCCCCTCCTTGCACACCAGATCCTGCAGGAGTAAGTGGCATGCAGCAGGTGAGTGTGAGATATGGGCAGTATTTGTTCTAACACATCAGCATCGTACAGGATGCCAGCTGCATTTTCAGTGTGTGTCTGCATGTGTCTGTGTTTTTGTGTGTGTGTATGTGTGTAGAGATGTGCGTGTGTGTGTCTGCATGTGTGTGCGTGTGTGTGTGTGTGTGTGTACGCGTAAACATGTGTGTTTGTGTAGATGTGTGTGCGTATGTGCATGACATGTTAGTATGTATTGTGAGTGTGTGTGTGTTTGTGTGTGTGTGTGTACGTGTAAACATGTGTGTTTGTGTAGATGTGTGTGCGTATGTGCATGACATGTTAGTATGTGTTGTGAGTGTGTGTGTGTTTGTGTGTGTGTGTGTGTGTGTGTGTGTGTGTGAACGTGCTTATGAAACACATATATATGCTCGCGCGATAAAACTTGTAAAAGCCTGTCTCTCCCCGCTCAAGCAGTTGTGTCCATCTGTCACTCCCACAATTCGAAGGCTTTGAGCCTGAGGCACCAACAGACTATGCATAATCTAGTATGTTTGAAGTAGAAAATGGGGCTGGCCCACATTTGGGCATGCAAGCGGAGAGAGCTTCCCACCTTTTGGTAGTTTCGTATGGCAGCCAGCATGGTCTGGCTGTGGGCAATGTTGTTCATGTTCGCGCCAAAAGCCTCGGCATCTGCCTTGTACAAGGACTCGTTCCCCGCCATGATGCAAAAAAGCAAATACCGCAAGTATCACGATATGATAATAACAGTAATTATATTATAAATAATTCAAGTTATTTGATTGTGCTAGGCGACTGATCATGGCGCCCAAAAAGAATCTGGCGGATCCATCTGAGGACCTCCTGAAGATGGCTACTCAGCTGTTGACCATGGTATGCTTCCTTTGTGCGTGCATGTATGCCCATAGATTTATCACTTGAAGTTTGTGTTGGGGCGGAATGGTTTTGATGGTGTACGAACTTGTGTGTGCACGTGCTTGTGCAGGCCAGGGACAACAAGTTCAAGGAGTTGGAAGCCGTGGCGAGGTGCGCTACAGCACAAGTGTGCAGTGGTTAAACTGAAATCAGTAACTCAAATGTGCTGACCCGACACGCGCAACACACACTCGCAGCCTGGGCATGCCTGTGACTCTAGGAAATCAAATGGTAAGGTCGGCTGCAATTTGAGCCTGCAGCTTCATAAAGTTCTTATTCCATACATTCATACATTAGCGTACATGTGACGTACGCAAACGGTACAACAAGTACTGATCATACCTGTTGTTGTCATGCTTAGGGCCAGACAGCTTTACACATCGCATGCCTGTGGGGCAACTTGGAGTCTATAAACGTGCTACTCAACGCGGGCGCTGATGTGAACACCAGAAATACCAGGTGTGCAATCACTCCTAGTCTATTTTGCGCATTTGTTTTCCCAGTAAGACATGACATCCTGCATTTATAAATTTTTTCAACAAACCCGCCATTGGTGCAGGGGAAGCACTCCGCTACATTTTGGTGCCGCTGCCAAGAAGAATGCAAAGGCAGTTTGTGAAGCGCTGCTCAAGTGAGTTATTTTTCTTTGGCGGCCTTGTCCGTGTGTTCACTGCGCTCACATGCATGCTCCATGCACACTGCACACTTTGCTGACACAAGTAACAACTCCAAGGCATTGTCGTTCTGGAGGAGAGCCCTTGACACGCCGTGCACCTAGCTACCCCTTAATTGCTCTGCTCATCGCGCACATTATAAACCATGCACAGGCGTGGCGCAGATGCAGACGCCATTGACATGATGGGACGGGCACCATTTGAGATGGCAGAGTCTGATGCCGTGCGCTGCCTTCTGGGAGGCCCTGACCCCAGGTGAGCCATTGGTTGCCCAAGTCAGTCTAGACCACTCTGATTTAATGGAATGCTGCGATTGCTTCTGGCTCCTTGCCTCTATTACCAAAATTTCAAAACGAGCACCCACAATGATTTGGAAGGAAAGAGTCGCAGCCTCTTCAGCTTTGCTTCCTGTTGTAACTTTTTGGAGAAAGTCAACGACCTCTTTTTGAACACTATGGCTACCACGCGATTTTTCACTCTGAAGGTTATTTGAGCTAGCAGGAGATGGCAAACCAGCTGAGCTCCAAAAGCTACTGGCTGAGGAGGCAATCGAGTCTGTGTGTGTGATGGACAGCGGCGGACGAACTCCTTTGAATCTAGCCATCTTGTCTGGAAACCTGGATGCTGTTAAGGTCAGTTTGTACTGCACAAGGTCTCACCTGTCTTGAGAGGTTTCCTGTTTAGTCATTTTCTGTTAGCACAAATTGGAGTTGGTGTCGACGAGAGCTTTCTTTGGAGTGGCTTTCTTGGGCCAGAGTTATTATATATAGGGCCACCTGCCGGCAATATGTGCTTATATTCCTGTGTCATTTGCTTGCTTTGTTCGTTGAAGAGCGTAAGAGAAGAGCGAGGTGCTTGGTTAGACATTCTACCCTATGCTTCTTGTGCTTCCAAGTCAATAATTTTCAAGCGTGGATTACATACAGATGGTGAGTGAGCAACCGCGCTTAAAAAAGCTTACCTCGCCCACACAGGCAATCTTGGAGTTTGACCCCAAAAGCCTTGACATGCCTGATGCAGCCGGGGACACTGCAATGCATGTAAGTCGGTCCTGGTGCTTTGACTCGGTTCATTTATAAATTGTTTCTTTTACGTCTGGATCCAGTAAGCGGATGATTGTCTAGAACTAGGCACTCAATCACCTATCCTACAAGTGGATCCCACACCATTGCAGCCAACTTTTTCTGACGACTGCTTGAGAGGAGCTGCCTCAGTACACCAAGCAAGCAGCACACCACAGCATTGTACGCCCTTTGTTGTGCAGACTGTGGTGGAGGAGGGACATAAGCCCGAGATCTTAGCCCACCTGCTGTCCCTCAAGCCAAAAAGCCTAAATGCCCAGAACATGAATCGCAGGTGTGAAACTTGCTTGGTGCAATATTATTGCAAATGTTTGCTGCTGCTTACTGGACGCCATTAGTATGGCATAAACACCATGCGCTGACGGTAGTGAAATGCTTACAAAATTGTTTTAAAGTAAGATCTGTTCGCTTGCTGCCGCTTTCGCAGATGCCCCTCTAACGTGCAGGTCAGGATCTATTGATCTGGCTGCAAGCCTTTTTAAATCCATGCCTGTGGTATGCAGGGTAATTAAGCAAAAGGCGGTTCACAATAAGGAGACCAACATGTCGTTGGGAGATCCTACTACGATCTGTGCTCACCAACCATTAGGACATTAGATATTTAAGGGAGGGAGATGTATCTAGCACCACCTCCTCAAAATTTTCCGAATGCTCAATAGAGGTATTATGAAGCTCCATGTTACTAAATTCATAAAAAAAGCTGAGGATTAATTGTGTGCACATCGCCACAGTACCAGTAATCAATGATTTGCTATGAGTTGTTGTAACTTACTGCTAGACTGCCTGATTCCTAACATGAGTGAGCGCACATATTCTGCCACGAGTCATCACAAGCACCTGCAATTGGCAAATTGACTCGCTAACCTATTGTTGAATGTGCATAGCCATGCATAACCGCAACATGCAAGCATTATAGGTAAGGGTGTGCCAGACTCAAGTCGAGGCTTGACGTCACTGCTGTCCAAGCCTAGACGGCAACCAGGGTGTCCATTTTGGGGGAAATCAAGAGAAATTCCGAAAATTCCTAAAAATGGGGAAATCTACCGTTTCTTGTATAGTAGTACTAAGTGTTCTATTTCGGCTCAGCTCCACCGAATGTTGGAGGGGAAATTACACATGGCCAACCATCCAGCAGAAAACACTGCCCAAAAACTCTGCCAAAAAACTGGAGAGAGAAAGCTGCCTACAACAGACTGAACACTGAACTGGCTAAAGAACTGAAACCTCTCCTAGAAGAGAACAAGGAAGTTAGCAGCTGGACCGTTGACATACATACCTGCCAACTAAGACAGCAAGAAGTGAAAGTTGAGAGGAAGAGGGGAAAACTTAAGCTAACGCTGACTGAAGACCAGGTGTAAAAAGGATGGTTCCCACAGCGCAAGCTGTGGCAAGACAGTTCCAACTGACATACGGTTGCACTCGCCTCCAAGAACGTGAGTACATCTGCAGCAGGGTGTAGAGTACTCTGTAGTTTTTGTGTTATGTAAACGCTAAAAATGGCACATCACGATGTCACAGTCTTGTTCAGGTGAGTGTCAAACTTTCCTTTCTTGGCACCCCAAAATGGGCAGTAATTTTGTACATTACTTTCTTTATATTATCAAATATTATGTAGAGTTATTTGGGACTTATTTCCGGCCAATCTGCGTGCGTATACCTGTCCAGGCAACGCACATGAGAGAATCAAATATTTCCTACATTTTTTTCAGCCTTCTCTTCACGATATTGATTACAAATATAAAATATGCTCCAGAAAAATTCCGGCTCAATCTGCGCAAGTTTGAGAGTGGTTTTCTAACCGGAATGCACTAAGTAGGGCCTATATCGACGAGCCTCGCCCTTGACGATGCTCATTGAGCCTTGCTGGCAAAATCATTCACCCAAGTTACCCATGCTCAATTATAGGGTATTATAGGGTAAATGCATTCACACTGACGTAGGGTTGGTCAGAACATATATATAGTGTACACAGCATAAATGGCATGGAAATCACCAAATACATGGGCATATAAGGAGTATGTTTAGGGTTCTGACCAACCCTACTCCTATGACATTCAACTCCATGCAGTGAGTACTCTGCTGGCAACTGGCTGCTACGTGGTGAAGTTGTAGAGCCGCTTGACAAGACCCCACTGATGGTGGCCATTGAGTCAGGAAACCTGGACTCAGCACGCGTACTCATTGATGCAGGCAAGTGAGAGGGATTGCCTTTACACGCTATTGATTCCATTATTTTGCAAGTCTTCGTTGGAACTCCTTGGTTCAAAATCAGCCGCAAAAATTCCTCTCTTTCACCATTCCCTCATTGTTACGCTGGTGTCCTGAAACTCAATCCCAATCACAGGGGCAGACCTAAACCATGTTGACTTTGAAAAGCGTGCACCAATTCATCTCGCTCTGGAGGATGGCAATGAGGAGGTGGTGGAGATGTTGCTGCAGAAAGGCGCAGACGCAAACGTGCCTAGCCAAGATTTCGTGTCATGCCTACACTATCTGGCTACAAGGTAGTTGGGGATATGAGCATTATTTATGCCTATGTAGGTCTTTGGCCAAAGAGGTCTCTGCATATTTAATCTGTGTGTGTGTGTGAGTGTGTGTGTGTGTGTGTGTGTGGAAACTGGATTGCTTGCATTCTCGCACTGTTGGTGCGTGAGAACAGGATTATGGAACAGCCAAGGTGAACAGGACACTATTTTAAGCTCGGAAGTGTTTGCGATAGCGGCAATAGAACAAACAGAAATTAAATTCACTTTCTCTATCTGCATTGCTAATTTCAGGGGGCCGATCAACCTCTTGAGGCTCATCCTAGAGAAGGGAGGGAATGCACAGGCAACAAACGAGGACGGCTGGACCCCTTTGCACTTGTCCAGCAGGTATGACTGCCACTGTGTTCTTAATCTTCTGCTCGCAATTGATCTCGCATGCCACCTAGCCCGTGGTATAGGGTTGCTTTGCATACCGATGTCCTGCAATGAAAATGTGCGCAACGCGCCCATAATTGTTTCAGGCGGCACTTGCTTGGCTTGGTTTGCGTCAGTATTTACGCATAAATATGTCAAGAACATGATTAGGGGTTGCCAAAAAAAGAATTTTGTGTCTTTACTACTCCATTTTGGACTGACTAGTTTCCTACGATTTAATCTGCATTCAGGTCTGGGAAGGAGGACCGTGCCGCTGCATTAATACAGGTGGGCTTTGCCTGTGCTGTCCTTTTTAGTCGTGGTATTGCCAACCAGGAGGCCAAAGCTGTCAAGATTTATAAAGAGCAGGTCAGGGACCAGGTTAGGGACTCTAGCAAATGGAGCGCCTTTGCAAACACAAGCATTTACAAAATTTGTGCTTTTAGGCGGGGGCCAACGTGAATGCAGTCAACTCCCAAGGCTCTACACCACTCCACTTGGCAGCCGTCAACGGTGAGCACTGTTATGAACTTTGATTATTTCTCAATTGTTTTTGTAAATCGTAAGACTTTGCCATGTCTCCCATCAATCTATCAATTTTGTAGAACAAAGCAGACTATTTTTTGCCCTGCATGTTTTCCTTCAGCCTTCTTTTCTAGCAATCTCTCAATATTAGACTTACCGTTGTGGTTCCAACCTGCAGGCCACGTGAAATTGGTGCAGCTGTTGCGGACCGCTAAAGCTGACATCACCCTTCCAAATAAAGCCGGAAAGACGGCCGCTGAGGTCGCTAAAACGCCAGAAGTAGCCAAGGCAGTCAGTGAATAGAAGGAGAGTTGAGGTTGTGTCTGTCCTTACACGCATTGCCTATTCCAGGCAACCTGAGGTTCAATTTCTGCATTTTCTTTCTAGTAAATATGGAGAGCAACCTATCTGAACTGTTTGTAAAAAGTACCGCAGTTGCAACCAGCTTAGGTGGGGTGAGCAAATGAAGGTGCACGAGCGAAAGGCAGCGCGCCTCCCTTCTTATAATTTGAATTTGCCTACCAGGAGTACGAGGAGCACCAATGTATTTGAGCAATGGCGCCTTGCATCCAAAGCTGTGGCAGCAGCAAGTAAGACACGTTTCCTAGCATGAAGTATTACTGCGCTTAAACCCAGTGGTTAATAAGAAAGTCGGTTCATCACAATGCAATGGCCCTTCAGGCTACAGACAACAACCGGCGGTCAAAGAAATTGCCGTCTTAATACATTGAAGGAGATAGAAGGGACATTAAGTAAAGAAGCTGGGTTGTTCAAGTGAAACACCCCCTAGTGGGATGCATGCAAAGCGCAGGCATGCAAAAAAAGCATTAGTTAAATACTAGAAACAGAAACATTCATCAGCGTTGTCCAATCACCCATCCACCATCATGATGGTGAAGCCCACAATGACACAATCCAGGGGGGGTTTTGAAAGGCTGTCACTACCCGTAGTTTTGTCTGAAGGCAGCTTGTAACGATCCCCCCAGAAGCTCATGTCATCGTAGCTGTAGACCTGGCTTGGTATGACATCCAGCTGCCTTAAGCGATGCGCATGAGTTCTGTCTCAAAAACCAGCCCAGCATTGCCAGGGATGGTGGGGGGTGCCCCAGCCTCGCCTGTGAAAAAACAAGATGCCGGCAAGGAATGTGTGGGATGCTTTTTAAACAACCAAGCAATTACTTGCTTGTAACTACTGGCCAGAAGGACAAAGAAATTGGTTTGAAACCTGTATCTTATATATTGAGAGAAACATAATGCGTTTAACTGCCAGCTCAGTGTCAAGTCTTGGAGAATAAACATGCGTGATGCTCAGTGCCCCTATATCGCTTTGTGCATCTTGCTGACTTTTCGCCTGACTCCTTCCTTGTGTTTTTTCTCCGTTTTCTGACTGAGTGAAATATTGCAAGGTTCGTCCATAAAGGTGTTAGTTCCTAATCTATGCCGGAATCGTTTACGCCATGGCATTACTTGAATTCAACTTAGTGCCCCTATAAAACATGAATATGAATCATTGAGTTCAGCAAAAACAACGCGACACCAAACGGTTCAGAGATTGTTGCCTGATTGTATGTCGCATTATATTTCCATTGCTACATTTCCCTGCCAAAAGAAAAGGGTCCAAAGCCGGACCTTCACCCCAGACCCCCGGACCTTCACCAAAATGTCCCGGGTATATTTGCAAACACCCCTGGTAAGTTGATGGTACCGGGCAGGAGCTTTCATAATTTCACTTTCTGACAGGGATTTCCACCCTGTTCCACCCTGCCCACCTGGACACCTCCCGCCACAAACTGAGTGTGCAGATGTGCATAAATATAGGCATCTAATCAAGGTTCCTACATACCTACTAAGTGGTATTTTTCTGCATTGGGGCAAAACTCTCACAGGAGATGGCTGGCCAGACTATAAGTCTTACCTCTACTGCGCTTGGTTGTTTTGCGAGTAGTTAAATAATTATTGAGGCCCCTCGCAATAAGTCAAGCCGGAAATAAATAAAGTTTTTTCATACCTCGCAATACTTAGACATTTTAATGCGGTAGTTTCTGGGTCCCCCCAATGGAACCCCATCGCCCAAAGGGGCAAGCATCACTATTTGACCTAGGTTGCACCAAACGGAAGAGGACGATGGTCCCGCTCGGGAGCTCATCATCCGCCTTCAGGCCTGATGTGCAGCAGGCAGTAGCAGCCAGGGATGCAGCCATTGCAGCC
>Ga0307942_1000671_pt1 | contig 24749 bp, 31 predicted proteins | sample OrgLakmetagen175_FD_201846 | JGI IMG/M metagenome (GOLD analysis project Ga0307942, IMG submission 201846) | Saline water microbial communities from Organic Lake, Antarctica - #175 | ecosystem: Environmental > Aquatic > Non-marine Saline and Alkaline > Saline | place: Antarctica: Organic Lake... | reverse complement strand
GCCAGAAAGGCGAAGGCAAGAAAGTGCACGGCTGAGATTGTCGGAAATATCCAAGCGAAGGTAGAGAGGCAACACAGGCTTGTGACTTTTTTGTCTGTCATTTCACCAGCTAGGAGCAATCCCCAGAAGTACACCAAAATGTGTGTGGTAAATCCTCATAATTCTGCTGGTATGGTGAGTCCCATGTGGTGTCAATCATCAAGCTCTTTCCAGCCCCCCATGATATGTTCGCGCAGTAGAGTGAGCTTGAACTGTTCCAGATTGATAGACTCACGAGATAAAATGGCATCCAAAAGTTGCTGAGACAGAGGGAATTCTTGGAGCAACTGCAGAACCTGATAAGTCCATGTATCACTTCTGTCTGCAAGGAAGGTCAGCTATCTTTGCTGGGATTTGGTCATGCTTGGAATGCATAGTGCCAATTATAACAAAACCAGATTCGCAGGCGACATACGGAATAATATATATATAACCGTCGTTGCCCGAACCAATAAGTCAATTGTCCACACCGAAATGGCAACACAGGAGAAGCAAGTCTTGCAGTTGAACTCACTAGACCCACAAGCTCTGTTGCAGCTTCAAGAGCGGATTCAAGCTGACATTGAGCGCTTCGCGCAAAGTTTGCAGTTTTTTGGCAGGTCCTCAGGGATCTACAATTCTGCAGGGAAAGCGATCAATGGCCTGACAGACTCATCTGAAGGTGGGGCGACACGCATGTGAATGCAATGTTAACACACACACACACACACACACACACACACACACACACACACACACACACACACACACACACACACACACACACACACACACACACACACACACACACACACACACACACACACAAACACACACACACACACACACACACACACATACACACACACACATGCACGCACGCACACACGTGCACACACACACACACACACACACACACACACACACACACAGTCACACACACAGACACGCGCACACACACACAGTCACACACACAGACACGCGCACACACACATACACTCTCCCGCATAGACAAGCAAATACACGCATGGACACGCACACTCACGCACAGACATGCACGTGCAAACACACACATACATGCTTCACACACGCATGCACACACGTGCACACGCACGCATAAACACACACACACATAAATGCTTCACACACACACACACACATACACACACATACACACACTCGCACACACTCGCACTCACGCTCGGGATCGCAGGCCAGGCCCTCCTGCTCCCCTTAACATCATCACTCTATGTCTCTGGAACTGTGGCAAGCACTGATCAAGTGCTAGTGGACATTGGGACCGGCTACTATGTTGAGGTGCGTGATAATATGAGCTGCGTGTCACATCCAGCCTTGTCTCACCGCCTCAAGGCAATTGGCTCCTTTGACCACTTTTCCTCTCAAGGTGGCGCTATTAAAACCCCAGAGAATACAAGGAAAAGTCAAACCATACAGGCAATGAAGACCAGGAAATGGAGCCACTTACTTAGGAACGGAGTACCTTTCAAGCTCTGGGGGAACCAAACCGTATTAGGAGAGTTGCAGCCTTGGCCTGAAACCGACTCTCAGTGAAACCTTCCTAATTATGCCTCATTCTTTCCAATGTGGAAGAAAAAATGATTACTCGTTTGATTTATGTATCCAAGATACGTAAACGGCAGCGCTCCATCAAACGGCAAGCCACAGTACACCATGCCTATGATACCGCATCCTGTGTTGCAGATGACAGCAGACCAGGGCCAGGACTACTACAAGCGGAAATTTGACAAGCTCCAGGGGATGATGCAAGGCGTTCAAGAGGTGACGTGCTTTTGGTTTGTACAGGCATGCCTTCTCAGGGCCTTTTACAAAGTCTTAATTCTCCATGCTCATGCTTACAGTGCGGCAGGCTGGTGCTGTGTTCTGCAGACAGTTCGTAGTTTCCACTATAAGCACCTTGTAAAGCAGCGTGAACCAGCCTTATTTTAACAATCTCTTACTCTTTCCATTCTGCACAGGTTCTTCAAAGCAAGCAGAATCAGCTGATGCAAATTAAGACGACATTAGCGGATAAGATGCAGAGCGTGGCAGCGCCGCAACCAGCATCCTGAACTTGAGATTTTTTAACTAACAGATATAGCTTGTGTATCTTTTCTTGCTAAAGTGCACACTCCTGATTTTGCTCTGTAACTCAAATTTGCCGGAGCACGTGACTTTCTGCGCCCACTCAGCATGCATAATTTTCTTTTTTTTTCATGCACACGATTTGCAAACCAAAATTTGATTCATTCTGAAGGTAGTTAATGAGTTCATGGCGTACTACCAGACCCTGCCTCATAAAGGACGGCACTGCCAATGGAGCCACTAGCAATGCTTACCAAACATCATCCAATGTCCCCTTTAAGACCAAATGTATCATTATGAAATACAGAACAGGCACCCTATATAATCAAAAACATGTGGTATTGTTCAAACTCTCAACAAGTCAAACTTGCCCCCTCAGCCCACAAGTAGACAGTGCCCTGCAAATACTTTCTTCTGGGAGCCAACACACGCAAATAAGGAACATGATCACCGAAAGACACAACATAGCATGCCGCATGATCTTTAAGGCTATCAGAAAAACAGGCTCCTTAGGATCATGCATTGTCTCCATAGATATAGGCAGCAACGAACGGATGACCATGCAAAACCTCCAGATCCCTGAAACAGCTGAAAGTAAAATTGTTCCCAAATGGCTCTTCCCACCCCGCTTCCCAAATAAAGACAGATTTACCTCCAGTCGCCCAGATTTTGTGCTGGTTACTCCCTCCCATCGCTGCAAAAACACAAAAACAACAAATTAATGTAGCAGGGGGGTAGGTTCTTCGAAGTGGCAGGGGGCGATTGAGGGAGACTGGGAGCACCTCGCTCAGCAGCACCGCCAGCCACTTGTAGAGCCACAAACCCCAGACAGCACCAACCTAAAGACCTCAGCAAACCTTGGCGTGACATCCACCTTGTCGAGATCAAGTACTGTGAGGACACCAGACCTTAGAACCAGCTGAACGCCGCAAAGGAACAGCACAAAGACCTTTGCATCATATTCCAAGGAGCCTCCGTTACTCTCCACATCATCCTTTTGGGTGTGGGCGGCACCATCTACAACACTCACACTCTGAAGCCTTTCAAGGAACTGGGTCTCGATTCTCAAAGAGTTAAGAAGCTTGCCTCCAAGCTCCATGTGCACTCTGTGAAATTTGCTGCTAAACTTGCTTGTCCATACCAGACGTGCCCTTCCCAGTACTGTTATCAACTGTCATCAGGAGCCGGTTTCAGGCCAAGCCTGCAACCCTCCTGATCCCCATTGATTCTTCCTTTCCTTTTCACGGTGGAGGAGCTTTACGGTACTCGGTACCAAAGTGGCTCCTTTTCCTTAATTAATGTGGGGAGTGGCTTCCACTGCCTGCGTAGTTTTTTCCAGTGATTTGCAAGTGCGACACAAGACTTTTTTGAAGGGCACGTTGTGTGTTAAGCGTACCACCACGAATTGGGCTGTCGTAAGGGAGTGTGGACACAAGCCACTGCAGTTTTACTAGTTCAGGTCTGTTGTCAAGTTCTATAATAGCATGCTTAAGTCAAACAACAGTGAGACGCTAAGCAGGGTGCTGAAAGCGGATCTGAGCACACATTCACGTTACTCCTCCTGCTGGACTGGTCTTAAATGCTTTTCAAGGGTTGTGGCGTTGCGATTCATTTGTGCGGCCAAGCAGTGCGGCCGATTACTTCCATTTCTATTCAAGAGTTCAGGCACAAATTGCGGACAGTGTGGAAAGATGTTGAGGGATTAACCCACAGGACACAAACAGCAAGTTGGCAACGGATCAATACCTTTTTGCAGTGACGTTTGATTTTATGTGCGTGCGCCTGTTTGATTGCCAAGACATTCAATACCTATTCGACTTGTTCAGTAAGCCAAAAACCTGTTTTTTTGGTAAGCACTCAAGAAGTCTTGTAAGTCAACGCACTACGGCTAATTCAGTCAATTTTCAGATGATTTCTTAAACCTTGATTGCAACAACAAGTCAGTGTCCAGATGGTTCATGATTTCCTCTTGCAACACAACAAGAACAACCTTTTCTTTTGTGCCTGAGCTTATGGATTTATTGTTGACTGGCGAGGACCAGCCAGTCACAGGCCGATCAGCCAAACAGTCTGGCTGAAGGTCCCCCATGGAATCGAATAATCCGCACAAGGGGCAGGTGGCAGGAGGACCTGTCATGTGGGTATACCTTTTGGTGTGTTTGTCTGTGCGTATCTGTCCTTTCTTTACAGAGTTTATAGAGTTATATCTATATTTAACAATCTGTTCTTGTTCCTTAAAAGTCACATTCGGCATGGATCAAAACTTGTTTCTGAGTTGGGCATGGATCAAAACTTGTTTCTGAGCAAGGAGCTTTGCATTCGGTTGCTGTGTGTGAGAGTCGGGCCGTGCTGCGCGCTCAGGCGTGTCATGCAATTTTTGCCAGAGCGGTATTTTAATAATAGTAATGATAAGAAGAAAAGGCTTCTCGGACTCATGCTCGCTCCTTCTATTGTCTGTGTGACTTTATGAAGGAATATGTATGCTGAAAGAAAAGATCAATACTCCATCAACTTTGACATATGATCAACGCTAAAACACGCAAAACCGTGGTACAACTGCCACTAGCACTCACGCAGCAGTGGGTGCACGCTGCCTGAATAACAGCGAACCAGTGGGCGACAAATTGACAAGATTTGGCTGCGAACTTACCAATTGCAGCTCATTGAGAAAGCCTGAAAGCAATGGCGCAAGCTTAGTTGTTTTGGAACAGCTCTGACAACTTTTGGAAGATGCCCTTGTTTGGGTTGTTGAGGTCAATGAAATAGTCCTGCTTGCCGATGAGCCGCCGCGCGCTGTTCTCAAACGCAATTCCACTTAGGGTCAGCTTCTTCTGGAGTACAAGAGGCTCACCGCGGTTGGTGGACACGATGACCTGCAGTTTGTGAGCACGAGCAGGGTGGCGTTTTTAACTAATTTTCGCAAAAACGAACTAGCGTACAGAATCAACGCTCGTGCTTGTCAGAGCTCCACAAGAGGACAAAGCTTTCTGACTGGCTTTGTGTTACAAAAGACGTTACAAAAGAGTGAAAAGGGGCACACACACTGTTACACCAAGGACAGTTTAAGGAGCAGGCTTGAAACGTGTCATGCCACTCATTGCACCTTCCTATTTAGAAAGCCAACGTGATCAAGGCAGGCTCTCAATCAGCAGCGCCGCAGTCACTTTGTTCGAATCTGTTCCACTCCTCCTTATCTGAGTCACTTGCAGACCTGCAACCCTCTCCAGCACTTCCCTTGGCTTTCCACATCCTTATGGCGGCCCATGGTCGCTTAACCACTTAACCAGCTAGCATCAGTTGTGAAGAAATCGGGCTAGCAAATTAGATCACAAGAAGACGCGGACCTGTGGATCCTCTGGTATGGCTCCCAACAGAGGGATGCCTAGCATCTCCTGCACGTCCTTGACGGACATCATGTCGTTTTTCTGGATCATCTCGGGCCGCACCCTGTTCACCAACAGCTTCACATTGTACACTCCGTTGGCCTCTAGCAGGCCAGCAACACGATCTGGAGTTGGAATGGATCAGGGAAGTAGTAGGTCAGAGATCAATTAATTGTTCAAAATAATCAGTAGAGCCTGTGGTTAGGAGACACCTTAAGACGTGAGATATAAACAGCAGCTGTGCCCTATGGTGCGGCAACTAATGCGAGCAAAAGCAAACTTTGATACACTGCTTTTTGCACAGTTTCCCTTTTCTATCTATTTGATGGCTACAGCGTAGCTTACCGGCATCACGAATGGAGGTAATCTCAGGTGTGGTGATGATGAGGCCCTCCTTTGCTGGCGAGATGGCATTGATGAAGCCGACGTCGATGCCTGCTGGGCAGTCGATGAGGATGAACTGGTACCCCAAGGACATGATGTTCTCACATAACTCCTCCATGTGGCGACGAGTGACGTTGTACCTGTTTGAAGCAACGGATTTTGACAGAAAAGAGTACGATCGCACTAGCTTACCAAGAATGAAACGACTCAATTTTATTTGCACGTTCCACGCCACCAGGTTTTGCGTCTGCAGCTTATCAGATGGGCGTTCATGCTGCTTGGGTTCCTGGTATCTCCATCCGTGATGTGGATGATGGATAACACTACACGCTTCAATTAGGACAGGCGATTAGAACGCATTCCTCTGGAAGCAGCGAACCCTCAGCAATCATTGCAGGCCAAGTGCAGCAATTCCATTTATAGCATCCCAGACAGGGCTACGCAATCTAACCACACCTTTGTCGGTTACGTGACATGGATAACAGGGCCAGGTTCTTCCAGCGCTTGTCCCGTATAAGGGCTTGGTCTAAACGGCACTCCCCCTCCAAAATGTCAATGGCGGTGTACAAGATCCTGTTCTCAAGGCCCAGCAGCAAGTCCAGGTTCCTGCTCAAGGAGTAAGCAGCGTGCGTGAGCATGTGAGCATACATCCGATCAAGCTTCTTTAGGACCAGCAGAAGAGTTGTGAAGTTTAAGCCCAAAGCTTCAAAAGGCAGAGCATGTTCAAGCACGCCTGAACTTGAACGTGCGTGAATCATGACAGGACCTGTACCCACGTACCTGAGCCCAATGTCTGCATCAATGAGGGCCACTTTGTAGCCTAGGCGTGCAATGCTCATCCCCAGGTTGGCCGTGCTGGTGGTCTTGCCTACTCCTCCCTTGCCGGAGGTCACCACGATAACCCTGCCCTCCTCAAACTCAGCCCCAATGTCCAGGTCATCAGCGCTAGCACGAGTCGGAGAAAGTCGGTATGGCTTTTGAGAAGTCGAGGCAGTTGAGGCTCCGCTCTACAGTGTGTGTGTTGTGTGTGTGTATATGTGTGTGCGTTTGTTTGTGTGTGTGTGTGCGTGTGTGTGTCTGTGACATTATGCGTGTGTGAGTGTGTGTGCGTGTGTATATATATGCGCATGCGTGCTTGATAATGTGTGCATGTGTGTATGTGCTCATGTCTGTGTGAATATGTGTGTTTGTGTGTTTGTTTGAGTGTGTGTGTGTGTGCACACACAGGCATGCATGCTAGTGTGTGCTTGTGTGCATGTGTATGTGTATGTGTGTGTGTATTTGTGTGAGTGTATGTGTATGGATGTACGTGTGTGTAAGAATGTGTGTGCGCGTGTTTGTGTGTATATGCGTGCACGTGCATGCATGCCTGCGTGTGCTTATGTGCATATGTTTGTGTATGGGTGTCTGTGTGTGCATTCTTCCTTCCTTCCCAAAATCTGGTCAAAGACAGCTCGTTCAAAAAGGATCACACCTGTTGTGGCCGCACCCTTCTGGAACTCACCGTTCTACGCACATATACGTACGTGGACGCCGGATAGATGGAGCTCATGCCTCGTCTCCTGTGACCAAGGGTCGGGGGGAGCGTACGTGGTGGGTCAATGGCATGTTCAATATTTGTTCTAACCTTGAACCTCTGGCCAATTCTAACCTTGAACCTCTGGCCAGGAGAGACGGACATGAATAGGAGCATGAGGGCCTATTCGACAAGGTGGTCTGCGGGCTGTGGAGCTGTTGCTGCATCGTGACTCAAAATAATTACTAGGAATATGTATGTAATTTTATGTCGACGCCCCAAAACATAAATGTCTTCCCTAAGGCTACATACAAGACAGCGAGGCAAAGCCCACCACCAGAATCAAAATATTTCTTCTGAGGTCGTCGCGCTATTTTGAATGATTTTTGTTGCGGATCTGATGATTTTTTTCGCAGTGCTATGGCATGTAGACCAGCAAGCTAGGTTTTGGGGTGGGTTCCTTGCGTGGCTGCATGTTGCTCCTAGCAGGATGGTGTGGTGCGTTTTGAGGTGTCCGAGCAAGCAAAATTTTATTTGTTGTTCTTGTGCCACCTTTGCCTTTTCTGCGTGTTAGGTGGGGGAGTCCAAATAGTAAGAAAAGAAAGTTATGCGGGCAGTAAAAGCCATTCCCACTTAAGTAAGGACTGGATCCTCTCACCAAGAAAAAATATTAATGAGGATCCGAATTAGAGAAACCGGCTCCTGAATTATTGGTAATAATGGTACTAGAAGGGCACATCTAATATGGACAAGTTCAGCAGCGTAGTTGATAGCAAAATGCGTATGGAAGCAGGTCTCTGCATTATCTGAGATCAAGACCCAAGCCCTTAAGGGGTTGTATTATGTGAGGGTTGCAGGTGGTGCAACCTACTACCAATAGGATGGCGAGGAGGGTAGAGGAGGCTCCTTGCAGGACGTTGCAGAGAATTTGGTGCTGCTCCTGTGCAGCGCTCAGCTGGTTCTGAGGTGTTGTGTCCTAACAGTGCCTGATGTCAATGGTGGATGCCATGTTGAAGAATGCTGATATCTTTGGGTCAGTGCTGTCTGGCGAAGAAGGTGGATCTGCTGATGGCTGGCGGTGCTGCTGAGGTGCTTCCAGTCTCCCTCAGTTGCCCCCTTTCACTCCGAAGAACCCCCCCCCTCCCTCCAATGTTGGATTGTAGCTTTTTTGTTTTTGCGAGGATGGGAGCGATCAGGACAGCATCTGGATGGCTGGAGGTAAACCTAATTTTGTCTGAGAAGCGGGGTGGAAAGAGCCATTTTGGTATACTCCTGGTTTCAGTTGTTTTGGGAATCTGAAGGTTCTGCATAGCCAGCCGTTCGCTGCTACCTATATCCATGCAGAAAAAGCAGGATTCTAGGGGGCCTGTCTTGCTGATGGCTTTGAAGATCATACTGCATGCAAAGTTGTGTCTCTCAATGATTATGTGTGTTGGCATCCGGAAAGGGATATGCAGGGCACTGTCTAGTTGAGGGCAGAGGGGGCAGCTTAGGCTAATCAAGCGCATGTTTTTGATTGTACAGGGTTCCTGTTCTGTACTTTGTACTGATGCATTGGGTTTTAGCAGGGACATAGGACGCTGTTAGGCAAGAATGCTAGCGGCTCCGTTGGCAGTGTCGTTCTTAATACTAATGGTCTGATAATACTCATGGCAGTTTGCTACAGTATTGGTATTTCCAAACTTATGGAGAGGGTGCATGTGTGCTTGCAGCGCGCCGCAATAGATTGATAAGTACCAGAGCCTAATAGATGACTGAGCCATGTTTGGGTGATTTTGTATTTGTATAGTTTGGTGATCTTCATCTTCTTTGCAAGCCAGTAGATGACATAGAAGAAATTTCCCTTACAGCCAGCTGATTTGATGGAGGTGTCAGCAGTATTAGAGTAGGTGGTGGCTGACTTTTTAGCAAGGACGTCGGCATGTTCAAAACCGGTAATACCGGCGTCGAGCTTGACTTTGTATAAGTGAATGGGCAATGGTGACCTGGTGGATTGCTTTGGCAATGGATTCGAGGATATTTCCCTGGATGTGGTGGCGGTGGAGGTTTGGGTGCAATAGCTGCTTTTTGATTGGGTGCATTGAGGTTAGGCTATTTTTAACTATATGGGAGTAGCCATGAATGGTTACTGCTGCTAAAGCTGCTCGCTCTGCAAGTGAGATGGTAGCGGTTATACCTACACCTCTTGGGTTCACATAATGGGATATGTTTAGGTGAGGGTGGTATACACCTGATCCGGTGTCTTGCCCCTTTTTTTGTTTTTTAGGCTGCCATCTAGCAGGTCCAATCCCGCCAATCTTTTACTTTATGGTTCAGGTTTGGTCAGGAACTTTGTTGGGTCGCTTTGTCAAAGCTGTAAGGATGGTCCAGGGTAATTTTTTTTATCTTCTTGGGGGCCTTCAAGTTGTGGGATTTCATGAAGGTGGTCGTTAGGCAGCTTCCTCACTTTATTAAGGCCTGAAGTCGTTTCAGTACTAAGCATACTAAGCACAGAGAGGTAGGGGTCGTTATGTGTGCTCTTGATTTCCCACTTTGCCTTAAGGTATTATTTGTCAAGCTCTTTTAGCCAGTTTTTGTTGCAAGCATTGAGGCAGTTTCTGCCTTTAGTATTCCATATGGCAATGATGAGCACATCCCAGGTGTGTATGGGAAGTGGCACTCGAAAATAGTTTTAAACTGCTGCATATTGGAGTTGGTTTGATGGTATGGAGCTTAAGAATTCGCCTATGTGTGGAAGTCTACGGCAGAGCGATGCGTAGGGATGTGTGGTCATCCTTTCATTCCAGGGAGGAAGAAATATACAAGTGGCTGTTGCCTCTGTGTTCAGGGCGGCAGAGTCAATGGCACGTCTTGTTGCTAAAAACCTTGAGTTTTCATGGTAGCTGGTGGCAGAGGAACCAGAGAACTTGGAGGAGAAGGCATTGCAGTTTGCCCCGAAGACCTTGTCTCTCCTTGATTATTGGCAGACCTAATTTGGTATATGTTTGTTGAGTTTCTTCGGGGGCGTGGATGATGGGTCAGGGTAACCATGATTGCACCTGGCTTGCTAAGTTTTCGCTGCTGTTGCTGATTGGAAGGTAAGAGCCATGTCGGAACCATTCCTATCTATGTTTCAACAGAAGGGTGTATAATGCCTTGTGGTACCATTGTTGCAAGCGCCCTGAGCACCTTGTTGAATTGTGCTTTATTACTATTATCATTTTAAAATTATTCTTATGACCTTCAGCCAGGTTGTATATCAGATCTGTACGGCAGAGCATGTCATTTTTCTTTTCTGCCAAGGTGACACCTGCATTTCTCCAACATGAGTTACGTCTTTTTCTGGCCATGTTTATACACAACGGTCTTGTGGGCTCATTCAGTTGTGGAAGGTCTCTGAACTTTATCAAGCTGTCTAAATTCACATCAACGGAGTTTTTTGAGTACAGAGAGAATGCATTGGGGGCTGTGTACATTTATCCTCGCTCTTCTACACGTTCTGATGCTGAGAACTCCCTGATGCTCTCGCACATGCAGCACGATGTCTCTGAGGCACAAAGCGAGAGCCAACATATGCTCTGGTGGGGGACTTGTGCACATTTGGATAATTTACCTGATCATTTCCCTGAGGGGCATGTTGCCGTGCTCTCCAGATTTTCTGAGCCGGGCACTACATGTTTGGGGCAGTACAAAGACCGAGCAAATACAGCCGGCTGATGCTGATGACAGACATTGCGCTTGAAACTCCTCTCATTTTGACCACAGGCAGGGGGAAGGGGGACAATGGGTAGCCCACCTTTTGTTACAATCCTGCATCACGGATTGAAAAGATCCTGATGTCCACTGCCCTTTTTTTGTGCTGCAAACAAATCCGCGCACTGCATGAATCTGACTCAGTAGACCACAGGTCAGGTCAGACCTGAGGAAAGGGAAAGGAAAACATATGGTTTGGAGGGATGAGCACAAAGACGCGTTGGTTTCACACATGCTTGAAAATGAGACTGTCCTCCAATATTTTTGGAACTCTATACGCAATCAAGAACATCAATTATGTTAGAAACACTTCCTAGATCTCATTACGCTTGCTGCTGATGCCACTGGTATGACAGCAAGACAAATGCCGCACAGAATGCAGCTGGGCCTTCCCATGGCTCCTTGGTATGACGCAACGTGCCGTGATTACAAAAGACGTATCAGATGGAAAAGACAACAACATGCAACCTTTTGCTGAGCTGCAACAACAATACTCTTACTGCAGATTCAGAAAACTAAAAAAGAGAAGGCAGATGAGATGGTTGGGCTCATGACGCTCGCAGCCCAGAGGTTTACAAGCTGATGACTGCGAACAAACGGTCTGACATTTCTCCTATTCCTGCTGAGTCATGACTGTGCACCTTCAATCACATTTTGTGCAAACCCAAGTAAGTGTTGCCTGACTTGCTGCCTGGACGATCCATTCATGAACCACCTGCACGGCACTTAGTGGCCAGATACAGTCTGGACAAGTCCTTCCTTCTGACATTGCTCTCACTTCAAACGCAGCTGAACGTCTGCACTTCCAGCTGAACAAATTCTATGACTACACACGTTTTAAAGGGCTTAAGCTGAACACTGACAAAACGAGATTCGAACACTGACAAAACGAAAATTATGGTCTTCTTCAGCAGGGATACTTCTGCGATTCCCACCTTCACGTACGATGGCACACTCTGGAACTTGTCACTCAATTCAAATACCTTGAAATCAATCTTACTCGTGATGGAAGTATACATACAGAAGATGGCAGACAACTTCAGGTATGCCATAGCCAGAGTTTACAGAATTGGTGACAGCAAGGGTGTCGAACACAGAAAACACGCCATGCTGTGTGTGACTTCTCCAGGTCTTCGCTTTGACAGTTGATCTGTACAGTTGTCAAGTATGGGCTACTTCTTCTCTGACATACGATTCCTCAAAAACCACCCCCCTGCATACGTCCTTACTTCATCTTGGCTTCCTCAAAACCACCCCTGCACACGTCCTTCATCTTGGCTTCCTCAAAACTCCTGGGTGTCAAAAAGCTCTGACACTCACTACGTGCTCTGCAAAACAGGTCAGATGCCAACCTGTTTCTATTGCTTCAGATGCATCATACGATTCTGGAACAGTTTACTTTCTTCAAACGATCCTCTTCTTGAGAAAGTTGTGTGGGCTGACCCTTGCAAACAGAAGTGATACATGGACTTATCAGGTTCTGCACGCGCTCCAAGATTTCCCTGCGTTCCAACAGCTTTCGGATGCCATATAATCTCGTAGTTTAGTATTCTGAAACAGTTTGAGCTCACTCTGCTTGAACATATCATTGAAGGTTGGAGAGAATTTGACAATCTGACACCACATGAGAGGCTCATCATGTTGAGGTAATTTGGAACAACGGGTTTGCTTGCCAATGGTGTGTAAGACCTCCGATATATACCTCAACACATGTCTGTGCGTGTGTGCGCCTGTGTGTTTGTGTGCGCCTGTGCATGTGTGTGTGTGTGTGTGTGAGTGTGTGTGCGGGTGTGTGTGCATGCACGTTGTGCGCCTGCGCATTTATGCTGCTGCATGAAGGTAACAATTGGCAGATGTTAAGAGTTTCTGGCTGGTAGGAGGGCTGGGTGAGGATCAATCACTCTTGCTGGCCAGGAGATGGATGAGTGGGGATGAGCGTAGTGTTAATGTGGATATGGATATAATGACCACTTTTATCCTTCGCTAAACATTTTGCTATTGCAGCAGCACACTTTTCCCCTAGGATCACCAGCCGGTTGCTTTGCTGGATAATCCTGGATCATCCCATGTACAAGCATCTAAACCTAGTTGAGCATGGCTGGCCAAATGCCTTGGCTGTTTAAACCAAATTGGTCGTGGCAGATGCTTGATTATTTACTGATATCAGGAGTGCTGCAATGCCACAAACAGCGTTGTGCCTTTTTTCCCTTTCCAGTTTTTTTTCGTAGGTGCTACAAGTCTGGTGCTACAACAACAAATAATTAAGGTAGCACCCAGTTACACCTGATGTAATTCCTAAGACGAAGGGCTCGGAAGGGGCGAGAAGAGCAGGAAAAAAAAGGCTACGCTAGCATTGGTAACACAGGTGGGGGGTTGCCTGGTGCGAGCACCTAAGTAACCCCGCCCTCCCTTCTTAATCATGCTGGCAGTGCCATCACTACCAGCGGAGTCTTTCAAAAGTTTGGTAACACACCTAGCATTGATAAAGGATAAGAGACTCACAATCTCCCCACCATAAGTCAGAACTAGAAAGGAAGTCTGCCTGGAAAACCCTCCCACCCAGGGGAAAAAACCAAGCATAAACCCACACGCTGAAAATCAGAGAGAGCAGGTACCCCTAACCTTTGTCAGAGGAGCAGAACTACCACCACACAGCCTACTCTGCGCAAAGCACTGCCTGACCAGCACCTCAACCATCTCTTACCTTAAGCAAACACAAGAACTAGCTCAATCAGACAGCAGCTGGTTCCGCAGCCAATCCCAGCACACAAAGATACTGCTACCTGGTATACTATATATGGAAAACTGGCAAGGTCTAGTAGCGCAAAGCAATTACCAAATTTGAGCCATAGCGGGGTAGCGAGGGTAGTACCGCCTGTAAGTTCTTGGAACTTGCTTGCTTGCTTGGAGTTGAAAGACTTCCGTGAGGAGGCAGGAACTTGCTTGCTTGGAATTGAAAGACTTCCGTGAGGAAAGGCTTCTGGTTGCTAGAACTGGCTTGACCTTCGGCGTGTCATCTTTGGTGTACTGGCACTGCTTCCTTCAGGACTTTCTGTGCTCCGTCGGAATGTTAGAAAGCCTTACTTGTTGACTTCTTAGGCTTCTTGAGTGCTCAGGCCAAACCATTTTATTGTCATACTTCGGCCGAACTTCCGCGGACTCCTTTTTGGGCCCAGCTCCTAGCGACTTTCCTTTTCTTATCCAAACCTTCCTTTTAAACCTTGTAAATCTGACCCAAACTTTCCTTGTAAACCTTATCATAGGTGGAAGATAAATCTGACCCAAACTTGGATCCTTTCTTTTTTTTCCCTCTTCATCTTGTTTTTCATAGTCGCTACACCTTTTGTTTAGCTGAATTCGGTTGCAGGCTTTTTCCAAGCTTCTGTCAGATGCCCCCGAGGCAGAAATAGCGATGTAAGCTTACGTTGCCTTACCTTACCTTATATCAGGAAAAAAACTACAATCTACTAGATTGAAATGGCGATTAAGGGCAGAGTCACAAAACAGTCTGCAAATTAAAATGGAAGAACCAGATAGGGGCACTTAAATGACACAAATGCCAGGACCAGATTTGTATTGTTGTCTTAAATGAATCAGTTATTGAAAGAGCTCAACCCAAGCACACCAGCATACGACGCTCTAATCTCGTCTCCTCACTGCGAGCTCACTACTTATTTCTCAAGTGTGGAGGGACGAACTTGCCAGCAGCAGGGCGGGGAGCTTCGCGAGGAGGAGGGGCAGCTGCAGGAGGCGGGCCTTCTTTTCGACCCCACCTGTCTCCATCTTCTTTAGGCGCTTCTTGTTCACGAGGCGCTTCACGAGAAGGAGCGGCAGTGGAGGAAGGAGCAGGGGCAGCAGCAGCACTGGCACCTTGCTGTTCTGCAAGGCGTGCTCGCTGCGCTGGAGTCATAAATTTGCCGGGGGTAGAGGCAGGGGCAGGGGCAGCAGCCTTCTCTTTGTCTTCTTTTTCTTTTTGTTCTCGCAGGCGGGCCTGGACATCACTTTCGCGCTTGCGCTCACGCTCTAGCTCCTCCTGAACCTTGATGGCACGCTCTCGCTCCTCCTGTAAAAGTGTGTCGTAAAAGATCGGGCAAGGAATTTGGGACAAAATAACATGTTTGATAAGACACCTTGCTAAATACTGAAAGCAGCATTTAAAGCAGCTTATCTCCCTCAACCAAGGCCGTCACACACTCAAAGTTCCAAAAATATTCCAAAAGAAATTCCACGTATAATATCATATTAAAGCCCCCATTCACAAAAGCCCAAATTAGTTAGGGAAAAAGTGATGCGAAACATTCGTGGGCCCATGGGCAGCATCTGCCCAGCCACCTTCCGGTGCAGAAAGCAGGCCATTACAGCCCATGAGATCAGCAATAGCTGCAAGCTTGGAGAATTAGCAAGCCTTGAGTCCACAACCAAGTTCCACGCTTTTCTGGAAGAGCGCATACCAAAGGGGGGCAATGGAAAGTCAAATGCAGACGCTTCTTCACAGCCTGCCCCCCCTTCCCCTCCTCCATCAGAGCGGTGAGCGTGAAAAAAAGCCAGAATCAGCACAGCCCCCCCCCCCACCTGGCCCCTCTCTCAGCCAAAGAGTTTTGGGAGGAAACCACGTGCTTAGGGGCGCGGTATAGGTTTGGGGAGTGAAGTTTAAGAGCTCAGCGTTAAGCGCGGAGTCCTTCCCATATCCACAGGCCATTTTGGAATGTCTCGCCACTAAAAGCACCGCGGGACTAAATAGATGAACAACTCAGTTAGAAGAACAGTTTGCCTACTTATAAGGTAGAACTTATAACTTCAAACTAATTTATAATAATATAATAATGCAAATGCTTCCTCACAACCTACAGTAACTTACGTAACACCAAATGCCGGGAGGCCCCAGGCCTCTCGGCGGGCTGGGGCAGGAAAAGAATGGCTGGGGCATGAGAGCGCAATTCCTCAGAATCCCAGATTGGGGGGTGACATGAAACCAAGCTTTTTCAAATTCCTTAAAAGAAACACTGATACACGCATGCACGCGCACATGCACGAATCCACACTCACGTACTGACGCACCTCCTTTCGGCGCACAGCCGCACGCTCCTCCTCCTCAGCCTCAACCTGAGCCACCTTGCCTGCCACGGCGCGTTTGCAGCGTTCCAGGTAAGCCCGGCGGCGCTCCATGATCCGTTCGTGGCGCAGCTGCTCTAGACGCGCCTGCAGCTGTCGCTCGTGAGCGTGCCGTAGCGCGGCAAACTCCTCTTGGCGACGTGCAAAAATTTGGGCCTGGGTACATTAAGGCAGGCGCGATTAGTTTGGTTGCAGGTAGCTAAGATCAAGGTGGGAGCATGTGCAAGCAGTCTATCGATATAAATACAAGCGTCGAAAGCCCTTGCATACCCACACCGCTCCCACAGACAGTTGCCTCCAGAGTTCAAGGAGAACAGCATAACACGTTACTTTTCAATTAGCTGTCAGTACGATCACCCCAAGCTGGCCACCATTTCCAGATTACGCTCAGCATAACACATGAAAGTTCTCACGAAGTGTCAAGCTGCGTCAATAAGAGAGCAATTGGAGAATTCAAAGGAGAGCCGAAATTCCAAGGAATACTGAGGCAATGGGTTGGAGGAGAACCTGATGGCCCAGCCAAAGCAAGCTGAACATGCACACATGCACAAAGCAATTTGCATAACTCACACAACCCATCTATCAAAATGACCATCGTTTGTAGGTAGCACCTTTCAAGCTGCCAGGGAAGCCCCTGATCAGGGAACATGTTCTTTTGTAAAGGTGCAGGCTGTTCAGGTTGCTTTTACTCCGAGAGCGGGTTGTCTAATGGAAGCCTAGCACAGGCGCGTATGTTTTTTGTGTCCTGTTCACGTCGACATGTTACCTGGAAAGCGGCCTTGTCTTCTTGAGTGACAGCGAGCTGCTGCTTGCACGTGATATCCTGCTGCCACTGTGCCTGCTGCTTCTCCTCGTCCTCATGCTGCGTGGCCATCCAGGCGCTGCGCTCCTCCTCCTGTGCAACAGCAGGAGAAACATGAGCTTAGGAAAGCTTAACAACGCTCTAGTGCAGTAGCCTGATAGGGAATCTGGCAAGCTATTTCCCTCGTAGCTTAGTCTTTGGAAAATCCATGGCAAAGTGTTGTCACATGTCGTACCAGCAGAACGTAAGACGAATACCGCTGATCGCAAGGTCGTTTACGGCACAGCTGCTTGTGTGGGGTGAGATGTAACATCACATCAAGTACTAGATGTTGTCAGATTTTAAGGCACAATCTGTCAAATTGACGCAAGCTTTTGGTGGTAGGCATAGTTTGATGCCTAGGACTCCATTTATGGCCAGCTTGCGTTAACGCAGAATACGGTGGTGGACTACCCTGATCATAGCAGATGGGAATGATAATCAACAGGGAACATAGGTTAAACTTGTGTTTGAGAGGCTCTCCGTACATCTCACAGCCAGCAGTCAAGGAGTTCCAAGAAAGAGCAGGCAGAAATCCTGCCTGAAGTCCCTCACTCATACTTAACCACACCCACCCACCCACCCGGCACATACACGTACACACATACTCACAATGCGTTCATGGGCAGATTGCGCCACCAAGGGGGTTTCTTCCTCACGGCGTGCACGCTCTAAGTGGTCCATGGCCTTGGCTAGCTTCACCAGCTTACGCTCAAGCTCCTGATGAAAGCAATTGATTCAAATCGGAGAGGAGACGGAGTCAGCTAGTAAGGAGTTGGCAGACGGATGTTTAGTATAAGAAAACAGCGGCAATCCCTCGTATACAGCCCGAGGAATTAGCAAGATCATTTGTCGGCCACCGTAATGTACGTTGTCAATAAAGTAGTTACGTCTCAGCCATATTGATGCACCATATTCCAAACCTTTCAAAACCTTGCAAAAAAAGTGTCCGATGCCTTATCGAGGAGAAACTGAGCTACAAATTGTGCTCCCTTGTGTATGAGTAGGTGTGCATGTATGTCAGCAACCACATCTTTGTAACCACAAGTTTGATACTGAAATGCTGTTTTCAACAAAACCAAGCACACAGCCACAAGCGTGTTTGTCCCTCATCTCCGCACAATCATTAGCGAAACCTTCCTAGGCAATTGCAATACAGCGCGCTCCTAGGCAATTGCAATGCAGCGCGCATATCTCATGGGTCCTGCTTACCTGCTGCTCGCGCATACGCTCTGTGAAAGCTTCTTGCATGAGGGTGCGCTTATCTAGCCGCTCTGGCGGTCCACCTGCTGCACCCTTTGCACCAGCACCAGCCTTAGCACGTTTGCTGGCCTCGTATAGGGCCTGCAAGGGGTATTTGTGTGCGTGGATGTGTGTGTGTGTGTGTAAGCTGTTCTATGCAAAGCTAACAATTACTTTTACTCACGGAACCACGATCTGTGTTTGCAGCAGCAATTGGAAAAGGAAAAAATAACAAAACAGGTGCCGCTTCTCCTGACTCAAACAGAAAGTGATTGACTACTCAGGCAAAAGCAAAGGGAGCATCAGAAGGAAAAACACTGATTTGCTCCTTTCCTATTCCTTTTGCCTATCCTTTTTAGGAAACCTGCCACAGCTGACACCCTAACATGTTTTTGCTCAGCCAGATTGCTCAGATATGGTGCCTCAATGACGACCTAGAGGGGACTGCTACCTACAATGTAATGCTCCCACCACGCCCACCTTTGCCTCCTCCATCTCCCGCTCTTCCAGCTCCCGCTCGATGCGCTCTTTCTCACGCCGCAGCGCCTCTTCCCGCCGACGCTTCTCCTCGGCAACTTCAGCCTCGCGTGCCACGATTGCGCGGCGCCGCTCTTCTTCCTTTTCAGCTTCAACGAGGGCCATTTCCTGCTCCTCCTTGCGCTTTTCAATTATGAGCTGCGTGGTCAATCAGAAGGAAGATCAGTGAGGAAAAAGGAAGCTTTTAACACACCTTGGTTCCTTTAATTCTTCAAAGATCGAATTGTGTGCACCTTGCTTGCTCTTTCAGTCTAGACTGTGCACTTTCAGGCCAATTTGGTGGCACGTACCTCAACTTTAGAACATAACATTTTATATTGTTCATTCAGAATCCCTAGTATCTAAGGCTGATTCCAAAACTCGAAAGTATCTTAGAAGTTTTCTCCATTAACCACTTAGCTTGGACTAAAAGTTGGTAGTCTTCGGCTATAAACATCCCACCTGAACAGTTCCCACAGCAACCTCTCTCCCAAGCATTTCAGACAAGAATCCACAGTGCCTGCACCCACCTTGCGTGCCAGGTAGATGCCATGGTCCTTCTCCAGCGTGTTCATGGCATGGGTGATGATGGCGTTACGTCGCTCCTCATGGTCCAGGCTGCCTGCTGGCTTGAGCATGTGCAGCACCTGAGTGTGATGACAGGGTGGAAACACAGGGAAGTCTACTGGCTCCGTTCAAGACCCTTCAGAGATTACACGCGACCGATGCTGCTGGGGCGCCATGTTCACTTTTTCTACATATTAGTTCTTGCATTCACAGGACGAAATATTAGATGCAGAAACTTACAAAAATCAAGGCACAAATAATCGGCCCAATATATGACCTTCAATTTTGAGGGGAAAAGACGATATGCACGTACTCACTTTGCTCAGGCGCTGGCCCAGCTGTGCCACGTGGCTGCGCACACGCTCGTTCTCCAGCTGCTGGCTGCCAAAGTGGAGGGTGCCATTGCGGTGGTCAATGCGTACCTGCAAGGTAAAACGAGTCCAAGGGGGTTTTATGGGCTCTAACTGAGACTCGCAGTTTCTTTACTCGCACAAGCAAAGACCTGCTGCGTGTAACTCAACAGGTTATGTCGCCTGAGTTGTTGCCAAATAAGGGAGAGAGCTTTGATGAAGTAGATTCAAACGCTACATGCAAGATATCAAACAGTGGGCCTCAACACGCTCCTTTTACAGGCTTTCAACAGTCAGTTCGTGTATGAGTAGACCTGTGATTTAAAGTTGCATAACCTTTACTAAAAAAAAGGCGTCACACCTGCAAGTAGTCAGACTTGACGGCATCCACCACCACACTCTCCACATCGCCGAAGGGCATGAAGGGCACGAGCTCAGCTAATGTGCTGATGCGCATGGTGCTGTACACCTCGCTAAGCTGCTTCAACAGGCGCAGGACGGCCACCTGGAAGGGAATGCAGCAACGGGGGAGACAGAACTCTCAAGCTTGAAGCTGGATTAAGCATGTTGGGAGGTCTACAGTGGCAAAAATGAATTTGCAAGGATGAACAACCTTGGTGCCTGCCCATGATTACTCACACATGTACATTTACAAGCGAGCAACAGGGGCTACTGTGGGCTAAGGTTTGCGTCCTTAGCCTGTGCACGTATGGAAGTTGTGTGGCACATAACAGGTAAGTCGACCACCTGGGTGCGCAAACACAGACACGTACCTGCTTGAGAGAGTCTACATACTGGCCCATCACCACGTCCTTGACAGGCGAGGCAGGGCTCATGGTGTGCGTCATCTCCTCTAAGCGAGTCAACAGGGGAGCCAGGCGGCTGCACAATTCCAAGGGGCTGAACTCAGCGGTCAGCAGATCAAAGATCTGGCGCACCTCGGGGACCACCTGCGAGTATGTAAGTGTGCATGTGTGCGTATGAATGTATCGTTGAGCTTCACAATTTATAATGTGCATGGGCCAGTTTCACCCTCCGCTTCTCGTATAGCACCTACATTCAACGCAATTCGACGCAGATCGCAGATTCTTACAAACTTGTACGCAAAGCATAAAGGAACACAGAGGAGGAGTGGAAAAGGACCCTGTATTTGTTCTGCCAGCTGTTGCACATTGTGGTCTACTGATAAGCGCAGCACCATTTGCCCAACAATCGACAGGCCATGAAATAAACAAATGTTTTTTTCTCACGAGAAGCATGAAAAGTCTTCTCCTCTGATGGATACTGTTTTGTGATTCTCCCAGCTTACCATGTTGAGGATGTTGAGTCCCTGGATGGAGCCAAGCAGGGCAGCTCGAGAAAGCACGGTGCGGTAGTCCTTTTTAGAGTCCTGTACTCATAGACAGGGGGGAAAGAGATCATAGGCAGGGGTGAAGGAGAGTGGGAAAAAATAAGTGGGCATGAATAAAGAGAAAAGAAAGGGAGTGGAGGGTCAAGGTACGTTCAATGCTGCACATGAAGCAGATTTTGCAAGAACCCAAACAGCAAGTCTGACTAAAGCTCAACGATCAGTACCAGAGTTGCTTGAAGCAATGGTTCAAAGCATCAGGCTCCCCATTGACAGCACATGTATCTCCTCCTTTACGAGCAATGACACTCAAATACGTGAAATAGCTTCAGTGTCGATCAAGGACAAGGAGGATGTAGTAACCCTACTTTCACGACGCATGAGACAAAACGGAACGCGCGTACGCCATGCAGAATTTTACCGATGGATCAAATGTTTTTGATTTTGAATTGGCGTCCAAATGCTGCAGGTGCTTGAACTGGCAAGACCAGCAACCGACTTTTTTGATTTATCATGATTAGGCCCTCTTTCATCTGCTCCATATTAACTGGCTAATTCTATATCCTTAATCTAGTGCTTGCTCAGCAAAAGTATTTCACACGGCATCAACATTTGCCTGACAATGTATCCTCCTAACCTGCATATGCGTACACAATGGCAGCTGCGCGCCAACCTACCACTGCAAAGCCAAGGATGTTGGCCATGCGCAGGATGCGCTCCTTCTCCTGCTCCACCGCGTACTCATCATGCTGCTGTGCCGTTGCGTCGTAGGGCAGGATGGACAGGGTGGCCAGCAGCACGGAGCATGCCATCATCTGCAGATCCTGGGGAGTCATGTTCTTGTTGTACATCTTGCTGAAGTTGAAGAGCTTGAGCCACGCGTACGCATGGTACATGTGGTTCTTGGACACCGCAAAAATTTGGGTGAGTCGCGAGTAGTAGGTGGCCATGAGCTGCTGCTTGGGAGCTTTCTTGGCTAGGGCGATGAGGGCCTGGATGTCCTCCACGGAGCGGAAGGCCTCGGCCCACAGCTCAAGCTCGCATGCAACCTGGACAATGAGACAAGCGTTAATAACAAAAGTTTGGTAGCAAGCAAGGTGCACGGCGGAACTTGAGGGGTCTTGGGCTTGTCACAAGCAGATTAGGGCGCCTTAGCACTGGTAACACAGTCCACAATATAAACCACACTAGCGCAATCAAGAAACAGGTACCAAAAAAGGCAAGACAGGCTCCTGATTGACCACCCTGTCTTTAACTACAGGGTCTCTGCTAGACTGCAAAATACCTTGAGCTGCTCAAATCGGGTCTCCAAGTGCACTTGCAGCATGTCGGGGGTTGCCTCGCGGTTCTCCCGGTAGCGGCTGCGAGCAAAGGTGTGGTGATGGCGCGCTCAGCCAACTAGTAAACACGTCTCTTTTGCGCAGTGTATGCACAAATACTTCTTGCTTGAACTCCCTGACAAACTCCATAGCTCCATGCACCCATACCCCCACCCACCCACCCAAACATACTAAAGGAGCGCATGGAGGCACAAGGACGCTTACGAACGGACAAACGCACGCACGCACACGACACCCCTTATACGTGCAAGCAACCCACTTGGCCAGGTTCATGAGGTGCTGCCTCAGGATGTCACACAGCCTGCGGAACTCAGCTGTGCGTTTGTACTGCAGGCAGAACTGGAAGGCCTTGTTGGCGATTAAGGCATACAGGGCCTCCAGTTTGGGGTTGGTGCGCAGGATCTCCAGCACGCTGCGGTAAGACTCCCACAGGAAACGGAACCAGGGCGTCACAAGCTCTCTGTCGGTACGGTCCTGTGTGTGTGTAGGACCGCATCGCAAAGCAATTCAACTGCAGGCACTTGCGTTGTGTGTTTGGTTTTTACCCCCCCTCTCTCTCTCTTTCTCTCTTAACTCTCTCCGGGATATGGAAGGAGGGAAAAGCAAGCATATTATGCTTGCTTTCCGCACCTTGCTTTTGTCGCCGGAGACGTAGCTGAGCATGATGTCCTCAGGCGAGGCATCCTGCTCCAGGTCCTCCACATCCAGGGCAGTGGCCTGTGCGGGAGGGAAGGGGAAGAGGAGAGGAAAGCGCAGGGGTTAGATGGTGCTGCCGACAGCCGGCAGGAATGTCTGGGTGCAGGTCTGCTCCATCGCTGCATCCCGTGTCGAAAATGCCAACGACAAATCTCCTGGATTTCTCTGCAGCTTTGGTGTGCAGCTGCTGTCGCAATTGCGACGAAAGGAAGGGGAACTTTTTTGTGCAGCACCCGACCCGACCATCCTCCCTTACCGCTGCTTTGTTCTGCGCATCCTCCGCCTTGTCGCTGGTCTTCTTCAGGAAATACTTGATGACCTCCTCCAGCGAATTGATGTTCACCGCCTGGCACATGTTCCTGTACTGCATGAGCGCCTCCTTGGCGTAGTTGCGCTTCTTCATCTCCACCACCAGGTCCAAGTGCTTCATCATGATGCTCTCATGGGTCTTGGACCAGGTGCGGTGCTTCTTGCTGGTCACGATGTCATGCAGTGCCTGCAACGCGCTGCCCTTCTGCCCCACATTTTCAAGCTCCTCCGCCCTTTTGAGAGCATTCTCTGGGCGTGCAAAGCTCTGTGGCCTGCCTCTGAAAGCCATGTTGGTCACTCGGGGATAGTTGTTAATATTATTGGTGATATTACATATGATATAAAATATTGGTGACAAATTCCTGGCGTGTTAGGTCGTCTCTTTCCTCCGTTGCATATAAGTAAAAGCCAGGAAACAAGTGAATATTTTTGCATGCTACTTCGCTGCTGACCTTTGCTACCAGGTCCTTGATGGCAGAGGTGGGATGAATAGACTTGCAAAGCTGCACATTCTTGTACACGTACAATAAGGCTGTGTACGTACTAGAACACACAGTCAAACACACAGTCACACGCACAGTCACACACACACACACACACACACACACACACACACACACACACACACAAACACACACACACACACACACACGCACACACACACACACGCACACACACAAGCGCACACACATACACTACACACACTTTGTGCTCGTAGGTATAATTATGTACACATACACACTCACTCTCAACACACACAATTTGTGCTTGTACATGCAGTTCACATGCAAACGCTACACGTGAACACACATACAGACATAAACACGCACGTAAACTGACACACAATAAGTACATACTACGTACTTGCGTGCGCCCACCTACACTTGCAACCGTACAAGCATAGCTGTGCGTGCACAACAATTACACGCGCTAACAAACTGATGCACAGCAACACTTTTAATGCACTGTGACAAACTACGATGTAAAGGATTGCACATGTGCATGTACAATTTACGCGTGTACATATGCAATGCACAAACATGCAATGCACAAAGCCTACTATTACACACGCAGGAACTGGTGCACGTATTGCACGCTTCCGGCCATGCACACACACACACACACACACACACACATATACATACATACATACATACATACATACATACATACATACATACATACATACATACATACATACATACATACATACATACATACATACATACATACACACACACGCACGCACGCACGCACGCACGCACACACACCCACATGCACGCGCACGCGCG
>Ga0307942_1000670_pt1 | contig 24749 bp, 24 predicted proteins | sample OrgLakmetagen175_FD_201846 | JGI IMG/M metagenome (GOLD analysis project Ga0307942, IMG submission 201846) | Saline water microbial communities from Organic Lake, Antarctica - #175 | ecosystem: Environmental > Aquatic > Non-marine Saline and Alkaline > Saline | place: Antarctica: Organic Lake... | reverse complement strand
GGGTACGCCCAGCAGCACCACCCCCTGCCCCTCCCCTCCCCCTGACACCGCAGGGCTGCCTGATTTGTAAGTCTAGGTCACTGTGCAAGTTTTGGGGGCGGGGGGTGCGATGGGCGGGCCTGCGCACACTGATGTGAACTTTGGTGGGAAGAAGACAAACCTAGGGGCTGCGCCCCATGACTGGGGCTTCGCCAAAAAGATAGAAATTAGTGGGGACCAGGTTTGTTTACAGGCTTGGCCTGCAGTTCCTGATGAGAGTTAATGGTGCAGGAAGGGGTGTGGACAAGTTTAGCAGCGTAGTTAACAGAATGTACATGGAACCTAAAGCAAGGTACCGAATTCTTTATCACATTCACGGTAATCTAAGACCACAAGTCCTTGATATGCTCCAGCGCGTGAGCCTTACCACTTGCTTGTGTGACTGCGCTTCGAAACATTGAACTCCTAATGCTGTTGGTTGCAGGCACGCACGGCGCCATGAAGTGCATTTTTGATGGCCCTGTGCAGCAGCGAGAGATGGTTTGCATGAGCCTGTACAAGCGCGTGTACCCCAAGTGGCCAGCAAACAACAACTTGACGTTTGCTTAGCTCTCAGTTCCTTTTTTCTATTGTATTGCTTTTGAAATGATTTTTTATTTAAAATTGTCCAATTGACCAATTGAAGACCTTAATCTTGCTCAACAAACAGCAGACCTCCAGCTGTCAGTCTTACAAGTATTCGCCCACAAACAATATATCTAAGGTAATCCATTAAATTGTTAAGGTTTACGCTGCTAGCTGAATTACTGAGCTTTTAATTTATTTATCGTCAATTTGGGTATTTTATGAAAACTAAGTGACGAGAATACACTAGCTACTTCATCATGTTCGCGCTCGCCTCAGAGCCGGAGAGTGAGGAGCCACTGTTTTATGCCACAAGGGTAGTCTGTCGCATGATTTGTCTGACTCGATCTTTATCTAGGCCATGGCATTTTCTCCTCTCTATGACCTGCCTCTGAACACATCCAACCAGGCAGCTGCGCTTTCTGACGCCCTGCAACCCACAGCAGTTGCCACCGTTTTCGCTCCATCAAATGAAGCGATAATCAAGTATTCTCACCAGGTACGAAAATTGTGTTGCCTATTACTATCATCTTCTTCCGCGCATCCTGAATCACCAGCCTGTAATTACTGTCGGCACACAAACATTTTAAGCTAGCTGAGAAGTGAATTTCTTTTCCTCGCTGCTGGTCTCGCTGACGTACCACTGCAGGATCCCGAGGCACATACTTATCTGGATAGCTCAGCAGGCGCCTCTGCCGTTCTCTCACACGTTGTACCGAGGATCGCGCTTACCCTGGAGGACATGCAAGTGGGCACCTCAACATTCACGACCCAGGCGGGCACCCATCTTGTTCTACACAAGACTGCGTACGGCACAATCACTGTCGCCCACACCTCACTGGAAACTCAAGCGAACATAATCCACTCTAGCTCCAACAAACTCTGGGGGGGATGTGTCGTGCACACCATTGATGCGGTGAGTGTATTTTGACGTATCATATAGTATGATGAACTTCCTGAATATAAGTCTAGAAGACTCCTTGTTTCGTTTCTCTGTGGTGGGTGGATGCCGGTCTGTAGGTTGCAAGCTAGGACGTGTGCAACCCTTTCTTTATCATGCTGGCTGTGTCATGACCACCAGCGGGTTTCCCCCCCCCCTGTTTTTGCATATGGGTATGGACATACTTAGACGTTAATTAGCGCTGCAGCACTCTGGAGCCAAAGAGATTTGCGTTGTAATTGTCACGAATCACCACTGCACGCAACTCACTCACACACAGGTGCTAGCACCTGTGGCAGCGCTGCCTGCTTCTCCTCCTCTTTTGGCACGCACAGCGCCGGCTGTGAGTGCTGGGCTTTCAGGCAATCTATCATGGGCCGTTGAGGTACGGTAATGTGGGATGGGCGGGGGGCAATGTGAAAATGTTAAGTTCAAGGAGATTTGAGTGATCGGTTGTTCTCACTGGAGTAGTTGTTCACAGTTTTGAGCCACAGGTGATACTGGACAAGGAGCCTAAGTAGTGAAATGCGCCTCAAAGCACACTCTCTGCTGTGTTTATACTTTCAGTTTATAGCCCGTTTGGGCCTAGACCCCGGGCAACGTCGGTGCACAGTGTTCGCTCCTTCTAATGACGTAAGTGAAAGCAACTGCACAACATGTCCTTGATGGGCTCATTATTTATGATAATGAGCCAGTGCAAGCTCAAAGGCTTTGTCGTTTGCGAGAAAACAGGGTTCAAGGTTGGCAACATGCTCAAGCGCTAAGAACACCACATGTGCAGGCACTTGCCAGATACGCAAGCCAAGATCCAGATGCAGTCCTCCTGCTTTCAACAGAGAGCGCCGCCCGTGCATTGGATGCACACATTTTGCCTGTGCAGGTATACATGAATGACGTATGATGAGGTGTTTGTTTGCCTCCAGAAATCAAATTGGGAATTCGAAGAGATGCATGTGTCCAGCCAATGCAAGTTTTGTTTGTGCTGTTTCTTTGTGCTACTACAGATTGCAGGACTGCTTATCTGCACCCTGCTCCAAATGATGATATTAAGGCATGTATCAAAGAAAGAAGCGGGACAACTGAGCTTTCTACTCCTTCCTTGCAGATGAAGCTTTCAGACTTCTCAGAGGGACTGAGCTCTACGACCACCAAAGCAGGCACTCCATTGCAAATCACGCGCACGTAAGCAAGCTTCTATGATACGTCACTGGATCTCACAAAGCAAGCATGTGTAGCAGCAGGAGCAACGCAACAACTGAGATTGATGCTACACTCTCTTTGCCCTTTTTGTTTCCAGGGGTACAGGCTTGTCCATTTCTCACCAGGGGTTGAATGCTGACATCGTGGCGTCTGACATTGAGTACGGCCATGCCATTGTGCATGTAAGGACAGTGTGACTTTACTGTGATGTATGTACCTGATCTGTCATCTGTTGTACGCCTTCACCTGATTTGTCTGCTGTACGTGGCATCGGAATCTCATTGTACCCAGCATGGGATCCCTTTCCTTTATTTATGTGGGGAGTAGTTTTCTGCCTGCGTATTTTATTATGAACATATGCTGTATGTAAAAGGGGGGAATTCAGTGCGACATTAAGAATTGACCATTTTGACCATTTTAAGTTTCATCACGTGGCTTTGCAATACGGCCAAAAGCAATGTGCCAAACTGTGAACTGACTATAAAGAAGTGTGTAAAGCTTCAAACTACAACATTACATCTCCGTGTATGACTCTTGAACTTCATATACAGCACGCACCCCTGGCAGAAACTATTGAGGCTGTTGGTGTGTTCTCAGCGGCTGCCTGGGGACTTGCTTGTATCAATGATAGAGGCTGTCCAGAAGTCTGTTTGGACCCCAGCGGCTACTCCTCCTCCTATAATGGAATGGCTGTCCACATGTTGAACTGGTCAGAGACCGACTTGACTGTATGGTCATCAATCATCAATGCAGCACAAATTGCTAACGCTCTTGTGTCTTGTGCTTGTGCAGTAACATTCGAAACTTGGTAACTATGTCTTTTACTTAAAATGCAGGTCTGTGATCACGTACTGGCCAAGGTGGTTCCAATTGCTCCTCAGCCATTTGGTCCCATCGAGACTAAGGCAGAAGAGCAAGCTGCAGCGCTCGGCGCTTCTTCTCCTTACGTCGCGGATATTAGTTGGGCGAGAAAGGTGTGCTGAGAATGTGTGTTTTTTTGCATGTGTATCTGCTTTCCCTCCTGTTGTCTGACAACTGGCTGCATTGGACCTGGTTGGATTTTCCTTGCCTAGTTTATGTCAAGCATCTGTCAGCTTTGGTGGCCTACCAGCGCATGACTAAGCTTTGATATAAAGATCTGGCCAGCAGGATAAAGAATATATTGACAAATTATAATAACAGAGAAGACATGCTTCTGTCCGTGTCCTGAAATTGTGAAGCAATCAAAACCTACAGACTGCAAATACGCAAACGTCCACAGGCTCTGAAACAGGCAGGGATCACGATGCTGCCAAACTGTACCGCCTTTACCCCCAGCGACACCGCAATACTCCACCATGCATCCCAGCATCAAGGTCTGATTCGCAGAAATGTCAGCAGAGTTGCAGCAAGGTCTAGTTTTCACACCTGAGTTGCACGTATACTGCTTTTAATACCAGGCGTTTGAATGCTCTTGCAATTAACTTGCTTCACTGATCGCATTGGGTTAAGTGTCCAAGCATGGTCACATTGGGTTAATTGATATATATATACATGGTCACATGATTGGGTTAAGTGTCCATGCAGTTTCAAGCGCTGACCCACGATTGGTCCGCGGCCACATCATCCCAGCACGCTCTCTTCAGCTCAAAGATATACCGGAGGGCACATCAAGCTACGACACTTTGCAAGGTGGATCATGGTTAAACGTGGCGAGGAGGTAAGAATTAGAATGGACGTGAGTGTTTCAGACGGAAGCACAAAAGTATGTAGCGACACAAAAGCTATATATAGACACCTGCATCAGTTCTTAGCTAGAGCAAAGGTATGGATTTGAAAGTGACCTTGTGTAAATGAACGGTAATTAACTTTGTGATGAAGCACACGCTATTCCCTCTGATATTCATGCGTAAGGAACAGCCATGCCGTCTTGCTCTGAATGCTTGCCCATTTACAAAGCATACTTCATTCTTTTTGATGTTTGTGCGATCTATGAAGGCTTCATTATCCATTTAAATAGGACTTAATGACGCAATAAGACTTCTTTTTTTGCCAAATCCATCAATTCAGAGGCGCAAAAGTCACGGTGGATCTAAATGGGGGCATCTCAGCAACAGTGATCACGCCCAACGTCCCATTCGGGGATGGATTTGCACACGTGAGGCATAAGCAGGTCAAACATACTGCACAGTGTGTGATCGTTGCTTTTGGCATCAATCAATTGTATTTTTGTGGGTGCTCCCTTTAGAGCTTGCTTATTTAATGGACACGGCAATCCTGCAAACAATTTACAGGTGATTGATCGCTGCCTGGAACCTGGAGTTTCCCCATCTGCTGCTTCAACAGCTGTACCTACTCCTCCTGCCTCCGCACCAGTGTCTTCCCAGGTTTCCCCTGCTGATGCACGTTCCAGCCCCTCTCCTACTACTCAACAAATCATCAAGACAACAGCTTTCTCACCTACCGTACCCTCTTCAGCTTCCACTTCTGATGCACCTCCCGAAGCGGCAGCACCAACAACTGACCCTGATGACTCCCTCATGCCACCTGTGGTTGGTCCTTCTCCAATGGAAATTGCCATGTCTTCTATGGGTAAGTCTGTTGTCGAGACTTGCACTCAGTGTATTTATTTGTTGTGCCAGTGTAGGGGCACACACACGTCGTTGCTACGCTTTAAACATTTAAGTTCCCTAACTGATTTGATTTTCATGCAGGATCTCTGAAGCTGCACGGCAGCAAAGTAGCAGCAGCCATGCCTGCTCCCCCTTCTTACTCTGCCTCGGCAATAGCCGACGACTGCACCTGGGCTGTAGATGTAAGGCTTGTCTTTTTGTCAGCACTTGAGGCTTTTGTAAAAGAAAGAAAGAAAACCTAAGCAGGCAGTGAAAGCACTAATAGGAATGTGCAGATGGCATATTAGTGCTTCTCATGGAGTTAGTACTCACTGCTCGTTTTATTTTGGCTACCCAACTTACAAAAAGAACAACCCTGTTTCTTGCTGGTTTCTAGGCACTGATGCGGGCAGGCTCTGAGATCTTGGGGTCTGGAAACTGTATCTTTGTAAGTAAAACCTGCTTTTACTTCTGGACCTGAACGTTTGGAGGAAATGCTTGCACTAGCAGAGATACACGGGGACACATACATTCACACCTTTTGTGTACTCAAATCCTTCACTTATTTCAAGGTCCCCAATGACAGATCCCTTAAGGCCTACGCTGAGAACAACCCTGACGCGTTGTCCACTACAACGTTAAGCAATCCTGCAGGGTTTGCTCGAGCAATCAAGGGGCATGTCATAGGTATGATGTGGATAGAGTTGCATTAAATTTCATCATACAAATTCCAGACACCCATCAATTTGTGCTCCGTTCTTTTAAGAACAAAATTACGCACACACACACACACACTCACACACACACACTGCACAAAGTGGGACTGCCGATGATGCTCTCTGACTTTGCACAAGGACAGACCCCTTACACAGCTGCCTCTGGTGATAAGCTGGTGGTCACCAAGACGTACGTACTTTGCGTAAAAAAGGAACAGGTTCAATTATCAGTTATCTAGCCTAGATCTGCGCTCAGTGAGCGCAACAAGAACATAAACTCACAAAGAATCTACTTGTCTTGTAACATACAGCAGATCCATTTTCACCCTCTCTCACACTTTTCATTTTGGTCTTGTACTCTCCATAGGGGCGCCTCTGTAACAGTGTCCTCTCTGTGTGCCTCTGCCAGCATAGTAACCCCCAACGTGACCTGGTCTGGTAACACCCTCCATACCATTGATGCTGTGAGTGCAACAAATCCATCTCCCATATCTTCAGTTATTGCGCTGTAGAGCTGACGCTGCAGTAATGCAAGTGGTTTTGCTTGGTGATAGGCGCAAGGTCACTCTTGGACTATGCTAGGTGCTTTCATGTTCACGTGGTTCCAAAGTCTGCTCCGGCTTCTTTTCGTGTCGTAGGTGCTCGAGCCCCTAACTCTGCCTTCTGTAATCCAAGGCCAAAAGGAGGCTGCAGTTCCGATTCCACCCCTGCCCTTTCCCTCAGAAGAAATCCTCACGACCAGCCTCCTTCCCAATCAAATTGAGCCTGCTGCTACAGCTCCGCGCATTGCTACCACAGCAGATCTGACGCTTGCCACTGAGGTGAGAGAGAGGGGTTGATCAAACACACAAGCAGCCCTTTTTGACATATGTGCAAAATTTCTTGGTAACAAGAGCTTATACTATCAGCCTCTGAACCAATGAGACTCACACAAGGTTTCTAATTACTTATCGTCACCACAGTCGATTTCTCTTCTCTGAATCCCCTTCTTCTTTTCCCACTTAAACAATAGCATATTCTTATGACGTGCAAACCTGGGTGCATTTCACTCACTGACACAATCAACTATTTTCTGTGCATGCAGGTTTTAAGGCGTACCAATATGGATTTCATCCATGGAACGGTATTTGCACCGTCTAGGTATTTAATTTTTTCACATCTTTGTTCAGCTTGAATCTGCTAAATAAGGGCTGATAGGAAAACAAAGCCACATGGATGCATATACAAAATATAACACTGCCCTTGCTCTCTTGTTCCTGCAGCTCTGCTATCCAGCGATACGCAGCTGCTGAGCCAACTGCGAGCTCCATGGTTGCCACAGACTCTGGTGAGAGTGCCATAAAAGCGCACGTCATTCCAGGTGAGTAAACCTGCTGAACAGTACAGACTGCATGCAAACCCCTTGTCCGTATGATCTGCTTTAAGTTTCTTTGGGTTGAAATGCCTGTGTGTTACCTTTTGAGCAATGCTCGTTACTGATTGATGCTCTAGCTGCCACGACCTTAACACAGGCATTGTTCAAACACTAAATGACTTCCCCCAAGGAGTCAGCGTCTACACCACACTTTCTGGGGACCGTCTCACAGTGACAAGGAAGTGAGTATAAATTAAAAGCAAGGGCCACGCTCCTTTAAGCCTCCCTTCTAGGAGGATTATTGACTGCCTCTTAAAACATTGAGCTCACATTTTGTCCCCGTACACTCAACTCACAGCATGATTGTTTAAAAAAGGCCATGCGATGTTGGACATGACAAGTGGTAAGATATGTGGGTTTAAATCGAATGACCTCCTATTTATCCCTGAATGCAGCGGATCTCTTCTGTCGGTTTCAACAGGGGGTCTTCCTGGAGAGGTCATTGGAGGTATAACACAAAGAAATAGTGATTTCAGTCCGCAATGTCTTTACAGCAGTTGACGTGCTAAGGTGACATTGATGATTTTATCCCATTCTGTTGCTGAGCCAACTGCTCTGCCACCTTCAGTTCTGAAAGAGGAAGAAAAGGAAAATCACTCAGGCTTTTTGCTTCATACCAATTACTGGATCACAGTCTTCCCATTTCGCTCCAGGAGGGTTTGCGCTTTAAAAGGCTGTATCTCCTGCCGCCTGACTTGTAGGCAACATCCTTCATGGACCCACTGCTATTGTCCACATAGTTGACCTCGTTCTGATGCCAATCCGACCTCTACCATCCCCTCAAGCTTCTCCCACACCACCATCCGCGACTGCTGTTGAACAGTCCAGCCATGAAATTAACTGGGCTGTCCAAGTATGTGTCTGGGTGCATGTTCGTGCTTGCTCTTTCCATTCCCCTCTTAACTTTAATCTCTTTCATTTTGATATAGTGGCCACTGCCTGTAATGAGACGCTGGTTTTGCTGTGCAGTGCTCTCAATGTCATCTCGATTATTGAGAAACCTTTCAAAAAGTCCGTTTTAACACCGTCGTAGCATTTTGGGTGTCAAGGAGAGCTTTGCTTATTGAAGGGCTGATCCACAATGAAGAAGAAATGCTTCATAATCAGCAACATTAACAAATTTCATGTCGTGTAGGCAGCTCAGCTGGCTGGCGTAGCTGCTGGATTTTTGGCTCAAGGCGGCACATTTTTCCTACCTGATGACAGGTTGGAAGTTCTTGCTGTGCGTTCAAGCACGGAGAATTTTTTATTGCCAACATTTCTTCTTGCATCCGTAACTTGCATCAAATGGACATGTACTTTGTTCCCAGAATGCTAGTTTTTTTGCAAGAAAATTCCATTCCTGTGTCACCCTCAACGCTAGAAACTCTAAAAATAGCTGCACGTCTTGACCTATTAAGCTTCCAAGCAACAGCATGGGCAATGTGTATTCAACTTAAACACATAGTGCCCTCATAGCTCACGGGGAGCAAATTGGAGGATCTAGGGCTGCTCTACAAAAGCTCCCAGCTGCCAATGGAATTTCAGCAATTAAAGCCCATTGGATACCTGGTACGATGAAATAGTTTGAGAAACAGCTTGGTTTTTACACTGTGCCGCAATCCATTGTATTGCCCCTTAGATACACACCTACCCACCACATGACACGCTTGTAGGTGTTGACCTCGTAATGACTAACATTCCAGAGGGCACTCACGTGTACACTTCAGCAGTAAAGACACCGCTGATCATCACAAAGCTGTGAGTTATGTTCTTTGGATTCTCACTCAGAAGCGCAATACTAGAAGCTTATTTCATTTTTGAATGCTTTGCATTTTAAGATTGTGGTTTTGCATTGAACATTTGCAGTGCGTAAACCTATGAGCTTCTTTTTATGCAGTTCAACAATTGTACTGGCTCACTTGATTACAGGGCTGGCTCTGTGGCTATTGCATCGGCATATGATGAAGTCACACGTACTGCCAAGGTCATTAGGACTGTGGCGTCAGGGCAACTTGTGCTACACATTGTGGATGCGGTAAGGATGGCAGCAACGAACTTGCACTTTGCACTGAATGTGGTTCACTTTTCCTTAATAAGTGTGGGTATGGTTTTCACTGCCTGCGTAGTCTTCCCTGCTTATCACGGCAACAAAAGATATTTCTTTCCCTTATTTTTCAATCGCTGCAAACACGCTTTCAAATGATGCTTCTGCGTAGCTCGATCTCACCTACTGTAGCTGACTTTTTGTTCTGTTTGCTGCGCATTGCAGGTGCTGGCCCCATTGCTATAGCTGCAAGTCTCTTTGTGATATTTAGAGACATTGGACATTAGTCAAATTAACAGTTGATAACAGCATAAACAAGCTGCGGCTCTCTTCAGTCTCCCACTTGTGGTGACTTGCTGTTGGCTGTACGCCTAGCCATTCAAACGCTATGCTGACTATAATTTCATTGCAAATATTGCAGTTATTTTTGGACGTGTAACTAGAGTGGCATGGACGGAAAAGAATGTTAAGAATAAAATGATGAAGACCAAGTCTGCACTACAGCTGTAAAAAAAAGCTACGATAAGTCAAAATAATTTGTAATTATTACAGGACACACTCACCAGCAAGAGTTAGAAAACTTGTTTCACAGCTCCATGTTCATTCTGTCAACTATGCTGCTAAACATGTCCATACCAGTTGTATCCTTGCAGTACTTACTAACTACTCTCAACAGGAGCCGGTTTCAGGTTAAGCCTGCAACCCTCCTGCAACCCTCCTGCTCCCTAATAACCTTTTTCTTATTCTTTTTGGTAGGGAGTTTTACAGTACCTGGGACGAAAATGGCTCCTTTTCCTTAACAAATGTGCACACGTGGGGAGAGTTGTTATTCGCTGCTTACATTTTTGTACTGACTCAATTTCAGAGAGTCTTTCTTTGTGTGTGTTCTTCTCTCTTTTATATGACACGGTGGGATGCTGTACAGCTCTCTCAACCCACAACCGTTTCTTTCCTACTTTGCCAGAAGTGTTTACACCATGGCGTTAATTAACATTTACATTCACTCATGTGCATGTGTCTATCTCTGCTAGTCCTTCTCATCTTTGGTTGGCTGCCCCACAGCGGTTGTCTCTTTCCGGAGCTGAGATTGTTTAATCATCAATAAGAAGACTGGCAAATCTAATTTATTGAAAGAGACACACAGAAACTCTCAACTATCAATCAACTAACCTGCTTGTCACATAATTCGTCGCTTTCACTGATTGGGCGCGACACCAAGTCCTTAATTGACTCCTCTATCGTGTGAGAGCAATGCATACCCCGGTGTGCAAGCCTTTGCCTCCCAAACGCTGATCCCCACTGAAAAGCCCTTCCCTCCCTCTTATCATTTCCAGGCTGGGAGTTTGTGTGACTCTGCACCCATAGTAGGGTGAAGCAGAACACAAAATGACGCCTATTCACAAGTCATGCCGGCTGTGTACACCGCTTTCTTATTTTCTTTGTCTCAGCTCTCCACTAACTGGGCTGTACTCCGAGAATGTGGACATGAACCGTTGCAGTTCTACGGTTTTGGTCAGCTGTCAAGCTTTTCATTATTATGCTTAGTACCAATAGTGACACTTTGCGGAGGGCAGTCCAGGTTGATCTCAATTTACAGCCTCGTTCAAGTGCCTGCTGGACTGCTCAATTGCTGAGCGTTTTTCAAGGACTGCGTGGGTGCGAGTTGTATGTACGAGCTGTTCAAACTGGGCGTGCTATTCCTTGCAAGAGTTTACTGCAGATTTGAAGCATAGGATGGGAGGTGTTTCGAAAGATGCTGAGTTGGTGGACCCCAACACACACAACAACAAACTGGCCACTTATCATTCTTGGTTTGCCATACCTTTTTCTAGAAATGAGCATATGCCGACTACTGTACCACGGTGTCTTCATCTTGATCCGTCAAAACATATTATGCGCAATGTAAGTAGACTCCGCTTGCGTGCACAAACTTTGAAAGTTGAGGCAGCAGCATGGCTTGAAGATGGTTCTCGCGTATGTAACCAATGTCCTGGTGAAGATGAGCATGTTTAGAATGAGGTGCATGCTCATTTATTTTGCTAAGACCATCGGGTTAATGAGGAAACTTTCTCCTTTCTTGACTACACCTTTTTTGAGGACTTTTCAGCAGCCCAACCCTTTTTGCTGCAACAGGTCAACAACCAACTTGCTCATAGTTTCCCTTCTCAGCAGAACACTAAACTTTTTCTTTTTCTTTCTGAGCTTATGAATTTATTTGTGGCTGGCCGAGACCAGTCAGCAGCCGATCAGCCAAACAACCTGGCTGAAGGTCACCCCCCATTGTAACTACTATAACTGTTGTCTCAGCTCTCCAAAAGTTTACTGTGCTACCCGAATCAAAGCGGCTGTTTCTTAAGTATATAAGATGGAAAGAATTAAATGTGGGGAGCGAGTGGTTTAAGTTAATAAGGAGGGTAGCTTCTTCGTTATAATGCCTGCGTACTACTAGCTTCTCCTTTTTGCCATGTTGTGCGGCAGCAAGTGTATGATAATTGCTGCAGCCTTGTCAATAGCACACAAAACTGGTTCCTAAAAGATGGTATGACTTAATGTGGGGAGTGTAAGTTTTCCCTGCCCAGCTATACATAAAATGAATCAATTACATTTGTGCAGGCGTGATTTGTACATGCTCCTGTCATGTGAATAGCCGGAATAAAGGAAAGGGGCGGGGGGAAAAGAAGCTCACAGTCAACATTCAAAACCTTTGTTGCTGCCACATGAACGACACGGCAAAGCATGACAGCTTTTACTGCTCTTGCTCCCGCAGATGGTCGTGAGATTTCAAGCACCAGCATGTCAATCTATTACTTATAATACAGGTATGGACGAGCTCTCCCTTGCTACGAGGAAGGGGGCGGAGGCTGGGGTGGTGGTGCACCTGCTGCTGCTGCTGCTGCTGCTGCTGCTGCCGCTTCTGCCGTGCTAGGTGGCTCCTGAGCGCCAGGCTTTGGTCGGGATGTACTCGGTTGAGGATTGTGGGACAGCAAGTAGTAAGCTAGGAACTCTACAGGGTTCTCAGGCCGCTCCTTGCACACAGCTTGCATGCCTTGCATAACCACAGGCACTACGGTGGCTTCCTGACAGTCAAAAGGAGCAGAGGAAAGTCTCTTTACAGGGCATGCACGAGCTATTGGATTGAGTGAAGTGAGTAATTGGGAGGTTCAGATAGCACGTCTATGAACTTTGCAGCCGCCCAGTCTATACAGTCAGTGGCACGGACCGAAATCAAAGCAACAGTCAATTTGCCTGAGAACACAACTAACTACCAAAACAACCAGGGCACATAAAGCTATTGATTGCAAACCATGAAACAGACAATGTGGGAGCGTTGCTAGCGACGCTGAAAAATTGGCGAAGCCCATCACGCGCACAACGTGTGCATGCATATGCATGTGTGTGTGAGTGTGTGTGTGTGTGTGTGAGTGTGTGTGTGTGTGTGTGCGCGCGTATGTGCCTGTGTGTTTGTGCGTGTGTATGTGTGCGCGCGTGTGCATGTGTGTTTGTGTGTGTGCGCATGTGTATGTGTGTGTGCGCGTCTGAGTGTATTTGCACGCGCGTTTGTGTTTGTATATGTGTGTGCATGTGCATGCATGTGAGTGTGTGTGTGTGTGTGCCTGTGTGTGTGCCTTGAGAGGGCAGGTGCGAGCACGATGCCCGGGCTGGCCACGATGTCTGAACTCTGCTTCAACACACAGTGCGCGGCAAGCACCTGCACTGTGTGCTCAATGCCCCGCGAGCAGTCCAAGCCAACACGGACCGCGTTCCTGAAGGGTCCTGTCCAAGCAACTTCAGGCAACGTCGTGAACATCTGACTGAACCTAAATTATTAAGTCCATCAAAATTTGTAATCTTCTGTGTGGTCAACCGTGAATTTTGCAGCTGGAACACAACCGAGGGCTTTTGACACAGCATCCGCAGCCAGGAAAGTGTGCTGATTGCTGATGGATTCTGCACCAGCAGGAAGCGGTCTGGGGGCCTGGCTGAGGATTCCTGGGCAGCTTCCTGGAACTTCCAAACATAACAACTTGTCTTAAACCTTTCACATGGCACCCCTGGGTCCCAGAATTCATGTGACCCGGTACAAGTATTGGTTAGGAGCTATGTCGAGTCTCAGCCCGGGAGGTGCTCTGGGTGGGCCTGGGGAGGAGGGCTGGACCCCCCAAAAACAACATATTGCTCTACATCTTCACACACCGCACACCAGGGTCCCAGAATTCTTCTGACAGGGTGGGGTTTTTGGTTAGGAGCCTTCGTCGAGTTTCAGCCCGTGGGGAGGCCTGTGTGAAGTGTAGTGTGAAGTAGACAACGCTAGGCGCTCACGCCCCCACGAGGGGGGCTTCGCCAAAACAGACTGCACAAAGTTATAGGGAACTGCACAAGTCTTTGGTTGCCACGACCATTAACAGTTACACCTGACTGTGTAATTTTAAGGAAAATGGATGGCACGTGCCTACAAAAAAAGGGTTACATGGCCCACCCGTGAGCGGCAATTAGTTCAGTGTGAGGTGTGGGCTCAGTCTCAAAGTTCTGTGACCTCCTCTGTCACCAGAAAATGATGAATGCTCTTCATTCTTCTGGCGATAGTCAGCTTCCATGCACTGGTTAGGGACTCAAATCAAGCGACAGGTCTCCCTCACTCACCAAATACTGTCTGACCGGGGCCGCCTGCACGCTCAATTTTTTATGTACATTCAGGGCGGCTTTCTCGGCGGCTTTCACCTGTACATTTCAAACCATCACAAAGTCGGAGAGTTCTGTGAGTACAGGGATTCGGAACTGGAAACAAGAGGCAGGAAAGTCAAGCACGTTGTAGCAGCTCGTGTCTAGTACCACGGTCCCGCACACTAATGCATGCGCGCATACACACGCTCACGCTCACATACATACACACGCACGCACATAGACACACACAAATGCACACACACATACACACGAACACGATTAGAAACACACACACACACACACATCTTGCGCAGGCACGCACACACGTGCACGCATGCAATTGCACACTATGAGCTGCATACACAGGTTTGCATGAATGCACACAAAAGCACACACACACACACACACACGCACGCACACCCACGTATATACACACACGCGCGCACGCACACCCACGCACCCACGTTACGCACTTCACACAGAAATCACGCGAATGCACGCGCATGCCACAGCACGTACCGTCTCTGGCGTGGCAATTGCAGGTTGATCTGCAGAACCTGGATACTCATGTTCAGGCTGCTCTGAATGCATTTGAGTATCGGCCTCCATCTTCGAAGTTCTAGCTGATCGTTAGACCAAGAAGTATTTCAGAATTTCTACTATTATTTTGTTAATTTTATCAAATATTTATGAAGAGTGAAAACGGGCAATGCAAATACCGCACAAATCAGTTGCGGCCCAACAAAACACTTAACGCCAATTATAGACGATGTCAAAAGACAATGTTCGCAGAGGGAAAAAATAGATGAAACAGCCTTTTTTGGAACAGTAAATGCTCAGATATCAGGTTCGTACATAGGCTCGAATGGCAATTCAGGCGATCTTTGTAGCCAATTGTTCTTTGGATACTCTGAGCCTGCACCCTCCACGACGTGCATAGAATAGCTGTGCCTGTGCAGCAGCACGCAAAAGAAGGAAATTATGCATCGAGTAATAAGGTTTTGATCTCTGGAATTATTTGTGCACTAATGAGGTGGTCAGAGCGAGAGTGTGCGCAGTTTCTGTTATTTCGTTATTTCTCTAAAAAGTAATAAACAGATGAATGCCCATTTTATATACGAGCTGAACGACACCTTTAGGAGGTTTAAATTGTTTGTGTGGGGGTCAGGAAGGGTGGGGATTAAATGCGGGTGGTCATTTGAGCCTGAGGTCCAAATTTAAGCTGCGCATATTGCAAGCATTTTTGCAATTTTACGATTTTTTGTTTGTCCACATTGAAAAGCGGTGGATTTTTTGGAAGAATTCGCTGATGCTTTTGGAGTGAGTGGTTTTGCACACACAATTACCAGAAAATGCTTGACCCTCCTGCCTTTGCTGCCTCTCTGCAACAATAAAGTACCAAGTACTAACCTGCTGGTTGAAGATGTGTTTTCTGCGGAATAGTGGACATTTTCGCCCTGAAAGATGACAACAGGGTGTGACAGACGTTGGTTGCACGAGTGTGAACTTCAGCATGCTATATGATAGAGCGTGTACATATGTATGCATGCCAAACCCTTGAGTACGCATTGCATACCATCAGTTAAAAGGCCTCTTCTCAGCCAACAAGTGACGGAACGATGGCTGTGCAGAACTGGCTTGCAGGGCCTGATATACACTGTGAGTGATTGCATGCTTGGATTGCAGATCTCCCTACTGAAATTAGCGTGTTTTGCCTTTATGCAGTTTGGTTGTGTCTAGCCAACCCTGGGGAGAACGGCAAACAATTCATACATGCATGTCGCAATTTAGGTGACCAAGAAGAATTGACAGAAATATCAGGGAAGGCCTGGGCCTGTTGCGTATTGTACTTGGCAAGATTCTTTTTAAGATGTGTGCCCCTTAAACACACCTACTCACAACTCACAGAACTCACATGTAGCAGGACCAGTGTGCCGGCGGGGCACTCTAAGGGCACAAAAGTGGAAAGGTCGTACTCTGCCCGAGGGCGGTCAAAAGTTGAGGTGCCGCCTTCTTCCTGGACATAAAATCTCCTGGATAAGCCCTGCTTGTGAACGCCTGTAAATGAGCAGCATGTAGGTTGTCGTACAGGAATTTGAACCAGTGGCAGGATCATAGGTTTTGAAACATCCCAGCTTTTTCAGCTGTGGATTACATTAACGTGCCCTCTACAGCCCCATATTAGTGCCCAAAACAACAGATTGATCTAGGAGGCGAGCTCCCTCTTGTTTGCATGAACTATATGCACCCATATGCCTTTTAAGCAAAGACGACAGGTGGTTTGCCGCCATAATTTCCAACTGCTAGCGTATAAAGCCTGCAAACGTTACCCAGGGTAAGGCAGAACAAAGCGGCACATGCCTGGTTTTGCCCACAGACATCCGTTCTCCTTAGTGCAGTCCTCCAACGCCCACCAAAGCCCCACAGTGGTCATGGGCTCAGTGTACAAAAATGTCGAGTCTTGATGGGGAACCACCTGCAAACAGTGTTTCCTCGCACCATGTGTCAGGGCCTTTGAAAACATACACGTTATGATGTGCACACACCGCCCCAATTATCTAAATAAAACTGTGCCTTGACCGCTCAAGTTCCTGCATCCCTCACGATCTCAGTGAATTCTTCCCTTTCTCGTTTTACTGGCGGAGGAGATTTCCGGTATTCAGCACGCTCCTTCTTTTCTCCAGATTTCATGCCAGAATTAATTTGTCTGTTACAATTAGGATGCGAGGCGCCCCCATAATATAATTATTATATTATGCGGGCTCCGCATCATATGTTTTCCACATAATATTACATTTTTGAATGGCGCTCAGCGTGCTGCAGACGCCTGTTTAACAAATGACGGGATCATTTGGAATAGAACGGGGCCCAGATGGCCAGTATCAATACAAGCTCCTGGGGACCTACAAAAAAACCTTGCTTGAGCTTAAATTTCTCTTTAGTTTGCCTAAAGGAGGAGGAGGATCCTGATGAGGGAGCATTTTCCAGTTGTCTTGTTTTTTAGTTTGTTTGGCGGCCCTAGACAATAGGCAACGAGCAACTCAAACAAGTTGTTTGAAACAACTCAAAAAAAGGACCTGTTCTTTACGTAAACTGCTGGCTTTCCCTTCCTCATTTGACAACTTTTTTCTGAGATCATCCCCTTCTTCGACAGCCTCCGCATCGCACCCGTCTTATACCCTTCACCTTCAAACGAGAACATTTTTCAATATTTATATCCTCAGATTCGTTAATCATGAAGTTCATAGAGTGTGGGAACGAGAAGGGAATGACGAGCGGTTGGACGAAGACCGTATTTACAAAACATACGACTTTCAATCGATAACATGTCACAAAATTTAGTTCACCAGAGATAGTTAAAAACGTATCAGAGACAAAACGGAAGAGGAACAAACCTTCATCCATGCAGGGCCCTTACCAATCAACTCCTAAAGTCCCAAAAAACCCAGAGTGCACAGTTTGGGATAAATTCTTGAATTTTTCAATGTATCAATAAATATGTTAGTCACACAAGATATCATATGATATGGGGAACATGTCATTTTGTGCCTTGCACCCTTATTACAATATTTCATAACCCTGAAATCATTGTATTGACTCCACTTTCTTCCACATTTCAAGTTAAAGATAGAATACAGACAGGTGCTTCGAACCCACAACCTACATAATCCAGGGTGCACTAATTTACAACTGGATGACACGCTCGCAACCAAATACGCACCTCACCACCGATCTTTGGCTGCTTGAAGATGTACATGGATTGGACGGGAAGCGGCCGCTTGTAGCCCAGGCTTTTTAGGAGGCTGGCCACTTTCTCAGATCGTGAAAAGGCCCGGAAGGCTGGATCCAGGTCGTGCAACGCTGCACAATACAACACAAGATGCCATTTATATTTCCATATCTACAGCTAGAGAAAGAGTTCTGCATTCTTTTAGGACCATAAGTTAAAAAATAAGGGAGAAGCAATCACACACCGTGCCCAACTTTGTTGACGCTCAGTTCCTTTGCCTGCCTCAAGCTTCCCGTTGCCTCATCAAACGCTTTCTCCTGTGCACAGATAATTGCAAGGTCCATTCTTGGCATCAGGCACACCTAATAATATCACGTAGGAGTGACTTTCAGCAATTGCTCTTTGCTTCCTGTTTCTGTTTCTGCTTCTGCTTTTACGCGTGGGCTTATATCTGATTTTTCTACAAGCCAAAGGCAGAGAGTAGAAATCTTCACCTCTAAAAAGAAGTTGATACTGCTGCCACTCTTGAGAAAATAGTCGTTAGTGATGGCGGACTGCAAGCGAGCAGAAAAGAAGAATGTAAAGGACTAAAGTTTTTGTCCTTCAACTGGATCTTGTGTAAATTAAAATCAACACGTGCTTAAAGCATGAGTGTGGGTTTAAGTCTGGCCCGTTGCGGGTATTAATCGAGCAGGTGACTCCAAGGGACCTCATGATTCATTAATTGGCAAATCCTTTGCCGCTGCATACAAGTAAGCAAAGCTACACAGGCAGTGATAAACACTCTCCGCACGACTCAAAGAAACGGAGGCCGCTCAGGTCTGAGTGGCATAAAAACCTTCAACGTATAGAGGTATAGAGGTACAAGGCCCAGGCAGAGAACTCTGGGCTGAGCAAAAAAAACAGAGGGGAAAATTCGCAAAGAGACTGTATCTTCGGGCTCAAAAAGCGTCCAGTACAGAAGACACATAAGAGTACACACCTGGTCACCAGTCGTACGGAAGATAGAGCGCACTGACTCTGTGCACATGTGGTGGTGGTGGTGGTGTGTATGTGTGTTTGTGTGTGAGTGTGTATGTGTGTGTGCGTGTGCGTGTGTGTGCATGTTTTGCGCATGTGCGTATGTGTGTATATGCTTGCGAGCATGTGCGTGCTTGTGTGTGTTTATGCGTGTGTGTTGTGCCTATGCATGAATTGCAAACTTGCCGTGCCTGGATCGAAAATTTGCAACAGCTCGTCCATCCGGTGCTTCAGGCCCTCCACCTCTGTAAGAGAGGCATGTCTGGGCAAAAGTAAGAAACCATCTTCTTGGAACTTGCTGACCTGCTCAGGAGAGAGCACTGACTCTGTGCACATGTGGTGGTGGTGATGGTGTGGTTTGTATGTGTGTGTTTATGTGTGTGTGTGTGTGTGTGTGTGTGTTTATGTGTGTGTGTGTGTGTGTGTGAGAGAGAGAGAGAGAGAGAGAGAGTGTGTGTGTGTGTGTGTTTATGTGTGTGTGTTTGTGTGTGCGTGTTTGTGTGTGTGTGTTTGTGTGTGTGTGTGTGTGTGTGTGTGTGTGTGTGTGAGAGTGTGTGTGTGTGTGTGTGTGTGTGTGTGTGTGTGCGCGCGCTTGTGTGTGCGTGTTTGTGTGTGTGTGTTTGTGTGTGTGTGTGTGTGTGTGTGTGTGAGAGTGTGTGTGTGTGTGTGTGTGTGTAAGTGTGTGTGTGCGTGTGTGTGTGTGTGTTTCTAGCCAGCTCTTGTGGGGTAACAGGCTGTTTACAGCCATCACCTGTGAGATGGTGGCTCATGTTAAACATGTTGGGTAATAGTTGTGCACTCCGAATTAGGTGTCCCAAAGAATTAAAAACTTTACCCAACTACGAAAATATAAAAACATATGAGAAATGCGTCGGATGTCACTTCGACTTCGTCTTGTTTTCACATTAAAATTACTAGGAATCAAAAGTTCGTCAATGAAGTGCCGAGGATTCCCGTCGTTACCCCTAGCCCACAATCCCCTAACTCCCTAACCCCACCCCTAAAATCTTGTGGGACCCGTGGCAGGTTGGAGACCTCGAAATATAAATGGCACTAATCCTAGCAAGAAGACCGGACTCTAATTGAAAATGCCATTTTAATACAAACAAGTGGCCACCCCGACCAGCCAGCCGAAGTGTCACCACTTTTAACGTTGGGTGATAGGGGGAGGAGGGGACAAACTAGTTTGCAATTAAAAGGCGGAAGGGCATGTAGGATTGTTTCATTTCACCAGTACATTGAGGGGAAATACCTTCCTAATAACGATGCTTCCACTTCATCAAACCATAGTACGGAAGCAAGATGACATACATATATTTGCAGATACATTGAATCCTTGCAAACACAAGACAAATAAATTTCGTCTTCATCCAGCATAACTAAGGGAATTGAATAAAAACCCAGACTCTCTGGCAGGCCTAGGGTGTGAAGAATCAGGATGTAGGGCTATACACATCATTCCCTTTAAACCCGTTAAAACTACCATTACGCTACCCACACTTCTAGGTTGGCAAATCTGGGCTAAAATTGCCAACATACTTAATCAGGCGAAAGGGGCAAACACAGTCAGCCTCACGCTAAAGCTACCCTATTACATGTGCTACTGTAAGTCCAAATGCGAGCGATATCCCTAGAGCGATGTGCCACACACACGCGAACCGCTTCAGCAGCGCTAGCCTGGCTGGCTCCAATCTGTGGGCTTCAGCAAAATCTACCAGAGCCTTGGCTGGCCCCAAGGAGAACAGTAGAGCGGAGCCAAGCACCACTGGCGGCAGCACATTGCATGCCACCATGACAGCAATCAAAACGTACAACCCGATCACGCATGCACTGAGGACACCCACACCACGCTCCACACCCAGACGAACAAGTGGCGACTGCTTGCCTGCTGCTCGGTCACCTTCAATTTGGTGAAAGTGCGACGTGAACAGGATGATGGTCGTGGAGACCCCCACAAGCACACTAAGGCCCCATACAAATGCAGGAACGGAGTGCAGAGCAGCGGACTGTTGCAACGCAGGCCAAGTGAGGCTTGCAGGCCCTGATACTTTGGCTGCGGTCATTGTTACTGTTGCTACGTCTTTCAAAATGGCAGGCTGCAGTGCTAGATAAAAGGCCGGGGTGGCGGAAGGGCCAAAGGCCAGGAAGCACAGAGGCTCGCCCAGACCCTTGTAACTGAGCCTGAACAAATGAGAATGAAAAACAAGGGGATGTTAAACAAGCCTTTTACGTTTCGTTTTTCGTGGCGTAAAACAGATTGCCAACAGGTGTATGCTGCATGTTAGCGCTTAGACTTTAGACTGTATGGACAGTTATGGTACGGCTAATACTGTGCAAGTTTGGTACGACCGTATTTTGACATTTTGCTGGGGGGATTGAGGTCAAAGGTCCATTTCTAGCCTTTTGCTGTTCCTTCCAGGCAAGGCCACATAGTTTCATAAGTTGTATAAGCGCAAAACAAATATTTTGTTGCATCGAAATTTACCGTGTATCTACCTATGTATGGTACATACCACACTGCGCTTGGTTGTTTTGCGAATAAATATTCATTTGTTGAGGTCCTTTGCAATAAGTCGAGCCGGAAACAAATAGAGTTTTTCCCGACCTCACAAAACTTCAAATTTCCAGCGGGGACAATTTCTGGGCTCCGAAAAAGACACCATCATTTTCAGGCCGATTTGCACCCTGCGAAGTAGACGGGGTTCCGCATTGGGAGATTCTGATGCTGACATTGCCCCGAGCAAGCTTGCAAGCACCTGCTGCAGAAATCTTCCCCGCCCCATTTCGAATTTGGGCAGACCCATGCACGGCTTTCAGTGGGGGTTCAAGCTTCTCCAGGAGAGAAGCTTGAGGGTAGAGCTGCTGCGACGCAGGTGCAAGCTCCTGAAGGTAGAGCACGGTGTGCTTTCATGCACCAGGCAGCCATCCTCCAGCAGCAGCAGAGGCAGCAGAAGCAGAAGCGCCTAGAGGCACCCAGATGAAGGGAGGGAAGTAACACCCGCAAATTTCACAAATTTTGCAAGTTTTCCCAGTTTTTAAAGGACCTCGCAAAAGCTCAATTGGCTCGCAAATTAAGTATTCTGATTTCTTTGGCACCACGCAAAAAGCAGACGCCGCAATACTAAAATGAAAGCGCAGTACGGCAAAGGTAAATGTAATACGTATGGTATATAAATTGTACAATCTTGGCACAGCCTGGTTCTTAATCAGTCAAGAGAGTATCAGAGGGAGGTGACTGAATGTATGTCCAAAAATGATTCTTCTTTGCACTCAGAAGCCAGCCATTCACTGCCCCTTCATCCGATTGAGAGGGGGATCCTTTTCAGTTTTTGCCTTAAAATTAAAGCTGGCATTATAAGCTACACGAGGATGTGTTTATGTCCATGTACTTCACTCTGCGTGCAATTTTACAGTGGTTGGAGCTGGCCACCAAAACCCTAATACAGAGGCTTTCCATGGGAAAACAGCGCAAGTGAACCTAATCCCCACCCACTTCACCGTCTCACTCCATTTGTTTTGCAATAATGTTTGCTTGTTGCAAGAACATCATACCACCAAATTTTATGTGATGGTGGCCTGCTTTGAAGATTTTGTGGTACAAAGTAGGGTTCACGCCGGCAATTAGACATGGGCGCCCCAATTTGCTGCAATGAGATTCAATTGCTATGGATAGCTACGATTTGAAAACAAGTTTGACCGTAGCAAGTTGGGGCGCCCATACTCCAGGAACTTTTTAAAAACATGCCCATTTGGGGGTTCAGATAGACCCCTCTAGAGAGCATGATGAAAAAAGAAATTCAGATTAAGGATCCAATTGCTGTCACGTTCAGCGCCAGAAAACAAATGCCATTCTCAGGCGTCCTTGCACTATTGAATCAGCAAGTGCAAGCGTAATATGTTCCAATGAATCTGGAAAGTACCTTTGAACGAGTCAACACACCTGAAAGGCGGTCCTTGGTAAACGTAGCCACAAGCTATGGAGAGGGCAAGCATGGCTATGATCCGCCCGTCTCCAGTTGCAGTGACGAGGCGCCCCATTAAACTCACACCGGCAACTAAAAAGGCTATGGAAAGCCAGAAAACAAGGGGCCAGTTGCCCGTCAGGTTGACTACTGATTCAGGCTTAGTGACGTCCACCCCAGTGGTAGCGTCGAATGCGTCATTGCTGCAAGGGGAATGAAAAGGGACCATTAGAACCTTGGTGAGGCGCGGTAGTAGGAGAGCAGGCTTTCACGATGGCAATAAATTAGGATGATGTAGAAATGTCATTAATGTATGAAAATAATCTGCTTTGTACTTATCAATGAAATAAGAAAGACCTGCCTCTAAGAAAACAGAGCGCATGAAAATTGGAATGATACTTGCCTGAGATTCAGCCACGCGATGATGCTGATGGCAGCCGCCAGGAAGCCAAGGAGCCTCAGTAAGGGCACCGTGCCTGTCTCAAGAAACACGGCAGCAGCGCCGACCTGAAAGGCACGGAAGGGCCACAGATGCTACTGAATGTCCCAGCACTTGGGAAAGGACAGGCATAAACGTACGAGGACAGGCTTGGATGGACAAAAGTCCCTCTTACTGTCCCTCACTATTGCGAAGGAAAGCAAACAAAGACTTACGAGGACAGGTATGTAGCCCACTGAGTACATGGGTGGCTTGAGTGCGCGCATCCACAGTTTTCGCCGCTCCTCCTCGACTGATGCAGATGGGAGGGCAGGCTGCTGAGGTCCAGAGGCGCCTGAATCGCCTGTCCCCCGTTGAGCAGAAACGCATGCTCTTATGCGTCCTGTAACTGGGGCGTTCAGCTGTAAAGTTGATGGCAGCAGCACAGGCCCCCTAGCAGCCACATTCCCAGGACAGGCCCTCCTTGAGAGAATCATGTCATTTTAGCTTGCATTTTTGTGCCATTTTGTACCGAGTGATTAGCAAATAACGAATTTAACACTTGTACATAATTTTGAAATCACAGCAGCAAATTTGGCCGACTTGCGCAGGTCCTGAAATGAATGAGCTAATATACACTAAAAGTGTATTAAATGCTAGACCTATAATTATTTTTTCGAATTCGTGCGCAAAGCCCTGTCAACCCTCTCGGGCAAATGCACCGAGTAATGCACAGAATAATATTCTCGAGTAATGATGATGCGCGAACTGCTTTTCCTGTTCCTGGCTGCAGCGGCAGCGCAAGTGAGGAGGCAATAAGCACTTTTGGTTTGATTTTCGTTATGGCCTCATGCAAAATGAGCATTAACAGGGTGTGCACCCGCTCCCTTTATTGACAGGCTGCCTCTAGTGATTTCTCTCCGTCCTCATCAAAGCAGGAGAAATGCCTCCATTACAAAGCAAGCTCAGGTAGATGATTGCAGAACTCGTTGCTTGCAGGCAAGAAAGTCCCTCGCAGTTTGAATTGCCCCCAGCTCAGGTAAAAACTTTCCAGATCACCCTGAAAGTTTGCATCCTGTGTGTTGCCGTCCAGCAAGTGGCCCTGCGGGGGCTCCTGTTTTGTCTGTGCTGGAGGTCAACGAGGACTTTGCCTTGGGCAGCGTGCTTCTGTCATCGCTGAGTCTTGGGCACGGCAATCTCGGCGTGCTAAAGGTAGAATGCTTCACTTTCCTTGTGTCGTTTGATCAAGCTTCAGTCTTTGTGTCATGGTCAACTTGTTTAAGATGGGAGATTACCTGGTTGGGATTCATATGCACTTAGTGTTATACTGTTATACTATATACAGTACAATTCAATGCTTTGCCTAGAGATCCAGTCGGCATGTTGGAAGAATCTCTTTCCAGCTTCTGCTCTTCCTCCTCTATACAGATCCATCTCAACCTCTACCAATTTTTGGTGCACTACTGT
>Ga0307942_1000667_pt1 | contig 24763 bp, 29 predicted proteins | sample OrgLakmetagen175_FD_201846 | JGI IMG/M metagenome (GOLD analysis project Ga0307942, IMG submission 201846) | Saline water microbial communities from Organic Lake, Antarctica - #175 | ecosystem: Environmental > Aquatic > Non-marine Saline and Alkaline > Saline | place: Antarctica: Organic Lake... | reverse complement strand
ACCCACACCCACACCCACACCCACACCCACACCCCACAACCCCACCCCACACCCACACCCACACCCACACCGACACCCACACCCACACCCACACCCACACCCACACCCACACCCAAACTCACACCCACACCCAACACACACGACCACGCTGTGTCACCGTGTAGTGCAAGCCGCCACATCTCCACAAGATTAGACACACACAGCGCATTAAAGCGCTGGTTTGGGCGGCCTGCATAGAAGGTGGCCTTCACTACAGACACCGGGAGAATGGCAGCATGGGGGGGCTCATCTATGGTGATGACGGACACCTGAGCAGGAGCGTGGACAGGCAAAAAAGTACAACGTTGCGCTAATATGTTTGTTGTGTGTGGGTAGGTGTAGGGGTTGGGGGGGCTTGTCCGCGGTGATCATGGACAGCTGTGCGGTTGTGTGGGTTCTCGAATGCACAGGGCAGCTTGCTCTGGGTGTTCCAACAAGAGCAAAAACGGACAACATGCAGCACAAAGAGTGCACAGGCATGGGACTTCTTGTGGGCAACCGTCCAGCGTGCTTGCTGACACCTCATGAGACACATGCAGTAAGTAGTACATGCCTGAAAAGGCAGGAGGCCAATGCATCGGGAACACATATTTCTAGCCATTAGGAGAGCGTGAGTTGTAAGTTTTGCTTAGACAAGGCACTGCAGCACTTGCTGTTGACAGCTGCCTGATCGTAACACAGCCAAAGCAGCAAAATAATCAAGCTTGTCCTACTTCGAGGGAGGGCAGCCTGGGCCGATCAACAGAGCACAAGTCTTTATTAGACGGCACTCGGAGCCAGCAGAGAAAACGACGGCACACGGCCGATCTGGTGGACCTCATCTTTGGGAGGGTAGAGATTGGAGTGGACAGGGAGCACAGCTGTAATGTGAAACCCTGCTGGGGTGGGCACTGCAAATGTTACTCAGGGCCTACAGATGCCTACCTTTGTGAGGAAAGAAAAGGGAGAGAACAGTGTGCGCAGCTTCTCTGGCTTCCAGCCCCGAGGCAGCTGCAAAAAGTTGATCTTATGCAGCACCTGCATGTTTACGAGGGGACATTGGCGGTTGCCAAAAGTCAGCTTGCTTGATTACTTCATTATTTAGGAACCAATGTATAACACAGGAGGCATCTCTACGTCTTGGGACATTGATCTGGACAGTCAAGTTTAATTAGATTGGTTACATTCTGAGATGCATGTCTGGGACCTCCCTCCCTCTCTCCTGTAAAGAGAGTAGAAGGACAGAACCCATACATAATACACAAACAGCTTAAGGCTTTGCTATAAACGGCAGCAGCTTCTGGAGGAAAGCACGGGCTTGCCAACAAACTCAGTAAACGGGAAATCACAAAGATCGATGCTTCACGTCCATTTAAGGCAAGCTCACTAGCCGGGACCAGACGTCTTATCCAGCCCACCACCTACAATTCACCTAGTCCATCCACACTGTCATTTCATGTCCTGCATGTCATGCACACGTAGGGTTTAGCCTAGCAGCCACATTCTCGTTACAACCCCCCCGTGCACACCGCAGGCAACTTCAGGACGCGCATAACCCGCACCTTTGCCTTTTCCACGAATGAAGGGGCAGTGATGAGAGCGCGTTGCAGCTCGCCATACTGCTCGTCGGCCGACAGCCCTGGCGTGACGACGATATCTGCGTCTGTTTGCTCCCCCCTTCTTGTATTGCAACTGGGCCCAGCGGACGGCACAAAGTCCTTGGCAAGAGGGTTGAGCCTGGCAGTAGGAGAAGGCCTGGAGCTGGGGGTAGGTATATGGCCGTCACCATCCACGCTGCTGCTGCTGCTGCTGCTGCTGCTGCACGACCCATCCTCACTGTTCCTGCTGAACGTTGTCTCCACAGGATGGCTGCGCAGTTGGTAGCTGCTGGGAAGGAGTACGCAGCTGGAAGAGGGGCCTTGAGCCCAGGGTGCGGGGGAGGGAGCTGTATGTGCAGATGTGGATGCTGCAGGTGCGGAAGTGGCTGCTGCAGGAGTAGAAGAAGAGGAGGCAGCAGCAGCTGGAGCAGCATGCATGCATGGCTCTTGGGGCTCGACAGTGTTGAGGAGGGGTCCAGGAGTTGAGGCTGGAGACATAGGATGTGGAAACGTGGTGCCTGCCTCCCCGTCCTTGCTCGTGCTCATGAAGCTGGCAGCATCAGAGTAAGGCCACGGGGCAAACGACACGGCTTGGACTGAAGATAAAAGTGCAGTTAGAATGGCAGTGTGCGTATGTGCGTATGTGTTGTACAGTTCTCAGAGCGTTACATCTGCACAAGCTCTGCGTGTAATGACAATGATTGCCCAGTTGACCAGAGACATTTGGGAGCAAAACGATATATGAGGTCCGTTCCTCATTAAGCAGTTGCAGACAGCATCTGTCCTAGAGCTCTTGCTAGGAAGAGCGGCACGACTTTGCGTGTGCTGCTTTGAATACACAACGTCCATAATTACTCATAATGGAATGCTTCTTTCACCAGCAAGCACAAAAGGGCTGCCTTAAGTCTGAACATGAAAAGCGTGCTTTGCCTGTTTAAGGGGTAACGTTCAACAGGGTCCACCAGGTACCTGGCCGTGTGCACTCGTACAGCAATCCTGGAAGAACGGCACGGAGAGCCAAGGATCCTCGCGCATTGCCAGGCTGCTCAAAGCGTAGACGTGCAGGTTCCGTGGGGTCTTCATGCTTACGAGTCAGAGTCATCTCCCAATCCTGCCCTGTGCTGCGGCCTGCAGCGAAGCACAGATAAAGCACAAGACCTGGCTTCAGTTCTGCAAGCGTGCCATGATGATAAAAATTGGCATGTGCTGTAGCTTGAAGCAGTGCTTTGGTTGGATGAGCAGGCATTCACATTTAACAGTAATTTGATCGTAAGAGTGTGCCGTGATCGCCTGTGGTATCGTGGCCTGCAAAGTTGCATACTGTATACTGTAACATTTTTGACGAGGAGGCAAATGGTTGAGCAAATGCGGTGTACACTTGGCTATGGTGACACACACACACTGCGGCCTGCAACATATGCAGAAAAGGTCCTTTGAACCTTTGTACCTCTGCAAGGCGTATGTGGTGTACACTTGGCTGTGGTTACACACACACTGCGGCCTGCAACACACGCAGAGAAAGGCTATTTCTGCCTTTGTGCGTTTGCGAGCACTTGACCTTCTTCAATCCAAGCATCCCTGCATGACCTTTGTGAAAAACTAGTTTGAACCACGAGGTGAAAGAGGCCCCTACCTCCTAAGTAATACTAGAATGCTCCATCTTCCACACGAGTGGAGCTGCCGCTGTTGAAGCACCACCAGGACAAAAGCCCCTAAAAACATTCACATGCCACTCTCAACCAGTGCAGGTACCAGGTACCAGAAACAGGAAAAACACATACCAAGCTCTAGTAAAGGAACGACTTTTGTGAAGTCAACAGGGGGTTGGTGATCTAGCACTGAGCTTGTGTCCAGCATCACGCTGCCATGCGAGCGGCCAAGGCCTTGTTGCTGAGCTGCCCCAACTGGCTTCTGCGGCACTGGCCTGTGTGACATTGTGGTGGTGGTGGTGGTGGTGGTGGTGGTGGTGGTGGTGGTGGTGGTGGTGGTGGTGGGGTATGTGTTTGCGTGTGTATGTATGTGTGTGTGTATGTGTGTGCGTGTGTGTATGTGTGTGTTATTGTACTTTTTTATACAAGCACGCAGCCGTGTGTGTGTGTGCTGTGCTAGAAGTCTCCTAAGTGCTCTTGGCTGTGCACTTGGCGGCACACTTAGGCTGGTATGATGCATAGCAGCTGCCTTGAGTACAGGTGGCTGATTTACTGTGTGCTGCTGCATGAGGGTTGTAACGAGAAATGCAGATAAGCGACTACGCTGTAATAGGAGTTATTTGGTACAGGAAGGACAAAGGTCAACAATATGCCAGTGCACTCGGTACTTTGCCTTCATTACCTTAAGCTCATGGCTTGTGCGTGTGCGTGTGCGTGTGTGTGTGTGCGTGCGTGCGCGTGCGTATGTGTACGTGTGTGTTAGCAGTTTAGGAGTAGCAGGAGGCGTTGTGAATATCCACGTCTACAAACAAAAGCCCCTGCAAAAAAACACTGAGCACAGCATAGAGTAATAGATATCTTTGGGCCAATATCCATGCCAAGCACCTCTTGATCTTCTCATACACAATTGCATCAGCAACTTACATAAACTTGTGTAAGAACCGTCACCATCTTCGTGCATGCAGAAATTACAAAGCGCATTCTACTTGGCTTACAAAAGCCTCTGGTGGATAAGTTTCACGGTATCCGGTCCTAACGTGGCTCCTTTTCCTTACTTTTAATTATTTACGTGAGGATTGGCTTTCAGTGCTTGCGTAATTGTTCTATTTGCTTTGCTCAAGCCAGTCCTCAAACTGCATTGGCACATGGATCATTACACATCAAGGTCACCATCGTCTCATCTGATTCCCATTAGTTCATTATCATTTAAGGCCGCACCTGTGGGATGGTAGCCTTGTCCTTCCAGGGGGATTTTTGGCAGCGATCACGGAAGCGTATGCGTCCACACTCGTTTGAAGCGCAGCAGCGACTTTGTCAGGCATAATTTCATCATACCTGAGAGAGCAGCACGCAGGATGTGCTGTGATAGATTGGCATGTTCTCTAATTCACAACAGCAACAAATGGAATAGAAAACAGAAGCGTGCGGGAACAAACTAGGAATTGCATGTGCACAAAGCTTATGCTCAACAGGTCAGCTGATGAAATTTTCACAAACGTGCACACAAACACCAGGGTTGGCTAGAACCATGTATATATATACGGTGTATATACGGTATTTTTGGCAGGAAAATCACCAATTATACCATACAGTCATATACAGTGCATACACACGGTTCTGGCCAACCCTTACAAACACACATACACACAAAGAAACACACAATAAATTGAACATACACACATGCAAACGTACAAATCTGGCTTTCCAAACACAATGGCTTCCACACACAAACATACGCACAAACATACAATTTTATTCGATGCACGCACATGAGATCATCAGCATCCCCGTCTACGCTGCCCTTGCTAGATTTCTCGCCATCAGTGTCCTCCCCCTCAGAAGAGGAGTAATCGGGCACCCCTTTGCCGCTGTAAGGCATACCACAGGAGGCGCAGTGCGATGATCCGTGAGCACCATGGCTGTGCTCATCTTCATCTGAGGAGGGAGCGGTTGCATCTTGGGGGGCTGCGTCTAGACTACTTTCTGCAATGGAGCCTTCCTGTGTGTGCGTGTGCGTGTGCGCATGTGTGTGTGGGTGTGCGTGTGCGCATGTGTGTGCGTGCACGTGTGTGTGTATGTGTGTGTGCGTGTGCGTGTGTGTGCGTGGTGCGTGTGTGTATGTGTGTGCGTGCGTGTGAAGCAAAGGAAGGATTGAATCTGAGTACATGTTGAGCGTCCCATATAAAGAAAGCAGGATTAGAGCCGAGTCTAGCTGCGTTAGCGGCCGTGTGTGGCATTTGTTGCAGAGCCCTTTTGAGACGACCAGGAGTTGCAATATGATTAATAAATATCGCAAGATGGTCAAACACTGTTTTGCATGCTTGAGGCAGCATAATGCAGGTGTAAACACGCACGCGCACGCACACGCACATAATATACACACCTCATTGCTTAATTGTGCTTTGTGGAGGCCCAGCATTTTCCAGCTGACGTCTTTGTACCGACCACTTAGGGGATGTGAGATGAGCATCCGCGAGAAGCGCAGCCTGATTTTGTGAGGAGAGAACGAGGCAAATAGGGAACAGAACAAACAGTGTTGCAGAGCGCAAAGTGAGCACCAAGCAAGGCTATTGCGCATCTCAACCAGAGCCTACCCCAAAAAGAACGGAGGCTAGTCTGTTCCTGTAAGAGGTGAAAAATAAAGGCGCACCTGAAAGTAAGCAGCCCCACGTCGGACACAATGATATCAGACAAGGCTGCCATGCCTTCCTTGGTCCTGAGAGCAATGGACAACGTTGAGCGCAACAGGGGTACCCTGTCATGTGTTGCTCTAAAAAGTATGCGTCTTAGATTAATGCATGTACACGTGTACACGTCAGATGCCATCACTGCAGGCAGGGCGCCATGCCCTCCAGATTAGGTAAGTTAGTTAACCCACAGAGCATGTATGTGTTTGCGTTTGTGTATATGTGCGTGTGTGTGTGTGCGTGTGTATGTCAGTGTCTTTACTACAAAACACACAGATACAAACAAGCATGCACTGTCAAAGCAAATTACACATACCAGTCGCGGTCCTTCTTTAACTGCTGCCAGACTTTCCGTGCAGCCACTTCTTTGTTACTGCTCACGCTGGCTGCTTTAAGGGCTGTGCTGATGCCACTGCCTTTGGCGTCACTGAGCGTGGGGTAGCAGCTAGGATGGAGGGTCACGAAAATATACATTGCATGGATGATCTGCACAGGCGTGTGTATGCAGTAATGATCTGCACAGGCGTATGCATGAAGTAATGATCTGCACAGGCGTGTGTATGAAGTAATGACGTGGCCTAAAGAAGGTATCTCAGGGATGTGAGACAAGCAATTTACTATGTACTTGTGCATTTCACAGTCTATGGGCGTGTGCACATGTGTGTGTGTGCGTGTGTGTGCGTATGAACCACAAACCACAAAGTTATGCCTACAAGACAAGCAGCAGAGATGCAGAAGGAAGGCACCAATCTCCTCACACACAAAAATGCAGATGCAAGCACGAGAATGCGTCACAAAGGTCCAAATTCCATTGAAGGACGGCCCCCACCAGCTCTGAAACGCGGCCAACTATGGTACTGGCATCGGTTATCCTTACAGCATACGCACGCAGCGAGATCAACTGCAATGCAAAAGAAAATGGTGAGTGTGCATTTGTATATGTATTTGCGAAGAGTGGTCAGATCGGTGCTGCCAGTCCATCACATGTGCGTGCAAGGCTTTCACCAAAAAAATTCCAATGACGCTTTTATACACGTACAATTATTGTCAATCGTAAGAGCGGTATCCACCATCAGGCTGAAACCCTTGTGCTCTTTTTGTGCTTTACACAGTGACATTGCCCCACACAAGTATAATCACCTTCAAGCCAATTCCCGCTGGTATGGGGGGGAGAGACAGTTTTGAGGTGTGCGCGTCGCTGGGCGCAGTCCAAACCAACCGCTTGCAAGTGGCAGGCCAGGAGGCGAGATGCCGGATGCCTGGGTGATCATATGAAACATGAATAGGATAAAAAGATCAAGAGAGTAAATACAGACAAAGATACATGCTAGGACGATTGTGTTTGTTGAGAAAGGGTGAAGAACGCGTAAAAGGAAACCTAGTTTTACCAGGGGTATTCGTGTGAGCGTTGAGCGCTAATCAAAGCTATAAAAGGGTGTTCGATAATTAGAGTTTAAAGGATTCAAAAGCCTAAAAGGAGATGACTACCTGAACATGATCCTTATTGCCCCCAAAAGCGCAGCATAATAATATCAAACTGTCAGCTAGGAACTAGAACTACTAGCAGGCGCGAAGACACACAGACTCACACACACTTACTCGTAAAGCCTGAGGCAAGCACGAGTGATTGGAGATGGCTCATGTCCTTGATTAGGCGCACATCAAAGGTAGGAGAAGTCTTGGCGCGGCTCGACCTCCAGATCTGATGAAGCATGTGTGTGCGTGCAGGATTGTGTGAGTTTTATAATGTGCATGTGAGTTATGTGTGTGTGTGCTTGTAATTGTGTGCTTGTTTTCTAGGCATGCTATACACAGAGCTGAAAAAGTGCGGCCAGCTTGCTAATGAGAAAAGGTGCCTAGAGCGTTTGAGGATGCACATGTACGACCATGAAATATGATGCAAGCAACAGTCTCAGGAGTAGGAACCCACCACGAGCTCTACTAGGTTTGGAAAAGCCGAAGGAGTCCAGCCTGCAAGAGGATAGAGTACAGAAACTCATCTCATGAGCCCCGTCGAGTTACAGAGCCAGTAATTGAAAGTATGTCAATGTACCATTCAAGGTGTCATAGACGTACTTAAACGCTGCAGACACAATTGGAAACATAAGTTAGCAGTTTGTACAGACAGCTACACCGGTGGTGATTGCACACTTCTCTGAGGAAAAAAAAATACGTGTTGGACAAGTTAATACCGTTCACACCTGCATACCAGTCACCTTCATACTTATGATGTTCACTGACAATCAACTAACATCACTCACTAGCATTCAGTAGCAATTCTCATCCTGTCATTCCTAAAAACTTGGGTATATAGAAAACAGAGGCACAGCAGTACGCACCAGCAGGGGAAGAGCGCTTTACGTAGGGAGCGTCGATGAGAGAGATCAGGGTTTTGGAGCTGTGCTTAATGAGCTGTGGGCATGACAGCAGCTTGATGACCTTGGTGTCTGCATGCTCTGTAAGCGCGACACAAGCAGAAATGGAGTGAAAGTATTTAAGAACCTTTTGGGGGGGGGATTCCAGAGAATAGGTAAGGAAAAGAAAGTTGCGCCAAGTCAGCCGAGTCAAGTGAATTGAAGTTGACGTGCAAGCAGCAAATGACACGACGTAAACTGACCTGGGTCGTAAAACTCAATGGCGCGTAAGGTCCGGCCGCAAACCCTGTAGTTGCAGGTGTACATGGATGGTTTGTATATTCCTTTGGGCTTGCTCTTCTGGTTATGTTTGCAGCAAAAGACACATCTGCACAAACAAGCCATGGTTAGTTCTGAAATGTTTTCGAAAAGCACAGGTCCACCTGCTGGTCCTCTTTTCCTGCTAATAAAGGACTCTTTCCTTACCAGGCACACGCCTCATCCGGAAGTGTCGCTGGCAGGCAAACACCTGGAAGAGGGAGAGTGGAGATGAGGAGGAGCCAACTGGTCCAGCACTAGTTAAAGGCGTGCGTGAAAACAACAATGTGCACTTGTTTCCGATCCTGAATGAATGGAACAGATTATCCAAACCTTGAGCAAAAACAGCAGCTGCTCTTTTTCCGCAACCCTATCAGACATACAACATGCTCAACTATCAACCATGTTCACCTATGCTCGTCTCCTGAACAGCGTTCTTCCAGGCCTTGCAGACCCTGCTCAGACGGCTCACATGCTGTGCCTTTTGTGGCTGCAGGTTTGCAAAATGACCAGAGACTGTTGGAACACAAGTTGTCTGTATTACACCCTGGACAGCAGTGTTGAAGTGTTTCCACTTACCAAGAATGAGGGGTGAGCGCTCGGAGCCGTGAGAATGACGTCGAAGACAGTCTGAAGCAACACGTCCGGCATGTCATTCGCCCAATCACGAGTGGCTGTCTCCCTTATTAGCATTCTGAGAGGTTACCTGGAAAGGGATTTGTGTAAAATGCATTATAATGTTTGCAGCACTTGTTTGTAGTACCTAATTCGGGCACGTTTGCTGCTGTTTGTAGGGACGATCACACAGCAGACAGGTAGTACGTCATGAACTCGTATAGGCACAACTATGCTGTACTTGACCCCCCTAAAAGCGGCAATGCTTAGTAGTCAGAAGTGAGGCGTTCTCACGAACAGTATGAAGGTAACATATCCGGATCCTTGCGTCGAAGGTAAGCCAGCAGGTAGGGGGTGCGTGCTTGCCAGCAGGCATGCGCCAGCAACCGCAGTGCATGCATCGGCGGGCATGAGCCCAGTAATACAAAGCTATCTGTGTGCACCACCATGAAGACTGCCCACCTGACCCAAAGGCCCAGGATTCAATTGAGCAGTCAATTGATTGGTGGCCAGCAGTGACAAATTGACTGGTGGACAAGAAAACTGAAAATTCTTAATTTAAAAGTGTTATGATTTCTTCGGGAATCCAGTCAGTTTCTCGAGCCCAAGATTCGAAGCCCAAGCAACACTTGGGTTCCAAGAGCATCGTGTTTACTGCAGGTGTGGCAAGTAATTTTATGGCTGGTTTTGCAAGGCCAATTGAAATCCCTCTTTGGACCCCGCATGTTGGCTGTCAGTGGCATTATGTACCGTAACACGCCAATGTTATTCATTGCTTACTGAGTGGTATGTGGCAGCTGTAAGATCCCTGACACCCAATATGGTTTTAACCCAGCAGGTCGCCGTAACACTTTGCAACCCATGCTCATTCTTCGGCACAACATGCTGCACATACGATTAAACCTAAGGAAAACGCTGCTTTCATTGACTTTTAGCAAGCCTTTGACCCCGTTCCAAGGGATGCACTATGGAATCATCTTATTAGGCGTACTGCCTTGCTTGCCAGCATTATGCCTGTGCCTTTGTTGCCTGTAAGAATTCAAGACAAGTAGTATACAACCGTGATGAGTGCTTGTGGGGTCAAACAAGGTTGCCCCCTGTCCCCCCTGCTTTTTTCCTTTCCATTAACGATATTAACGACTACATTGAGGGGGTAACAGGGGCAGTCACTGGAACCGCAGGTGTGCACGTCTCACACATAGGAAGCACCGCATGTTGTATGCAGATGATTTTACATTGCTGAATAATGAGCCACGTGCTATGCAAATTATGCTGAGTCGGTTGGCTGTGTACACCAGAAATAAACATCTGATTGTCGACACTGCTAAGTCCGAGGTTGTGCACTTCAACTCCGCGGGTGAAATTGTCCTATTTTTACTGTTTTTACTGTTAACGGTGCCACCCTTCATCACAAAGATTATTTTATGCATCTGGGCATGGTTTTCTACAGGACCTTGAGCATGGCTAGGTATGCTGAGCATGCATCCCCTCCTATATTTATTTTCTTGCCTCTGCCTATAGGATACATAGATTTGTGCGCGATCACGCTTTGGCAGACAGACCGCACACTTCTTTGTGGCTCGCTAAGACATCTTATTCCTGCTGGCATGTATGGAAGTCAAATATGGGGTACTGGATTTTTGCAGGCAGGCAGGGAGTTCTCTAGCTCACTCACTGCCAACGCTTCATTTGCATTTTCTGAAGGGCACGTTAAGTGTGAAGCGGTCTACCACTAACTGCTGGGCTGTACTCCGGAATGTGGACATGAAACGTTGCGGTTCTACTGGTTTCAGTCTGCTGTCCAGCTTTTAATTATAGTATGCTGCTTAATACCAAAAGTGTCACTTTGTGGAGTGTGGTCCAGGCTGATCTCAATTCACAGCCTCGTTCAAGTGCCTGCTGGACTGCTCAATTACTGAGCGCTTTTAAAGGACTGCGTGGGTGTGAGCCAAATGTATGTCGTTCGAACCGGGCTATTCCCATTCAAGAGTTTACTAAAAAGTACAGAGCAAAAAGTAAAACAAGTAAAGCATAGGATGAGAGCGACCGCACCTAGGCAAACCCGTGCCATGACCAGGCAGGAACTACCCTGTACATCTGCTGCTAACAATAGATTAGCGAGCACAAACAGAAAGCGCACCAGGACCCTGATGAGCATGACACATCTCAATCAAGACAGGTGCAAGGCAATGCCAACAAAACTGGAAGATAGGAAAATCTGCACCAGTGCTCCCAAGGACAAACTGATAATGTTAACTTATTACAACATGCTTCCCAGCATCAAAGTCCAGGATCTCCACAGAGGCAAACACGCTCTATGACTCAGAGGTATGGGACTCAAGATGCCAATGCAGAAGACTGCCATATCAAGAATGCTTGCAAGAAACGCCCATATTCCGCGGGGACACCACCTGAGCTTCCCTCAGCAACCCAGGATAGCAAAATACAAAACACTACACAAAGGAAATCATAAAGGCTAGCAGAGAGACAACAAACACTCGCCCCAAAGGCAAATGAACAGCCGCCCAAGCCCAAGGGGACAAAGCGCCAACGACCACATCACATAATAATGACAAATCGTACTGTGAGGTACAACCCCTTGACCCTGAAAGTAGGGCAACCACTCTTGGGGACTACAAAAAGTTTTGCGTTGCGGGAACTTTCAATGACACATCTGATGCTTTTAACTATATGTACCAATACCATCTACAAGCTGCAAAAGTGGTAGACCATCGCCTGCACGTCAACAACAAACGCAGAGCAGATGAAACAGAAGCTGAAGCCGTAATTTCTCCAACCACACCTGGAGCATGGATATTATTGCTGTCTGGAACAAAGAAGCAAAACAGCGTATAACTGATGCATCACCAAATTGGTTGCAAACACTGCAAAGGAGTATCCCAGAAGCAGTTTGGGAAAAAAATAGTACCTCGCAAGAGAGGACACAGACCACATCACCAACCACGTTTGCCCCCAGTACTTCAAATCAAAAAGAGAGGACGTCACTGGCCAGGAAAGAGGCCGAAACGCTAACGTCCACCTCCAACCATGGGACGATAAGCAGTTTGAATTGAAGTGCCCCAATTGGAAATCATGGGCATACACTGACGGAAGCTGCATAGGCAAGGCCGAAACTTTGTAGGCGCAGGGGTATACTGCCTTCAAACCAAAGCTGAATGTTATGTGGACTCAGGAGGCGTGGGAATGACAAACACCACCAATAGAGCTGAGCTCACAGGAATTGCAGCAGCGCTTACCAATAAGTATACCCAGATTGCAACGGACAGTGCATGCTCCCTAAGTCAAATTAGAAAACAGCTACTCTGTCAGATCAAATTACGGTCACTGCAAAGTATAAGACTCAGCACATCTACTGATGGATACCGAAGGCACACCATTATCAATAAGACTGGCCATCCAGCTTATTGAACAAGACATAAAGAAACTATCAACTGTCAACCAATTTAACTGCTCCGTCACACGATTCGTCACTGCCAACGATTGGGCGTGACAAATCTTCCCTGCAATGCAACGAGACCATATACACTCAAATCTGCTAGAACAAATTGAATCAATAATTTATGCTTCACCAGAACCTATCTGCTTCTATAAAGTGAAAGCCCATAGTGGCATTGCCGGAAATGAATGTGCAGATGCAATTGCCAAACACTCTGCTTTACATGACGGAGGTCATGACATGCACTTTCAGCCTCCAGCTCCAGACGGTGATGCATACACACACCTTTACTGGCTTGCGGCTAAAGACACTGATGAGAATCCCAGCGGAAGAGGGACAACTACACCTAGGCTTTGTGCACTCTCTGATCTAAAGGCCAAGCTGAAAACAGAAATGTGCAAATCACACATACTGGGGAGTGCCAAAACAAACACAGGGTATTACAGCTACTGGAAGGACCTTGGACCTTTGGTCAATAAACAAACCACAAATGCTTTCTGGAACAATAATAATCTCAAATTCTACAAAAAGCGTAATGTTATGAGGTACTGCATTGGTACAATTTTTAATCAAAAACGGCTTCTCTCCCAATGCAAACTGCCTCATCTGCCCTTGCACTGATAGTGCGCTTCACATACTCTCAGGCTGCCAACACACTAAAATGAGGAACATGATTATTAAACGCCATAATACGGCAAGCGTGCTGATTGTCCAAGCCCTACAAAAGGGACCATGCGGTGCCAACCAAATTGCCTACACTGACAAGGCCTAGATCTGAGAAAAACTGCCAACAAAACACTGCCCTCTTGGTTGCTTCCAAAACTAACAGCACATGCTTTAAAAGCCTCTTCTTGTCCTGACGCCGTCCTATTTCTACCTAGCACTGTGTGCTCCTCTCGCGTAACCACCTGCAACCCAAACTTTCAACAGCTTGCAAAAGACAAGAAATTAAGTCCAAACCAGTGGGAGGTTCACTTTGATTGAGTTTAAATTCTGTGAAGACACTAGGCCTGATCCCCAACTCCAAAAAGCAAAAACACAGCACAGCATGCTTATTGCCAACCTAAACAGACATGGATATAGGGAAGTCAAGCTTCACGTGATCCTCGTTGGAGCTATGGGAACTATCTACAAAGACTATACAGACAAACCACTGGCAGACCTTAATCAGGATTACCATAAGATCAAAAAATTGACACACAAACTGAATGAACACTCCATCAGACATGCATCTGCACTCATTAAAACAAGGTATGCACTGCAATATAACAAAAGCAACAACAGTCAAGGAGTGGGTCCGGGTGCTACGGCACACAACCCCCCTGACCCACATTAATTTCTTTTTAATTGTTTGCGGTTGCCTGGTGCGGGCTGTCACGCCCAATTGTTGGCTGTGACGATTCGTGTGACTGACATCGTGTCATTTGGGCCTGCGATCATGACTTATACTTTGCAGTGACAGTGATTTGCTATGACAGGGCACCTAAGTAACCCCCTCCCTTAATCATGCTGGCTGTGTCATCACTACCAGCGGAGTCTTTATTTTCTTTTTATTTTCTTAGGATGAGAGGTGTTGGAAAGAAGCTGAGTCGGTTGACCCCAACACGTACAACAACAAACTGGCCACTCATCATTCTTGGTTTGCCATCCCTTTTTCTAGTGAGGGGATTGACTATTGTACCACTGTATCTTCATCTTGATCTGTCCAAACATGTTATGCGCAATGTACTCCTCCCGTGTCTCTCTAGTATGGGCTCGTAATGCTGAGAGTGACGTGTTGGTGCAGCTGCGTTTTCTGTAGGGGAACTCTCTCTTCTCTTTGGGTTGTGTTGAAGTTGTTTTTGGCGCACCAGTCATCGCAATGGCTTAGCTGCTTTTATCTGGCTATCTCTTAGCTTCCCTAGTTTTTTTGTTGAGTGCCTCGCGGTGGTGTAGCTAGACCGGCCCGTTGCCTTTTCACTCTTTACTAGCCCTGTCCTCCTAAACCTCGTTTTTTCTACGTGGGCACCAAAGTACGCAGGCTTTCCTTCCTTCTTTCTTTCCCGTGCTTGACCTTCTCATACACGTTTTGCCCTTCTTCTCATCACCTTGGTTGGCCCCCCTATTTTCTGTTATCGCTTCCAGCTTGCCTCTCTTGCTGCCCTTTTATTTATCAGCAACTTTTAGTTTCGTTTCAATCTCGTAGTAGGGAGTTTGCTATCTCCCCTGGACCTATGTAATACGCCATCCACCATTAAAAATGCGCAATGTCAGTAGACTCCGCTTGCGTGCGCATACTTTGAAAGTGGAGGCAGCAGCGTGGCATGAAGATGGTTCTGCGTATGTGATGACCAGTGCCCTGGTGAAGATGTCCAAAATGAGGTGCACGCTCTTTTATTTCCAAGACCATCGGGCTTGTGAGCTGAGGAGGAAACATTTCTCCTTTTTGTTTACAGCTTTTGGAGGACTTCTCAGCAGCTCGAGCCTTCTTGCAGCAACAGGACAACAACCAACTTCATAATTTCCTTTCTCAGCAGAACACTAGACTTATTCTCTTTCTTTCTGAACTTCTTATGGAATAATTTGTGGCTGGCCGAGACCAGTCAGCAGCCGATCAACCAAACAACCTGGCTCAGGGTCACCCCCCATTGTAATTATTGTAACCATTTCCGGGGGTGCGCACCCAGAAACGTGTTTAAACCAACAGTTAACTGCAGCTTGGGCCGGTCGTCCTCTAAACTGTCAACCCATTTGTATCGTGCCTGTAAGGCAAACAGACGCCTTCTTACAGCCAACTATTTTGATCTGACAACATTAATCACGAAAATGAAAATGTACAACTCGAAGGCAAATGTACAAAAAAGGGAAGTAAAAAGGAAACGAGAGAGGAAAAGAGGATTGCTATAGCTACTGCTACTAAGTAAAAGAGAGAGAGACTAGGAACACGCATATCTCTGGCAACGTTCGCACGCAAAACCTTTCTCACACATTCATCAGACCTCCTTGCGAGCAATAAAGTAAAAAGCTGATACAACAGAACACTCCATGCCGATGGCAATAAACGTGGTGTCTCCACACCTAAAATTAACGCAAAAATCCCAATAAATTACGTGTTCATGCCAGATCTTCAAGCACAAAGGCCCCCCGTCTCCGGTGCTTATTGCTGCCGGCAGAGTTTGGGGCGTCCTGATCCTCGTCCTCTTCATTTCTGCAATGAAAGTGCGTACACCATCATGAAAGAGCTTTCGACAAGGTCGACAATTGAAAGGAGAGCATTTTTGTTGTTTGCTAGTGTCAACATGTCAGTCAGCTAGCGGCAGTCAAAAAGTGGCACACTGAAAACAAACGAGCTTGCGCTCTTTTCACAAGCTAGTAGCAGTGCAGAATCTTGCCCCTTCCTCCTCACACAGATCTCCCTGGCGACCGTTATCATACTACCCCCAGCTACAGCTCGCCACTCATTACACCACCACCACGCCAGCGCGCCCTCTGCACCTGGGTAATAACACTTTCCAGCCCAACATGCCCAGGGAGCACATATTCTAGCATACACCCACACCCACCCACCCACACACACCAGTGTTTTTACCCCTCATACCTGCCACTAGAAGGCCCTGCTTGCTCCTCAAGCTCAAGAGCACGCTTAGCACCACGCCCCCTCCTTGTTGTGGGCGGTGCCTGTGCCTGCTCACTGGAAGGTCCGGAGCCTGCCAAACAGGGTGCACACGCAAGGTTTTGCAAAAACGTTGCATGGAGTGATTCACGAATCAGAGAGGCTCATCCCGAGAACAAAGAAAGAGCAAATCATGTTGTCACGTGAAGCAGTCACTCCTTGTAACCCATTACGATTCTGTGCATTCTTGTGCAAATTTCGCCGGCATTCGTGGTATGTGTAAGCCAGTTTAGTGTTATTTGTCCTGACAATTGTTGCTTTGAACTCAGGAGCACAGGGCATAGTAAAGTGCTGCTAGTTGTTATGATAAACGTTGCTTTGAACTTGGCAACACAGGGCAGAGTAAAGCTATCTGTATGTCAGCTGGTATGTAAGCTGGTTGTGTGTCAATTGTATGCCTGGCCTCTGACATGCCTCATCACTTTTGTCGACCCCTCATGACCTATCACTGTGACTGAGTGGCTTGATATTCTGCTACCATTTCCTATATCTTTAGACTTACCCCTGCCTCTCCTGCTTTGGGTGGCTGGTGCCTCGCCTGCCTCATCCTCAGCAGCAGCTGCGTTGGAAGTTGGGGACCGAGCTGCCTTACGTGCGGTTGCGCGCGTCTTGCGACGAGTTGAGGGGGGAGAGGCCTGCCTAGCTGATGTGTCGGACCTGCAGAGAGACCAAGGCAGTGCACTGGCAGTGGTGGCTTTGTTCGTCGCACATTTTTAGTGCACACTGATGCACACAGGGTGGTCACGTTAAGGTGAATGACAGTTGCCAAGGTCTGCAGGTGTTGCGTGATGGTGCGCAACCTACTGTTCCAAGACGCCTGAAACCGCAAAAAAATTGGGATCACATGCATGTTGGTTTTGCTTTTTGTTTGTTGCAGCAGCTTAAGTTTCAAGGCCACTGCAACAACCCTGCAGTACGTACTTCAGCAACGCAGGAGCGTTCAGATTTCTTTGTGCACGACATCTATTTTATTTGTACCCGGCACACCCATCGGTAACACAGTGGCAGCTAGTCTTCGTCACTGCCAAATTATACCCAGTCGGCACAGATCTTGCCACAGTCCCTATCACAATCCCGGTTACTCAGCCTCCACCTCACCTCTTTGCCTTGCGTGCTGTGCTCGGTGGAGCACGCTGCTCCTCTGCTGCTCCTCCACTGCTCTGAACCCCCCTGCTTCCGGTGCCCACTCCGCTTGATGGCCCAGCATCCTCTGCAGCATGCCCTCCCTCCAGATCTTCCACTTCATCTGCACCAGCACCTGGGCCTCCCATTGCAGCAGCAGCAGCAGCTGCGCCAGGGAGAGGAGAAGCAGGCAGGGCAGCTGCCGCTGCAGCTACGATTGAGGCGGCCCTAGATGATGGCCTGTATGCCTTACGTGCAGGGGTAGCGGTGGTGGCTGTGGTCGCCGCTGCGGGTGTGGTTTGGGAGGGGCCTGCTTCCTGTGCGGAGCTCCTCCTAGCACCTCCCCCTGATGCAGGCCCAGCACTTCTGCTCCCACCGCCTCCTCCCTCCTCCCTAGGTGCAGGAGTTACTGCTGCTGCAAAGGCAGCAGAGGGCTGAGGAAGGGGCAGTGGCAATGCAGGTGGGGCTGCAGCGGCCGCAGCAGCAGCAGGATCGCCCTCTGGTGCGAAGCGTGTGCGCTTGAAGGGGTGAGGGGTGTCTCCAAAGCGGTCAGGGCCACTGCCTCCACTGCCATTGCCTGTGCTTCCGAATGCTCCGCGGTGTGGTGGTGCAGCAGCGCCACCTGGAAGGCGGTGGTTAGAAGGTGGCGTTGGTTGGTTAAAGAAAGTCCGCAGCTTGGGGCTGGGTGAATTATGTCTGATGAAGGGCTGCCAGCCAACAGACGCAAGGCGCTCGTGGACGGCAAAACATGTTTACCTGCTTTCATTATTTTCTTAGCTCAAGAGGGCCGCATTTGTAAGCAAACGCAGCGACTGAATCCCTTCAAAGGAGCTAGAAGAAATGAAGCTGCAAGCGCACCTGAAGAGGAGGGGCCTGCTCCTTGACCCCTGCTTCCTCCACCAGAGGTCCTGCCCAGGGGCATCTCGCCTAAGATTGATGAGAGAATTGTAGCGCTTAAGCATTGGTGATGCGTGAGACGGAGTCAAAAGCAGCAGGCATCAACAGTGATTGCACGTGGTGACTGAGAAGGCCGTTCCCTGACTGTCGCTTGCGCTCACTTTTTTGTTGCTGGGTTACCAGGTGCGACACATCCCACAGTTGTCCAATGCGGTTTACCTGCAGTTTCAGCTGCACTAGAGGGCCGGCCCCCACTCATGGCTGCTGAGAAAGCGGCAGCAGCAGAAGTCAGGGGGGAAAGCAAGGAACCAAACAATGGGTGGGAGGGACCCTCCGGAGATGCGAGACCACCGGCACCCCCCCCTCCAGGAGCACCACGTGGGGGGGTGGGCAGGCGGCTGCGGGCGGTGGAGTGCCGCATCTCAACTTGGACAGCGCCCTGCAAGATGGGTATTGCAAGGTTGTCGCAATTTACTTTTGTTGTAAGAAGCTCTCTGGGCTGCTACTAGCGCTGTTGGGGGCGGGCAGACAGCTGTGGACAGAGGAATCGCTATGCACATTTGCGCTCAGACCATGCATGAGCAAGCTCTTTGTGACGTTATTTGGGTAGTCTTATCATGGGAATTTTCCTTATGGCATGTTGAAAGTGTAAACAAAACGGAAGGCACGTTAGCATCAACTGAATACCTGCAAGTCTTTGCACGTAAGGCAACAGCTTGCTGTGCAGGGTTGGCCAGAACCATATATTTACGGTGTACATACGGTACTTCTAGCAGAGAAACCACCAAATATACGGTGATACACGCGTAAATACGGTTCTGGCAAACCCCATTGCTGTGCCTTCTGTGCTCCTGGTGGGGAGAAAACCGAGGTAGACTTATACTAAGGCAAAAGGAAGGTAAGAAGCAAATAAACACATGTACAAGAAAAGGGATGGATAAGTGAAGGTACTCATGAACAGCGGTACAGGAGGGAGGGACATGCGGAGGGCCAGGACATGCCTTACCTCTTTGCCTGCCAGTGCGGCCTCGCGATCTGCCAGCTTCAAGCTGCGTCTTTCAAGTTCCGCCTCCCTAGAAAAAGTACACAGATGAAAGGAGAGGGGCTTGTGGATGTGTGCTTGGAGTCGATAGAGCAGCTCAAGAAGCTGGAACAGAAGAATCATGCTGATTGCACCACCATGTTAGAGCAATGTCCTCTGCCCCACGTGCATCTAGGTAGCCAAGCAGCGGTATAAGCAAACTCAATTGGCTTAATTAGAAAATTCATGCTGAGTGCGACACCTTAACAGAGCAATGTCCTTAGCCCCGTGTGCATCCAGTAGCAAAACAAAGCAAGCACTACACAGCTCTCAACACCTACCTTGCCTCCAGGTTTTGAATTCGCTTAGCATCGTCGCGCATCGCCCGAGTCAAATCCTTGCGGACTGCGTCTGTCTCCTTGCCCACATCTTTGAGCAAGGCATGCGCCTGCTTCTCAGCATCGGTCAGCAGCCTGCAGGCAATGGTGCGTGAAGGCAAAGAGTTTGCACACGCCAGGGCAAATTCTCAGAAGATTTTAGACTTTGTAACCTCTATGCATGCAGCTAAGGCTCGAAAAAAACAGATAGTCCTGACTTGTGTTATAGCTCAATCCCAAACCTTGCCAATGATATCTGCTTGACTATGGTATCCCCACCTTTCTGCCTCTTTGCGTGCGTTTTGTAGCGAGCCATCTGTGTCGTTCAACACGACCTCCTTCAAAGCCACGGCACGCTCCCGACGCTCCACCTCTGCGATCTCCTTTGGCAAGTTCTGCAAACCCACGGAACATATGCATGAACGGAGTCGCTTACATTGCACATGCATGGCCAGACTTCTCGTTTGGCTGCGTGAGTAAGGGTGATGGGGGGGAAATATTCTGAGGTTGGATATGCGGCTCTCTTGCTTAAAAAAGAAAAGGGGGCACATGCAGCCTCAACAAATCTACTCTATTTTCTTCTGATCGACCCTGCAAGTAGGATCCTCCGATTAGCAGCTCCCTCACCTTTTGCCTGATTTCATTGTCCTTGACCTTTTCCAAGCGGCTGGCAATCTCCACCTCCCTGCGAGCGTGCTCGTTGTTCATCTGGTTCTCCAGCCGGGTGACCTCAGCCTCGCGAGCAGCTAGCTGTAGGACCAAAAGCAGCAAGCCGCGTGCGGAGAATGAGTCTTAAAAGGGATGGGTCAGTTTTCAGTCTAAGATTGACAGGACGTCTTTCATGCATGCATATGAGCACAGATACACACGCACAAAGACACTTTCAATTTCTATGCAGGGCGTAAATTTTAAGCTTAGACATCTTGTACCACAGCGCAATGGTGGCAGTTCTTTTATAGCAGTAGCGCAACACGTAGTACGATCAGCACTTTCCAGCTTTCAATGCAAACCGTGTGTACATGCACGCGTTTGAGCAGAGCAACAAGTGACGACCCTGATGCCAGTCAGCATCGCCACACAGAGATGTAGAAAGGAAGGAGCACCCTATTTGTACGACAGATGATTGGCACAGCAAAACCTCCTCTGACCCACCAGTGTAGAAAGGAAGGAGCACCCTATTTGTACGACAGATGATTGGCACAGCAAAACCTCCTCTGACCCACCAGTGCCATAGAGGCCTGCGCCTGCTGCATATCCCCTGACAGCTTTTTGCGCTCCTCCCTCACTGACTTGAGCTCGTCCTTCACGTCTTTGTGCTGCGCCTTGACATCAGCCTGTGTGTTGGCAAAATCACAGAACTGGAGTGAGGAGCGGAAAGGAATGCCTCAAATAGTACTTTTAATGGCTTAGTTGTCACATGCGTCAAACCTTCAGGCTGCATGTTTGCTCACATCTGAGAGCATACACCTTTGGCAACCTTCTAGAGGCCGTTTTGCCAAAGGGCATGACGTATTATAGTATACGTACAATAATTATACAATACTCAACACAAACTGCTGGCATTTCTATCAGCTTCTGACCCTGCGCCAGAAATCAGTTGGCCCCGCTTCTCATTAGCTTGACGAGTAAGTGCCACGATAAGCAAGTGCCCACCACTGTTGCCCTCGTTGCTAATTGCTCAAAACATTCCCCACCAAAAGAGTGTTGCTTGGCCTTCCTTTGACAGCTTTTAGCTTTAATGGGAGTGAATGGGTTTTTTGTAGTGAGCAACCAGAAATTATCTAATGGTGGTAGGAGCTTTACTCCCTTGCGCAAAACGACTGGTTGAAACGTTGAAAGACTGGGTGGAGCACGCAATGACTCCACATATCCCTGGTTTTACTGGAGAAGATTTCCTCATAGACAGACACGCTCAAGCAAAGCAAAGCTCATTCCAATCAAGTGAAAATAAGCCATGCTCCTTCTTCTCTCTGCACTGCCTTCAGTACACACGCTGTTACTGTGCTTGGCACACTTGCTCTGCTTACTTCTTGTGTGCACACACTTTGACTGTGCTTGCTGCTCAACAGTCTTGAGCTCACTGCTATCGTTGCTTGACAAGTGCACTCATCAACCCTGTGCTCACTGTGTTACGCGCACAACTGCCCTGCTCAACATTCTTGTTGCTGTACCAATCCTATTACCCCACTAGTCGTTGCGCCGCACACCTGCTGCGCATGGATGAAGGCTTGCTGCTCTGCCAGGTGCCTGGCCTTCTTTTCCATCTCAGCCTCCCGTTTCTCAAGCTCCACATCATCCTGCGCAATCTCTTTCTCGTGCTCCTCCAGGTGTGCACGCTGCTGCGCAAGCCCGTGGCGACCCTCCTTGAGCTGCAGGCAAGTGTTTGGCTTCAGAGATTAAAAATTTGCGAATCTGCTGCGATGACATGGGGTTGGGATTGGGGATGCACTGTCTTTATCTCTTGGTTTGTGTGCCAGGATTGTGAGATTGTGATTGATCTCCTCACTCAACCAGGAGAGTAGTTAAGTGAACACCGACATGCATGTGCTTACAATGTTAGCACTCAGATGGACAAACACACGTTGAAGAAACTGATAGAACAGGTGCGTGAGCAAGCGGAAAGAAAAAAGTCTAGCTTGATCATGGAACCTGATCATTGTCTATTTAACATGCGTCAAGGTATACTATTCAAGCTGACCTCTGCGTCCAGCGTATCCAAATCAGCCCGTTTCTTGGCTGCCTCAGAGGCCTGCTTACTGACTGCAGCCGCTTCTTTTTCAATCCCCCTTTCACGCTTTGCCATGGCCTTCTCCTGTGAGGACAGGAAGAACAGGGGAGTATGCAGTTGCAGAGTAGTGTTACCGAATGGAGCCTGGCAACTCCAAATGAAAGCGAAACACACATGCACACACACCGTACTTGGGCTGAATGAACAAGCTTTGAACCAGAGAAGCTCTTGATGCACAATGGTGACATTTACCGCAAGGCTACTTGCTACCACCTCAGAAGCGAAGATCACATGAATTGCACAACCACACATAGCTGTGGGCAAGCACACCTGGGCAGCCAGCTCAGCACGTTTGCTCTGCACGTCCTTCTGCTGCTCTTCTAGACGGGCACGCTCCTTTGCAGACGACTCTTGGGCCTGGAGAAGCTCCTTGACTTGCTTGGCATGAGGCTCCTGCAGAGCATGTTTGTAGGCGTGCACAGTTTAATAAAACATGTAATCAATTTTATTGTAGCACATGTTTTATTGTAGCTGTACTTGTGTCCTTGCGATATCAGGAATGGATAAGAAAGGTAGGGCGCTGACACCAACACTAATGCAATGCGTAGATTGTAATGAAGGAGTTTCCAAAGCCATAACTTGACAACTGAAGCAATCCACTGCAACTCCAGATACACATTGACACTTCCATCACAAGGACACAAATACACGGCAAGGCATGTCAGTAAAGAGGGTGCGTCCAGAAACTGACGCAAGTGAAAGGGGAGGCTCACCTTCATAGCAGCCGCTGCCTTGAGCTGCGCAGATGCATCAGCAAGCTGGGCGGTCAACACTTCCTTGCCTTCCTTCAGCTGTGTTTGAGCAATGCACAGCAAGTGTGGGGTGTAAGTGGATCTGATGTGCTTGAGCGATGCACAGCAACTGCTGGGTGTAAACAGACATGATGTGCTTGAGCAATGCACAGCAATTGCTGGGTCTGTTTGAAAACATATCTGATGTGCTTGAGCCAAGACAACGGGAACATACATCGGCAACAACAGTGTTGTAGAGAAGCGAGCATTCAAATAAAACCTATGCATGCAGCACATACCTCTGCCTCCAGCCTGTTCAACTCTGCCGTGCGCTTCACATTCTCTGTGACTTGCTTTGAAGCGCTTGACATCTCCTTGGCAGACTTCTTCTCACGGGCTACCACCTCCCTCTCCTACAAATCATGGGGCAGGGCGGATGCTGAAAAACAGCTCTGGCGGTCATGAGGACTGGGTCAGCAAAAGAACACAGATGTCTACCAGAATGATTACATAAGCACGTGAACTCATTATTTATCGTTTTATTATAGACTCCTCCCACAAGCGTACCCCAAGGAGGGTAGGGCAAACACATAACCCAGCTCTCACCTGGGCCGTCAACTCAGCGCGTTTGCTCTCCATCTCCTCTTGCAATGCCTCCAGTCGGTCGTGCTCCTCATCAATTGCCGCCTGGGCTGCTTCGATCTCCTTGACCTGCCTGGTGTGATTTGCCTGTAGAAAACAATTCTAATGTATGTTCAGATGCTCAATGTGTGCAACCTTATGAGAAGGGAGCAAGAAATGTGTCGAACACAATAAATCGCACTAAGGGAACAAGTATCAGAAGTGCGATGCCACTAGAAAAGCGTAATGTAATAACTTGGACCCTGCACGTGGACAGCTGCAAAATTGTTGGCTCGTAACTTAGGGATAGCACGGGGTAGCATGTGTATGTATGCACGCAGGAACCTTTTAAGTTGTGAAGCTGCGCTACTAAGGGACGCATGTACGCGAGACAAGCACGTTGCTTTCATGTGTTGCTTGCCCAATACCCAACCATATACAAACTCACTTGGATAGCTGAAGCGGCCTTGAGCTTTTCCTCTGCCTCTGCACTTTGCTGAGCAAGAGCTGCTTGCTTCTCTTTCAGCTGCAATGTGAGAAGATGTAAGTCAGACCTTTAAAATGAAAGGGAGTGAAATATGAGCATGCCAACACATCTCAAAGACAACTCACCCCTGCCTCCAGCACGTTCAACTCTGCACTCCTCTTGGAGACCTCGTTGACCTGTTGGGCCGCTGCAGTGGCATCCTTGTTGGTCGCCTTCTCACGCTTCACCATTTCCTTGTCCTGTGAGCATTGAAGTATGCTTCAGGCCATTGGCAAAAGTCACGCAGCTGTATGCGATGCATCGCTTGCAGAAAGACCGAGATCTCTAACAGAAGGCAGATGCACAAACACACCTGGGCAGTCAGTTCCGCT
>Ga0307942_1000665_pt1:15000-24780 | contig 24780 bp, 30 predicted proteins | sample OrgLakmetagen175_FD_201846 | JGI IMG/M metagenome (GOLD analysis project Ga0307942, IMG submission 201846) | Saline water microbial communities from Organic Lake, Antarctica - #175 | ecosystem: Environmental > Aquatic > Non-marine Saline and Alkaline > Saline | place: Antarctica... | reverse complement strand
CAGTCGTGACGCTGTTGCTGCCCACTGTCACCGTGTCCTGACCTCCTGCCACGTCTGCAACCAGGGACGTTCCCACACCCAGCAGCGGTATCACCGGTACTGGCCCCTGGCGCAGTGGTTAGCGTGCGAAGGGCTCATAACCTTGTTGGAGATTGGAGGGCCTCACGGTGAATTACATATATTTCAAGGGGAGACACAAGCTTGAGAGAACTGAGAAAAAAGGAGTCAACCACCTTAACTACCTGGTTTAGAGTCATACACTCACTGAGTACATACTACACACCATCACACTTGTACGTGCACAGCAATCGTTCCTTAACATTTGCTAGCAGTAGCATGCTTTGACTGAAGGCCTTTTTCTTGATACCTAGCCTTATAATGACATCATGGGTTTCCCTTGATGAGGCGTATGATGCGCTTAGGCCCTCGAGCCTTCCCTTGAGATATCCTGTCAGGTGGATGTGTCGGTTCCAGTTTAGGTTCATGGTGAGCTTGCACTCCTAAATATGCAAATGGCTCATTAGACCGGCTAATTGTGTCGCTTGTCCTTAGACGACGAAAAATTACCATTGAATTGCTTCTTTAGCAAATCTTCTTCGTTTGTGTTTCCGTACTTGTCTGCATTGTGGATTAGGCCTGTCACCTTTGTCTTCTTCCCTGAGACAATGAGGGCAGCTCAGTCCGAGTAAAGAGATAGCTTTTCTGCTTGTGCACGGAGATCTGCTGTTTTGGTGTGATTCAGGAGAAATTGTTGTTTGTGACCTGCTTGATTCGCACTTGCTTGTAAGAAAACCTCAATAACTCGCTCCACCTGGAGAATGAAACTAGTATGGCATAATATAGAGTGGGAAGTGAGAGGAAAAAAGGGGGCTTTGTTCAACTGTCATTCAAATGGTACGACCTCTGTTCAATCCGGATTAGGAAAAGAAAGCCTGGTACATCCTTACAGCTGTACTTAGCTGCCTCATTTGGCAGGACTGTTCCTCGTTCCTGTGTGCACAAGTCCTTTCAAAATGTACGTGACTTACAGGCGTACAAACATAACACCGGCTTGTGTAATCTGAGCTGAACTGTTCAGAGCAGCATCTTGACATGCTGTTTATAACACCGATCATCTTGCCATCACGTCATCATATCACAGATGCCTGATGATTCGAAAAGAGCCTGGGATCAGGCAATCCGTAGTTGAAAGCACAAACAGGAGAACAACTCTGAAAAAGGTCAAAATTTGGAGCAATACAAGTCCTCACGACCTCGTTATGCCTGAGTCCTAAGCTCAGACTTTTCAAGGCCCTATTTCTTTAACCCAACACAAATCCATCCACTCCTACAATCTCTATGTAAACCTGAATTTTACACTCTACATACACTGCTATAGGGGGGCCACAAAGCAAGCAGCACGCTCACTGCCTTCCTAGCTGCAGAACAAACGCACAATCATCTGTATGGGACATCCAAGGAGGGTGTAATCCCTGAGGGCCTCAAATCTTCTGCTTTGCCTGCCACCTGTGGAGGACAGGAGTATGAGCATCAAATGAGTCAGTCCACAGCTACCCATCGTTTACCCCAGCATCTGCACTCCACATATTATAACCTCATCAAGGTGACCGGACGTACCTTGCAATCCAAGCCTGTGCGTCCTGCTTGTTAGCTAATGTGGACGCTCCATTGCTCCCAGCAGGAGCAGCTGGGGCACCGGCTCCTTGCTTGGCAGGGGCCTTGCCTTGCCTGACTTGAAAGTTGGCAATCCACTGCAGGAGGAAACAGCATCAGCAGTCAAAAAGGTTGTTCGCAGGGCATGAATCCAAGACAGCCTGAATCAGGGCAGATAGCGATGACTGAGCTGGGAAGAACAGCCATTGTTTTACACTTACATCAAGTGCGGAGATTTTATGCAGTGATCGTTCAACTAGCTGCAAGCATTGCTCTGCACCTTACTATGTATCTGGCACACATGATACGCAGAACTGGACTGCAGGCCACCTTTAAAACAAAACAAGTGAGGTTCTTGAAATGAACATCCCCCCTTTGGGCATCCTTTGTGTCAGCTGGAGCGCCAAAACGCAACAGACGCCACAAACAAAACACCTTATCACGCCCCGCTGCACGTCGTCATGTTCAAGTCACCTCTTACCTGCTGGGCGTCTTTCTTGTTCCATTCGGCTTGAGACGAGGAGGGGGGAGCTGGTGCAGCTGGCCTACCGTTGCTGCTAGGTGTGCTAGCTCCTTCCTTCTGCTTTTGTTGCCAGTTGGCAATCCAGCGCTGCGCCTCAAGCTTGCTCGACTGCATCACACATTTATGGACACATAATATAGGGGGTGCAGGCAGAACTTCATGCACAGCTCCAGTAAGGGAGTGCGACGTATGCACAGCCATTATCTGCGCAAGGCATGTTTTGGGATGCACGCAAGCCATCAGCGTTTTGCCGTGAGCAAAGAACGTTTGATACACGTCACACAACATTGAGGAGTCTCATTGCTGCACCACCTTTAGAAAGAACTACTCGTCCAACTTGTAGCCAGCGCATTTAGCACCTTAGCGCATTCCAATAATGCCAGCTGGATCAGACCTCTCCTGACTACTCCATGCAAGCAATAGACACATCAATGAAAACAAAGTCAGGGCTTAAGCTGCACTCACCTGTGCGCTAGCAACATCAACCTTGGGGGCTGGAGCGGCTGCCTTTGGGGTAGGGGGTGCAGCTACCTTGGCGGCTGGTGGGGGTGCAGCCACCTTGGCGGCGGGTGGGGGTGCAACTGCCTTCTTGGCGGGTGGGGGTGGAGGTGGGGGGGGAGTGGGGTTTGCCTTGGCATTGGCCTGTCTGGTAGCTTCAATGGCCTTGGCCTCCTTATCCAAGCGGGCCTTGGCATCTGCAAGTGAAGCCATGCAAGAAACTGTTCTTTTTGACAGGATTGATGGTCATGGGTGTCATTGCTACCGTCCATTGCCTAGTGGTGGAGGACGCAGAGAATTGCTCTGGCCAATCCCCCTTTTCCCTCCCTTTCCACCACGGCTTTGGATCTCTTATACATGGTGTTTGCTATGCTGGCTCCAACAGAGCTAACTCTTTTAAGCCTTGTTTGGCAGAAAACAGTGAACAACAACCCAGCAGAAGCCCTGCCCCACAGATCATTCCCCTCATGTGTTGATACTTTGCAGTATGAAAGTTGCCATACTTGCAGAGTGTTTGCTCCCTACCGTCCTGCTCCTAAGAGACTCATGAGTAAAATGAAAGATTAAAAATGTGCCTCGCTGTGTTAGTTACTTAAATGTTTAAACACATCTGGACTTTGCAAAACCTTGACTTTGAACAGCCCAACTTTGGCTGAAAACTGCATAAGGTCTTAAATTTGAAACCCTGCCAATGTGTATGTTTTGATGTTCATCCCAAGCAATTTGCTGTCTAAATGCAGGACTAATAAGAAAACCAAATCTCAAAAATGAAAGTGAGCACTGAACAGAGAGCAGAGCACACAGAAATACCCCAAGTTTGCAAAAGCTTGCAACGATGTGTTAAATTAGGTCAGCCTCGCAAAGCCCAATTACGTGCAAAAAAATTTCATTATTTGAGCACCTTGCAATAGTTTGGACTTGCAATAGTTAAGGAGCAGTGCGGGAATGCACAAGGCTGCAATGCTCTTCATCAGTTAATACCACGCGCTTTCAGTACCATTGCTCTTTTAGAAGTGGCAATCAAGGAAATTTCTTGTGCTCAAGAGCCCCTCAAGTCTTGTAACAAAGGAGCACGCTTAAACACTCATTTGGACCCAGCTGCCTGTTCATTTCCATACCTGCCAAAGCCTTTTGTCGCTTCTCTTCTGCTATGCTTTCCATCATGCGGCGCTCTACATCGGCAGCACTCTCAATGGGTACGGCAGGCTTGGGGGGCGCAGCAGGGGCAGCTGCACGTACACACATTGAGCGTTGGAATTTTCTTGGGTGCGAGCCTCTACTTACGCTCTAAATTCTGTGCAGGGCGGGCAGATATGGCCTTGCGCGCATTCCTTGGCTTCTGCTTGTCGTTTTGGTCCTCTGCATGGACCGAAGACCAAAACGACAAGCAGAAGTATGTGAATGTGCACATGTATGAGCGCGTGTGCGCGTCCTTGGCGTTGCACCTTACCTGAGTGCTTGCTCAGACCGCAAGACGGCCCGCCGGCCTGAACATACACACGAGCGCTCCGTAAGATTGTATGTGTTCACCTGGTGCAGGTGTGGGAGGTGGAGCAACCTTGGCTGCAGGGGGTGCAGGAGCTGCAGCCTTAGGCGCAGGGGGTGCTGGGGATGAAGCAGGAGGGGCAGCAGCAGCAGGCTCCATGTCTTCCTCACCCCTTTGGGGTACCTGCAAGGGAACGGACATGGAGGGGCTGCCTGAGGGCGATTGTGCGGGCCTGTGCGGGCCTGTGTGAGCCTGTGGGTGACCCTGCTTATACATGCACATCCCCGCTTGCTGGTTCTTGAGACTTGCAAGTCAGATTGGTCTCTCTGCTGTCTTGCCCTTGATCTGTGCAGCTCCCTAATCTTGTGCGATGCGAATCTCCAGGATCACACACTCATGTATAGCCACAGAGTTACACAATCGCGTACATCACGAGGTCGATTTACGCATTTACCCGCACCCCTGCGCCGCCTCCCACCTACCCTGATCTTCTGGGAGTCCGACTCTGCGCCCACGTCCAGGTCGATGGTATCACCCCCTCCAAACAGCTTCTGGAAGAAGTTAGGCTGCTTATCCTTGGCTGCAGCTGCTGCCTTGGGGGCAGGTGCAACTACCTTGGAGGCGGGGGGTTGAGGGGGGGGGGCAACAGAGCCAGCCTTGGGGCTTCCTTGGGTGCGTGCCACTTTGGGTGCTGGTGCAGCAGGTGCTGCTGCTTGTGGCGCAGGGGGTGCGGGTGCTGCAGCCTTGGGTGTAGGGGGTGCGGGTGCTGCTGCCTTGGGTGTAGGGGGTGCAGCAGCCTGGGGGGCAGGGGTGGGCTTGGCTGGCGCTCCACCCCCTAGGAATGAGAAGGCAGGCTTGGGGGCTGCAGCGGGAGCAGCAGCAGGGGTGGCTGCCGTTGCCTGCACTTCCTGCTTAGCGGCAGCACTGGCGATGGCACGCTGCTTGGCGGCCACCTCGTCACGCACGGCCTGGACAAGATACGGGAATATGAGGGGGACATTCTCGTAGATACTGGATGGGCTTGAAGTGATCACGGCTTGGGACATTGGTGGGAATGCTAGCATTTATAGCACTTGCGCTTGCACATTGGACATGTGTAACATGTGCTCCATTGGAAACAGTACGTCTGATTGAGAGGGTGCTGGATAGAGGACAGGCCTACTTTTTGATCACTCGTGGCCCAAGCAGGCACTGATGTCAAAGCCAAACAGGACGCACACGCACACGCAGATGCACAAAGCACACCTTGAGCTGCTGTGGGCTGAGAGCCTGGTTGCCTTCGGTAGCAATCGCCTTCTTGGCCTCCTCCAGCACCAGCCTGTAAAGGGCGTGCGTGTGCACGTAGCACATATTACTTGTGAGGTTGCCAGTTGTTACCACTTGTTATGCATGAGTGCTTGTCATCACCACTACCAAAGCTCTGCAGAGCGGACATGCAACCGCTCTGACGTGGCTGGCATTCTAAGCTCATCACACCAATCAGCGAGTGCATTCAGGAACACTGCACTGAATCTATCATTTGCGTCGCGACCTGATAATTCTTTGTCTGCAATTCATTACTTCCAGCCGCCCCTTTTGTAAACCATGACCCTTATCTTCTCTGTTTCCCCCCCCTTTCACCATCGTCTCTGCCCCACATCTCAGACAGCCCCTTCCGCCACTCTCTCTCTCTCTCTCTCTCTCTCTCTCTCTCTCTCTTTCTCACCTTGCTGTCGTCTCTGCCTGGATGGCCTCCTCCACCTCACGACGTGCAGCGCTCAGGCTAGCCTCTACAGAAGCAGCCTCCTTCAGGGCAGGTGCTGCCTTGGCCTTCACCTAGAGGAGCACACAAACACACACATTCAAAGTTTGTAAGTCCTCACTTCCTCCCTTTTAACAATCCCACGCATTAAAACATCATAGCCGTCGTTTGAAAGAGGTCGTCCCCGTGCCAAAAGTCACCCCAAACAGGGCCAATACACTTTTCACTCAATCCAAAGCCCCCTATACCTCATCTGAATGCAAGATACTTGATGTTAAATTTAAACCATTGATATTTGCTGGAAATTCGGCATTCTGGGGGGCTGTGTGGGGCCCGGTGCATATTTTGCACCCACTTTGGCAGGGAAAAGGTACATTTCTGAACTTGCCCCGATCAACCTTTGCTTCAGGATATAAGCATTATAAATGTCATATAACAATGCTGCAATGTCGAATTTGGGACAGGGGTACTGGGAATGCCGGCATATGGGAGGCACTCACACAAGGGACACAGGGGAAAAAGGCAGAAAAACCTGACGCTCTATACCTGCTGTGAGTTTCAGCCTGGTTTTTGTTACCAAAGTTGCAGGATTAAATATAGTTTAATACAAATTGAAATGGAGCCAATCGACGGCATGTTCGGAATTTGGTGAATTGTTTTGCAGCGTTACATGCAGCAATTCCCGCCTGTGCTTTTCCAACTCCATATAAAGCTCTCATGTTGACACACCAGATTTGCGGACCGAATTATCAAGCCATATAAAATTTAAAGGGCGCGGATTGGTGCAGTGTGTGAGGAATGGTGTCGGTCTTTGTGGCGTGACATTTTATTGCGAGCCACCCACTGGGTCTTTCCGCCTGCTTTCTTTGTGGGCATATAAAGAAAACATTAAGCTATCCAACACAACTTTCAGCTCCCAAAACGGTGGAGTGGTTGGGGAGATATGCCCAATTTAGGGGTATTGGCCCTATTTGCCGGGGAGGGGGGGGGATTTTCCATGGGGACGACCAAGAGTGGATGAGTTGTTTGGAGGAGTGGATGAGGTGAGCCTTTAACTGTAAGCCAACGCTTCTTGAAGGTGAAGCTGCCAGCAGCTAATGAAGGGATGATACCCCTGTAAACATGTGCCCAGATAGAGCAGCATGGGTCAGCATCTCACCTGAACACTGGAGAGAGACCCTGCCTGCATGTCGACAAGCCCACACTGCTCCAACGCACACACAAATACATAACACACACGCACATGTGCACACAGACACACACGCACACCTCGGCCTCGTTTTCCTTTGCCTCAGCCAGGCTTGCATTAGCAGCCTGGATGCGGTCCACTGCGCCTTCTAGTTCCTCACGGGCGGCGGCCATGCGCTTGTCGCCGCTTGCTAGCAGGGCGCGCGAGTCCTGTGACACATACATGCATGAGTAAGCGTGTCATGGAGACTGAGAGTGCCACAGGCGTGTGTACCTCTGAGAAGACATGAGCGCATCAATGCAACAGCTGAACAGGATGGACGAACGCCCCTCAGGCACCACTGCACCAGAAACAGCGACGGCAGTGTTACTTTTAGGATGTGTGTGGTCCAAGCCAATCCGGGCCAAATTTTGCAGGAAGTGTAAACATTGTCGTAACAGCATGCATCCCTTTGTAGCTCCTTTGCAGAAGGCTATTTGCAGTCCACACCTGCTGCACATGCTTCCACACTTTTTTTCACATTTTGTATTTTGCTAATACGTGGTTTGAAAAAACCTTCATCTGCCTCCTTACACATCTTTGACAGCACACTTTGCAGCTATCTACCTTGCTGGCTGAGCGTGCTGCGAGCTGTGCCTCCTGCGAGATGTCTGGCATTATGCCGCTGGCACTCTCCAGCAGCTCAGTCAGGCTCAGTTTGGGTGCTGTGGTCTCTGCGGTCACCTCAAGGACCCTGCAGGCATATGTGTGATGTTCCTCCTTACATGGCGCTTGACACTGCTTGTGTGTATCGGCATATCATCACAGCAAATGAGAAGCATCTCCTGCATAGCTTACACGGATCCTCGGACAGCTCAACATCCTGTCACACGCAGCATCTCATGAGCGGAAAGACAGCCACCTTTGTGATCATTAGGTTGTTTTATTCAGCTTACCACCCAAATCAAGGCCCAAAAAAAAACACTAATATCTGAGCATGCAAGACCCTTAATCACACATATCGAAGCACCCCTGCACACCCGGTTGTACTGGTTGGTGCCCAGGTGTGCTGGGGCTTTTTTCCAGCCAAAGGTCGATACCCAGCCAAAGGCCAATTTTCTAACGCTCCTCCCCGGTGCCAAAAGAACACAGGGATGTTCAGGATGACATTCCTGACGTATTGGTCAAGGTCCGGGGTCTGGGGTGGGGGTCCAGCTTTGGACTCCCTTTGACCCCGTTGGGAATTTTCAAAAACCAACGCTTTGGACAGGATGCACGAGTTGAGGAGTCGATATTTGCGATGTGCATTACATGTATGTACATGATATGTACCTATACATGACTTAAATGTGTATTACTGACTATAGGCATTATAATTTTAATTTCCCCTTTTTTGGGTGGGCTTGACTATAGGGTTCCTGGCCTTCTGATCTTGCACACGGCCTTCCTCGGTGCACATCACTGATACCCATCCCCATACACATAGCCCTAACCCAAGCAATAGTCGCACACGGCCTTCCTCGGTGCACATCACTGATACACATACACATACACACAGCCCTAACCCAAGCAATAGTCGCACACGGCCTTCCTCGGTGCACATCACTGATACCCATACACATACACATAGCCCTAACCCAAGCAATAGTCGCACACGGCCTTCCTAGGTGCACATCACTGATACCCATCCCCATACACATAGCGCACTGTGCGATTTTGCCCGAAGGTCTACCTTAGAACAGCTGGCATGCCTTCAACACAACTCGTAATGCACGTATACGCAACACCACGTTTGTCACGTGCCTGGCAGAAAACAGGCACGCCCCTCTCCCACCCCCTCATGCACGTACTTGTTTGCAGCCAGGTCGGGGTTATCCAGGCAGGCGCCCACCAGCTCTGCCACCTGCAGCCTTGATACCTGGCCCCCGAAGGTGGTGTCCCGAGGCGACAGCTTCATGTTGTGTGTGTTCTTGTAGCTGTCCGTCGGGCGCTCCATGCCCCCTGGGCGCAGGATGGTGTAGGCCATGCCACTGGTCTCCAGGGCCTTCTCTGCCTCCCGCTTAAAAAAAAGCACGCCCCAGAACAGGTTGAGGATGCTGGCGGGCCAGCCGACCTGTGTGTGTGTGCATGGCAGAGTGGCTGTGGTGCAGAGTGGCTGAGGTGTAGAGCGTGTTAGTAGTCTACAGGATACCATTTGAGTTTGAACTGAGCACGGGCTTAAGAGAAGCAAGGGTGAAAAGGGAATGAGGGGCGCTGGCACATGTGTCACAAGGGGCGACTGCACAATCACAAGCGTCTTGCATGCAATTTCACAAGAGCTAGCTCATCCAAACAGTGCAAGGGAAGAAGTGAGGAAAGGCTTGCTGTGCACTTGGGCATGCGTGTGAGTTTGTGTGTGTATGTGTGTGTGTGTGTGTGTGTGCGCGCGCGCTTGTGTGTATGTGCATGTGCCCGTGCGTGTATGTGTATGTGCCTGTGTGTGTACACATGTCCCCTGTCTACCTTGCCAGTGCCCAAGGAGCTGATCAGGATAAAGCGCTCCACGCCTGCTCCTGAGGCCTCCTTGATTAAAGAGATGGTGCCATCCCCGTCAATGGCCTTAGGAGCTCCAGGGTTCAAGGCGTCACTCTCTGGGGCACCCACTGCACACACAACACTGCAGGCAAAGAGGCACGCAAGAATGTGAGTGTGGAAAGCATGTGCCTTATCGG
>Ga0307942_1000665_pt1:0-12500 | contig 24780 bp, 30 predicted proteins | sample OrgLakmetagen175_FD_201846 | JGI IMG/M metagenome (GOLD analysis project Ga0307942, IMG submission 201846) | Saline water microbial communities from Organic Lake, Antarctica - #175 | ecosystem: Environmental > Aquatic > Non-marine Saline and Alkaline > Saline | place: Antarctica: Organic... | reverse complement strand
GCGGATTTGGCAGTGAGTCATACGATTTCACAGCGCATGGAGTCTCTTGGCTAGTGTTAGCGTGAGGAATTTTGTTCACACACCTCCTTGCCCTTGTACATGCAGGCTGTGCTGGCTAAGCAGGCCATGCCGCGCAACGAGTGGCCTGAACTGTTGGGCATCTTGCACCAATGGTCACAGGCAAGTCTGTCTTGTCTGTTTTGTTCCTAGGTTACAATTGTTAGTTGAGTCCACTTTACACCCTAGCTCGATTTATCGAGCATGCTGCCTTGCTGGTGTGAATAAACTTAATGCTTGGTGTGCACTGCTTGGGTTTGTCCAGAATCCAAAGGCATTTCAGACAAACCTCAAAACTGGAATGGCTGCATGATTGACTAGGTCAAGCCCTCTTGTCGAGGGAAATGTTGTTTGCAGCTGGGTAAATGCTTTATAAACAGAGATCAGGCAAGAGGCTGACGACAGCATCATATGATGAAAGGCGATACCTTTACTGGTGTACAAAAGAAAGCTGCATGTTTATGTGCAGCCACGATCCAGCTTAAAGTAAATTTTCTTCTCTTCTACTTCCACAGGGCGTGAGTGTCGACCATCGTGAGCTTGCCCTTATGCTCTTCAGCTCGCTGGCAGAGAACATTGGTGGGCTGGAATGAGAATTTACAGAACAGCCACACAAATCGCTAATCTGAAATCGATTTGTGATTAGTACATTTCTGTTTCTGCCTTAGTAAGCAACCCCCCTACCTACCCCCCTCATGAGCTGTTGAATGCTTGATTGATGTGTGTTCAGAATTAGTCAGTGTTAGGTGGCAAGTTGAAAAACGACACTTAAAACCTGTATGCTGATCTGGGCTGTAGTAAGTTTTGCCTTCTTTCCAGCAAGTGCCTCCATTTCACTGATCCATGACCAGGCCAAGTGTTTCAGTTGTTATTCCTTTTTCTTACCCAGGATTGTCCACCTGTGATCATACCTAGCCACCCCTGAATATACATATCCTTTTTGCACCAGAATACTGGCCGCATCAAGCACGCGTATATCAAGCTTGTACCCCTCCTTACCCCCTCTGCTCAGGCGAGCATCTGCAACCTGCTGTTCCGTCCCTCATTGGCATCATCTCAAACGGTTTGCGCGATGCTGAGCGCGTGCGCACGACTGCTCTCAAAGCCGTTGAGCCGCTGATGCTGCTGGTGAACAGTGAGGCTGATATTACACAGTTCCATGGGCTGGTAGCCAACATGCTTGAGGTGGGTGTGGCGTGTGTTTGATGCAACACACGTGCCTGTCTCTTGCGCGTGTGTTGCATGAGGGATTGCTTTTGCTGGTAGCTAAGGCTTGCCTGCCTTGCAGCCAGTGCGGCTGTTTTGTACCGTAGAGCTTAAATAGCTAAGAGGACATCGGACAAAAGGCAGCAACAGTGTTGCATTGACAGTTGTGTGAAAGGAGCAATGATTTTTGCGTATTTGTTCAGATATTCCCACCTTCGGCTGCATACCCTGAGGTGCACCACCCCTGCACCAAAACGCATGCGTGCAGTGCGCAAAAGAAGCCCTGGTGAGTGGGTCGGAGGATGTGGCCGTGTATGTGTGCCAACTGCTGGTGGACATGGTGGAGGTGCCAGCCCCCCTGACACAGCCACACTTGCCTGCCATTGTGGCCTTCTGCATGGAGGTGGGTTTGCAAACACACACACACACACACACACACACACGTGACGCATGTGGAGATGGGTTTGCAGTTATGGACTCGTAGCATGCGTTTTGTATGCTCATATACACACAGACACGTACATGCACCAATGCAAGGACTCACACACTTGCACAACCCCCCCCTCCTGCACATGGAGACGAGGTTGGTGTTGTCTTCCTTCTGGCCTTTCTTGTCCAACACTGACCAGCCTGCGAGCCCTTACTTGGTGACGCTTTGCATGCTCTCAGGTGGCCATGGCCAAGCAGCTGGAGCTGGAAACGCGTGAGCAGGCGCTACAAGTAGTGGTGTGGACAGCAAGGTGGGGACGATGAGTTGATGGGGTGGGTGGTTAAGACCAGTGGGTAGCAAACACGCAGGCGCAGTATGGTGAGTTGTGGTACACAAGTAGGACGAGGTGATGTCATGGTGTGATAACCGATGTGGTGGTGTGGTAACCGAGGTACACAAATAGGACAAAGTGATGTGATGGTGTGATAACCGATGTGGTGGTGCGGTAACCAACGTGTTCATCAAATGATGAAGTGATGAGAAAAAGAGGGGCGAGCGTTAGGTATAGAGTTGGCCGATACTTTTGGTGGTGTGGATGAGGTCCATAAGTTGTGGGCCTCATCCACGTCACCCGTACCTCATGTTTTGAGGGCAAGTCAGTCATAAGTCACAAGTGCATACTCGCGCCAAATGCGTTCCTGCCCAATTTGTCCTATCAAGCTGCGTAATGTGTCCTTACAAGCAGCGTAATGTGTCCTCACACATCCATGCTCACAGGTTCAAACCCAAGCAGCTATCCAAGAACAAAGCCCTGGTGCGCCAGATCGTGGACGCACTGTGCCTGCTGGCCTGCGAGGCTCCTGAGAATGAGACAGAAGCAAGGGAGCCAAACACACTTAGTGCACGTGCCATGGCGGGCCAGGCGCTGGATGCGTTGGCACTGCATGTGACATCTGTGCAGATATACCCACCGGTGCGTGCATGCTCAACGCAAGTGTTGGATTGGCCAGGACTGTATGTTTACACTGAAGTTGACTGTACGTTTGAAGATCTGCTGCTACATGCACTGTGAACACACCATATTTATGTATATATGTGATTCTGGCCAGCCTTACGCACGCAGCAAGAGTGACAGATGTAAGAACACCGCACATGAGATAGTGCTGATCACTGCCCACATGGATTTAGGGGGAGAAACCACTTTGGAACCGGTCATTGTTACCTGAGCTGCCAAAATAAAGTGCCAATAAAGAATGTTGTGATACTTGTATTAAGACTGCCACACTCTGGCCTGCATGACTTGCAGATAGGGACTAAGGCCAAATAACTTGGCCCCTTGACCTCCTTAATATCAGGCCATGACTTGTGAGAGCAGGACGGGCTTAGGTACACGCATGTCCTACTTCAGGCACTTGCACGTCAAAGTCATTTCCCCACTGGAAACCTCCTAGCATCCTCCCCATTAACACTGATCAACCCCTTCTTTTTGGTGGTCGGGCACCCTTTCGTTTGTTGCAGGTCCTTGCCTTTGCCAAGCAAGCCGCCGCCTCACCGGATGCACAACATCGCATTGCTGCCATGACGGTACTTGCTGTGATTTGTGAGGGATGTGCAGAGCAGTTGCGCAAGCGTCTTGAGGACGAGCTGCTGCCCCTCGTGCTGACAGGCGTCAAGGTGTGCCAGGAAGATGCTGCATGGGTGTAGGGTTTTATGTGTGCTTTGATGCCCTGTAATAAAGGGAGTGTGCACGTCATCTTGAGGCTTCAACTTTCACATCCAATCCACTCAATTCATATTCAATGACCTTCATAAGGAGATGAGCATTAGAGAGAATTTGCCTGTCCAATTATTTGGGAATGGAAAAACGTGGAGGGCTAAAAAAGTTAAGGTGGGAACAATCTTTAGTCCAGTCTCTTCCTCTACAAAATATGCACACCACCTAACGTACCTATTGGTGCTTTGCTGGTACAAAAACAAATACCTATGGTATGAGCTTCATGTCACATCTGCAAATTTCCAGGACCCAGACCAAAACGTCAGAGGCGCTGCAGCCTTTGCCATCGGCCAAATGTCCGAGTTTATGCCTGGAGATGTGGTGGGTCTACATTAGCACGGCCTGGTCACGATTCCCAAGTAGAGCTTGAACAAGCATGCTGAGTTTATGACATTGATTAAAAAGCCGTTCTTGGATTCATGTTCATTTTGCCGGTTGCCAAAATTATAGCCAATCTGGTGCTGTTAACAAGGATCATTGCTCATATGTTGCGACTTTGTTTGCCTTCATACATGAAAGCCTGCTCCGTTGTATTTAGGTCCCAATGCTTTGCGCATTCATCATAACCCTGCTGGTGCTTCAGCCAGCGAAAAGGCATCCTCACCCACACCACCTAAACGGTCCTTCCACCTGCCTGCACTCTGCTGTCCACGCATAAATGCATACTAACGCACACGCACACGCACACACACATGCACACACAGACACAGAAACACACAAATGTGTGACCGGGATGAAAGTCTTAACTCAATACTTTGTTACTCACCAGATGAGCACCACCATTAACCAGGTGTCGCTTATTGACAAATGTTATTTTCCCAACGATTTAGTAGAATTGTCAGGCCGAGAATGTGTGTCGTTGTTGAGCATTGTGTTGCGCCCTCCACGCTTGACAAATACACACACACGCAGGTCGAGCACTTTGCCGTGGTCCTCCCTGCAGTGTTCTCCATCATGGCAGACCCCGACTCGCTAGTGCAGGAGCGTGCATGCTACGCATTGGACACCTTTTGTGAGGGCATGGACCGGGAGAACATCCTGCCCTTCATGCCACAGGTGCCACTCACTTGCTTGATCTGCCGACCGATGTGCCAAATTCAAAGTGTGCATTGAAACACATCAATCGAATTGCTGCTGATCTAGCCTGGCAAAGTCCAAGGGTGTGCTTTGGAAAAACGTGAAACCCATTCTCGTTTCTCTTTTGCCAGGACTGCAAATCAGCAGGACTGTTATCATATGTCACTCACAGCTGCAATGTGAATGGCTGCATGTTTCTTGAGCAAAGCGGTTGATCCGTCTAAACTTGCAGGCGTGGGTGACAGAGTTACACGCTGACAGCTTGAGTAGGAGCACTGCTCGGCGCAAGAGACACGGGCCGTAAAAGCCATCCATGCGATCTAAGCTCAGACCCTGCAACAGAACCCAATCTGTGAACGCCAACACTTTATAGTACTTACCAGCTACCATATGGTTACCTTGGGTCAAAGATGTTTTTCGTAGGTGCCTTTGTATAATTAACTGCCTGCTCATTTCTGCCTGTTTGATTGCTGCCTCCTGATGCAATGCGTTTTTAATTTCTCCACCACCAAACCATCACGCATCTTCCTTCTCTCATTCAGCTAGTACATTGCGTGTATTTCTCCCCACCACCGAAGCTCACCATCGCTTATCTCCCTCTCCTCCGGTTATTGCAACACTTCTTTCTCCACAGCACTAAACGCGCCATTTCTTATCACTTCCTCCTCATTCAGCTAGCACGATGTGTGCTGTTTCCTCACCACCAATCACACTCATCACCCACAAACTTTCCCGCACTTGAATCCATATCCATCACAGCTCATAGAGAAGCTGGTGGCGGTGCTGAGCCATGGCGCGCACACAAGCAACCACAACGTCCAAGAAATGGCTTTGAGTGCAATCGCCTCTACTGCAGCAGCTGCAGCTGCAGATTTTGCCCCATATGTTACCGCGGTACGTGCGTGCGGTCACAATGTGTTGCAGAAGAGCATGTATGCATGCACCTTATGTGCAGCATGCACGTGTGTGACCTTATTTTCTCAATTATCTTTGGCTCGTATTGTCCGCTACAGCAGTTTGTGAGTGTACAAGTTTGTGCGCCTTAAATATTGTTATTAATATCTTGGTTGCACCGTTTCTGACATGCATCGCTGTTGCATCGCTGTCTCACGCTCTAGGAGTCGAAATTTTTACTCTCGAAAGATCAACTACCATATGCACGCTCGCATGAACGCCCTTCTCTCCGTTTCCCCACACATGTGCATTCAACACGCACACACATTCACACTTGCAACCGACACGCACAAGAGGAAAAATGCACAACACAACACAAACTCACGTGCAACACACACCCCTAACAGGTTCTTCCCGCCCTCCAGCATTTTTTGAGTGTGCAAAGTAAGGAGCTGATGCCCTGCCGCTGCCGGGCCACTGAATGCATGGGCCTGATGCTAGAGCATTTAGGAGCCACGCAGCTAGCAGCGACAGAGCTCATACCCCAGGTGTGCGTGTGTGTGAGTGTGAGTGTGGGTCCTCGCCTCTTACAGGTGTGTGCGTCTGCTAGCATGACGTGACAAGTGGTTGGAAGTTTGGTAGATTGTCAGGCTAACAATGTATGTAGCTGGTGCGCAAGGTCCTGCAACCTTTCCACCTAGGCTCTGTAATCATTTGAGCTCAGGACTGCTGCATTGCAGTCAAGCAGGCTTTCTGCATTCAAGCTGTGTCATACCCTACTGTGCACGCATACAAACAAGTGTGGGGTGCTCCCTTCTCTGCCTGTTGTGCTGGCTGCTCTCAATTTGTGCATGCAAACTTCCTACACATTTCGACATTCATGTGCAGGTCATGGCCCTGGGCATCCAGGGCTTTCATCTCAACAACACCGAGTTGCGGGAGTACTCCCACGGCCTATTTGCCTCCATTGCCAAGGTGAGGAGAAGGCATGCAGCTAGAGCAACCCCCTACACCCTCTCCTCCTCACCCATACTTTCACAGAGACACACACACACACACACACACAAACACACACATAAACACACGCTCACGTATTGCATTGACAATGTCTGATGCCAAGGGATTAGAGCTCCATTCCTGCCCAACCCCATATTCCCCCCTTTGCTCGCTATTGGGTTTCAGCCACCCTCTGACCACTGCTTTCCTTATTCTTGCTGCACAAGTTTCTTGGTTTGTTCACCTGCTTATTCTCACAATGCACGTATGCAGTATATACAGTTTTAGGAAGTTGCATGTTGTACGGTTTGGGCCAAGCCTGTGCATATGACATCGCATATGCGATGGTGGTGTGCCATGTGCTACACGCAGGGCCTAGGGGCGGGCTTTGCTGTATACCTGCAGCACGTGGTACCCTTAGCTGTGGAGTCTCTTGAACAAGATGACGGCATGGCTAGTGACGGCAGCGATGCGGAGGGAGAGAACGGGGGACAAAGACAAGGTGGGGAGGTCCTGCCGTTCCTGATCCTTGACATATGTGAAGACTGGTTTTCGCTGCCTCGTTTAATTTCTCTCTGTGGGAGGAGAGTGGTGGAGAAGTAGTTGTATCGTCAAAGTGCTGCAGGATGGTGACATGTGCGCGCCTGCATGATCAGTAGCGTGTGCTACGCTTGGGGCACAAAGGAAGGGGTAAATCCATGGTGGGGCACAGGGGTGTATGAAGCACACGTAATAAACCTGGCAGGTGAGCAGTCCCTCTCTATCGCATCATGTTGATTAAACAGACACACAACAACACACGACTCCTCACTGTTGTCTGTGTGTGCATATGTGTCTGTGTATGTGTGCGTGTGCAGGTGAAATGGACAGCGAAAACGAAGAAGGAAGTGACGAGGGACAGGAGCGTCAAATGAGTGTGCGCACCGGTGTGCTGGACGAAAAGTGTGCTGCCCTGAACGCTTTGGGCCTTTACGCGGAGCACCTGCCACTGCACTTTGCCACGTTTCTGGTGCAGGCACTGCAGCTTGCTGCTGCAGGCGCAAACTATTTCCACGAGGAGATCAGAGCCCAGGTGAGTGTGGATCCTGTACTACACTCCATTACACACAGCCTTGTGTGATCACTCTGATCACTCTGTAACAAGCAGCGGCTTGACAGCACTGCTATAAGGAACAGTCCGAAAATTATGCTCCCTTGGCTACAGCACATATTTGCAGAAAAGAGCACAGCTGTTGCTTTTACTCATTGACCTAATTAGCCAGTTCTAATATGTTCCACTTTGTGTTTTCCAACAGTAAAGCGCATACTTAGGTAAGAACCTCTCTTCGCGTCCGTGCTAGCTTAACCACACATGTTCTCACCACAAGTCCACGGCCTCTTATGCACTGCACAGCAGCACAGCAGCTGCCTAAGGGCTCAGAACGGAATGTTCTTTTGCAAATTTTTCCAGAGCTTCGTGAAAGCTCTCATATACCAAATGCATCGCACCCTTTCCCAACGCCGACTCTGACCCTCCCATGTGCACAGGCCTGCACTTCATTTGCTAAGTTTGTCATCGCTACGCACCGTGCCTTTCCCCCTGTCCCTCCCATGCCCCAATCTCCAGAGGTCACGCAAGCTCTGAGCGAAGTGGGGCCGACTCTGGTAAGCTTGGTGTGTGTTGGTCAGTTTAATCAGATGAAGCTGACGTCTCCAAGCGAGGTGGATTCTCGCCCTGAACTAGTCCTTGCAACAACAAACAACAATGCCCCCTGTCCTCGCCCTGGTTCATCCTACCTGATCAAAGTCCAGCATTGCCAGTGACCCAAGCAACTCGACAACTGCTGCCCAGAGGTTTTCCTCAGCCTTTTTTGGCTGGATCAACTGCTACTGCTCCTGCTTTCCTTGACCCTTTTGCCTTTCTTACGCCCCGTATCTTCACGCTTTTTAACGTGTCCCGTATACTGCAAACGTTAGACTCACCACAGGGAGACGACGTCACCCCCTGTGTGTTTCTCCTTGCTTCTCCTTCTAGGTAGGCACCCTGGAAGATTGTGACAAAGGCGTCGTGGCAGCGTCTCTGGGTTCCTTCAAGGAGCTCATCAGTGCTCTAGGTGCACAGACCATGCTGCCCTGGTTAGAAAAGGTGGGGACTGGAAGTGCTGTGTATGTGATGTGCGCCGAGGCCCTCCAGACTGCAGGCAAGGCGAGAGAGGATGTGTCAACTGCATGAGTGGTGCTGTTGCGTGGCAGGTAGCGGGCTGCAAGCACAAGGCAAGCTTTAATTCTCTGAAACAGGCCAGGACCCTAGGACTAGAAATGGGCTAGTTCAGGTCTGTATGGGGAATTGGGTGACGTAGGTAGGACACTGAAATCTTTACTGTGAAAAGTGCATGGTCACCCCATTCAATGCAGGGCCTTCCAGGAAACACCCTTGGCCTTGCGCAAAATGAGTTTTAACGCAGGGGAATACACACACAACATGTGCATCTAGACACTAGCTCCTTTACACCTGCCAACAGGTGCACATGCACACACACCACGCACTGGCACACATGAATTCACACAAACACGCTCTCAAACACCCATACATCCTCAAACACACCCACGCAGGCCTCCCAGGGCGTGACAGACGTGCTTCAGCACAAGGCAACGTGCTTTGAGTATGAGGATGACAAAGACGGGGATGACACGGAGGATGAAGGAGGTGTGTGTGTCTGCCTGCTGATGTGCATGCTAACCCTTGTGTGTATGTGTGTGCATGTGTTTGTGTTAGGGTGTAAAATTGTGCAAGTATGCGTGCATTACACTTGCCTTCCTTAGCTGTGGTCTTCAAAGAGAATAGCAACACAAGACACAAACCGCACGCCCAGACACGCCCGGACAAATGCAAGCATGCAAATTAATGTCACATACCTTCACTTGCACAAGACGTGCGCATGCACAAACCAATGCAGTGAACCCACGTTGTCAAGCGCACCCAGATGCTCTGCCACGCCTGCAGGTGACGCGGTAGAAGACCTCATAGCCAATGCAGGTGACCTTGCCTCCGCTCTCGTAGCTGCGATGGGTGCAGAAGCGTACGCACCTTTGCTTGCTGGCCACCACCTACCTGCACTGCTCACACGCTTGCGGCCTCAGCAGCCTGATGGCATCAGGGGTGTGGCCATGGGTGTGCTGGCAGAGATTTCAGAGCGCATGCAGGTGGGTGGTGCAGGGCTGAAATTGTTGGGTTGGCACGCCTACATGACGCTTCCTGACGCATTTGCATTTGAAGTGGACGCTCAAGACCTCAGAAATAAAGTTGTATTCGCTACAACTTGTAGTTTGATAGGTGGCTGCCAAATTTAAACGCATTGCAGGCAGCTTAGCAAGACACAGTTTGCAGGGAAAAAGGAGGAAGATGGAATCAACACAGTGCCTGCATTCGTATCCGGCTTTCCCTTCCCCCCTCTTTCCTGTGATTTATTGCAAATCACTAGTGTTTTATTTAGGGAGCTGTCATTGATGCCACAACAGTGATCCTTAGTTGAAATATCTTTGCCTAAATACTTTTAGCAAAATCTTGTGATGATTTGAGTAATCTAATCATTATTTGAGGTCAACACCTTAGCAATAGAACGAAGAATTCATCATCGCTTTTTTCAAAAGAGTTTTGAAGATAATATAAATCTGTGGTCCGTTAAAGCATATATCTCTAGAATGTCAAGCCTTATCGTTCCCGTTCTTTTGCTGTTCCAGGCAGCAAACCCATGCATCACCATTTTCACACCCGCAATGTGCATTGAGCAAAAGCGTCTACTGCTCCTGACCGTATGGTGTTGATCGTTGTCATTCATTGGATGTGTATTGTGGGACAGGGTCCATGCAGGCGACTTGCTCATTTCAGGGCAACACTGACGCTCACAAGCCAGCTTAGCATGTGGCAATCTGGTACATGCTTGGTCTTGTTAGTTTCCTTTCATATCAAGGCTTTCTCTATAAGAACTGCAGGCACATATGACTGTCCACCTCAACAAGATCGTGCCCATCATCTTGAAAGAGCTGCGAGCAGAGGACCCAGTGAACCGACAGAATGCAGCTTTTGCAGCAGGTGTGTGTCATGGCTCAAAATTAAGATCGAATGGGCAAGCCTTGCATGTGCAGGCTCACACACTAACACACGTACACGCACCAGCAGAACAAAACCACACCCAAACGCAAACACACATACACACATTTGCATACACTGAACACAATTATACAAACATGAAATCACACATATATACACACTTACACGTATAGGTGTGCTAATAGAAGGGTGCGGGCCTGAGGCCACGGCACCCTTTATACCCCAGCTCCTACAATCACTGCATCCACTGTTTGGACCAAAGGAGGTGAGAAATAGAGGGGGCAAGTCGTCCCTGTTTGGGAATGCCTGTGCTGGCAATTATTCTGTAGCTAACAGAAGAGGACTCCTTACGTTGGTGGCAAGGCTAAAACATAAGTCAGCGAGGCTCGACTAAACATAGCAAAAAAGGGGGGATTTCCAGAAGACACAAAGCGGCTCTAGGGAATAAGCATTAAATGGAATTGCTGCCACCCTTCTTATTTCCTCTATATATCTTTCAATATTTTTATATCAAGTACCAGGTACTCAGAGGTGACCATGTACGTGCACGCATGTGCATACAAAACACACACACTTCCATGCAAGACCAAACCGATACACACTCGCAAAGGCGTGCACAGATATGCACTCACGCGCACACACACACACACACACACACACACACACACACACACACATGCAAAAGCACATGCACCAACTGCACATGAAGGCGGCAGGCACACGCGACAATGCAGTGGGCTGTGTTGCACGAATGCTCCTAGCCAGCACTGGCGCCCCCCTGGTGCCTTTGGAGGCCGTGCTGCCTAGCTACCTACGGGCGTTGCCCCCCAAAGAGGATTGGGAGGAAGCGCACGTGGCATACAAGGCCCTGTGTCACCTACTTGCTCAAGGTGCTCATCCGTCTTTCTGTGTTGAGTAGTCCAAACAAAATGCGTGACCGGCCTCAGTCTTTGATTGCACATGTTTTCCCTTCTGCCTGCTCCCTGCTTGCATCCCTCCTGTCTTTATTGCTTGTTCTTGTTGTGTTTTTTGACAGCATTCACTCTAACATCTTAACCTTCACCTCATACCCAGTTGCTCGTTCGCTGCCGGCCACACCATTTGACAACCACCTTGCCATGCTTTTCTTCCTATTTCATACCAGCATTGTTTTTTCTCCTGTGAAATCTTGCTAATTCACGCCTCGTTCGTTTTAATTCACCGTGTCTGAATTTTCTCCACGCAGGTGCGCAAGGAGTGGGCAATGTGGCAACGCATGTGCCTGGCATTGTCCAGGCTTTGGGAGCAGCAGCTGTGCATCCTAAGCTCCCTCCTACCACCAAGACCTTGCTTGTCAGCACAATCTCGCAGTTGCGGCAGCATTTCTTGGCACAAGCAGACGCCCTGTTAGCAGCCTTACCTGGAGAGCAGGCGCAGGCGTTAATAGGATTGTAATTATGTCTTGAATGCCAACAACTTTAGATTCAACGGTGCCAGCCTCCATGCGGTTTGCATGTTTATGGCACCTTTTCACGTCCACGATAACCCAACCTTCAAGAGTACCCAGCAACATCATCCGCACAGTACACGCACCCCAACAAAAAAGGAGATGCGAGCTCCTTGATCTAGTTTCATGCTTATCTAGCCCGAGCCTTACCCCCCTGCGCACCACCTATATCAAACAATAACTCTGGACGTTCTGAAATAAGACGTTCCCTATGATCCTACGAGGTTTACAAGGTTTACAAGAAAAGGCCTTTAGTCCACCAAAGCGAACAATCAGTTCATGAAGAAAAAAATAGAGTTTGTCTGTGATCTTACGGTGGCCGTTTATCATCATAGAACGCTTTCCATGATGATCTGGACATCCCTTGGGTAAGGGTAAGGGTAAGGGTTACACAGCTATATCCGCCAGCGAGGGCAGTTGAGCTATAGCATAAAAAAGCCAGCTTCAAGAAGAGAAAGAGGCCAGACTGAACAAGACACCAGAAAAAGAA
>Ga0307942_1000664_pt1:20000-24789 | contig 24789 bp, 21 predicted proteins | sample OrgLakmetagen175_FD_201846 | JGI IMG/M metagenome (GOLD analysis project Ga0307942, IMG submission 201846) | Saline water microbial communities from Organic Lake, Antarctica - #175 | ecosystem: Environmental > Aquatic > Non-marine Saline and Alkaline > Saline | place: Antarctica... | reverse complement strand
CTTTCCACTCATCTATTAAAGAATTAAAAGGCTTAGTAGTAGCGGGCGAAAAACGAGGGATTTTGTCCACTACATTAGTGGACAATGTGTCCACTGGCTTAGTGGACAACTTGGTGTGAGTTAGCTCGAGAAGGCGTACCGATTATTTTAAAATTTGTACCAGTGCGGTACCTCATAACATTAGCACTGAATAAAACCAGTAAAAATAATCAAGTAGCTGCCAGCAGGACCAACCGACCGTGCTAATTGAGTTATAATTCATCAAAGAGGGTGAATCATGTGTGTGTTTTGGGCACATACAAAACATGAACTGTCACTCCCTGAAAACCAAGGAACACACAACCTGACATTCAGCAACAAACAATGCCACTCTCCCTATCCCATAGTTGTACAGGGCATACGTCGCACGAAAGCAGCAGGAGCAACATCCTGCGCGAACTCCAGTCTGGCTGGAAGCCCAAAGTTTTCGTTAGGCAGCTTCTTGTAGGGGATTCTTAAGTCTTATAGGTGGTTGAGGAAAAGGATCTGGCCACCGGAATCTCCTTTCCGGTAGTACCATTTATAGACTGCCCTCTCCCCCTCGCCTGGTTTCCCTGCCCGTCTGTCTGTGTACTCCACTAAGATACCGTTTCGTTGTCATCGAACAAGATGTCTCAATCTATATTTAATTGCTGCATGTCCTGTTAGCTTGTTGCTGTTTTCATTTTTCTTCATGAATTAATTGATGATCTTGAGAATTTACAAGTCCCGCAAAACGCCTTCAGCATGCATCCAGCAATCATTGCCTCGTAGATGAGTTGGCAGATCCGGGAAAAAGCACATTCGTCTGGTGTAAAAAGGTTAGCAAGCTAAAGCCGCCATGCTGCACATGGAGCAAGGTGGCAAGCTTCTTTACTCTGCAAGAATCAAGACCAATCCCTTAGTAATAGGTAAGGTTACATTGCTATTTATGCCTCTGGGGGGCATCTGAGCGGAAGCTTGGAAAAAGGCCTGTAATTAAAGGCACTAGAAAAAAAATTAGGGAAAAGGGCTAAGCATTCAGCCACAAAAGAGGCCACACTATACATATCCGGCTAGTTCAAAAAGGTCCTCAAACGAGTTGGGCTATCCTCAAACTGAGGTGGAAAGACCAGCTGGCGGTGCTGTGTGCAAAGGCTGGCAAGATGCTCATCCCTTAGTAATAGGCTCTAAAGTTTGAGGGCTGTAGACGGTGTAATCTGTTCACGTTATTGTCTGCGCCTTCAGAAAGATTTTATCACTACAACAGCTTTCTAAAAGTGCTGAATCGCAACAGTGCATCTTTCCCAGCCTCGCTCTACACTGCCCTGATGAAGCCGCCCACGGTCTCCCACTGTTCAATGGCATTCTCAGGCAGATCTACGGCCTAAAAGGAATTGAGAAATCGTACGTCTTGCCTGCGAGTAACGATGTATAAGTGTGCTCAGCAAAGTGAGCAATTACAAAAAATTAGGGGCCAACGGCCCAGGAGGACGTGCATATTTTTTGTATACACCCATCCTACTCTTTATCAAAGTGGGCATTCATCGATCAATTAGTTGTGTCGAGTAAATCCAGTGGAGTTTAGGAGGAGAACTGAAATACGCACACACACAACAGCTTTGAGCACATGTAAGGTGCACGGGTTCAACCGAAACCTTTTCCAAGGCACATAGAACATGATTTAATACAGTTAGTGCAAGTTTGGAGCCATTTGCTGGTTATGAGCCTGAAGCAACCCCCACGGCCTACGCAAAAGTATTCCATGCAGATCTGTGACCGTGCACACAGACCCCCCCCCCTTTTACTTAAACCACCCAACAAGGTGTCAACCAGCTGAGCTTGTGCTTAAGATCCAAATGTTTTTAAAGTGGCTCCCGAAAAAACTGGAGCCCCCCCCCCAAAAGGGAAAAATGACCACACCCACCAACCCCTCTGAGTCAATTCAATTGTATACCATTTGTAGCTTCCTACGTCAGGACTCTCTATTATAAAATGATATAATGTTGATTCGGCTCTTGGGATGCCGTAGTTACACGACTTACAATGTGTATATACAGCTTGGCCAACCCTACATACATTGCACATACAACCAGGCAGAGGCATTTTAGCTTTTATTGAAAGCTCACAAGAACTGTCGCAAAAAGCCCTCGGCAGGCTCACCTTCTCTTGTACAGTCGTAGGCACACTGTCTGCTACATGATTTGTACAGGCGCTCACCATCCTTTTCCTGCATATGCAATATTTACGCATCACACGTTCATTTACGCATCACAGGTTTATTTACGCATAACAGAGTCAGGCTAATCCTTAAGCAGCATGGGAGGTAGTACTTCACAGCCTGCGTTTTTGTTGCTATTTTCCCCTATTTCAGGCTTAGTGCGGACAGCTCATTTTCCCTGCTTTATCTAGGAAGTTTTGTTTCGCTGTACGTCATTATTTCAGGCAAGACAGAGCGCTCTATCATGTTGCTGTATGCGTTGCAGTCACTCATCACCTGCAGCGCAAACCCTGACGCATCCTTAATTTTCTGCTTCCACCCTGCGTAAAAAAGAGCAGTTAAAGTCACTGTTCAATTTTCACTCACCAACCTTGCAAAGCAGACCTTCTAAAGCAAGCTGCACAGGCTCTTCGTTCTGCCAAGCACTGCCGCCATCGCGCCGTAACTTTACTCTACTTTCTAACGCAGCCAATGCTGCCCAGCAAACTCTGAAGCTCAAATATAAAAGCAAAGGAGAAAGATAGCAGTCTTACGGTCAAGAGCTGATGAACAGCTGGTCTGGCACGAAATCTGGCAAGTGGGCTTGAGTGTTGAGCCTTCCGCCCGGCTACACTTTCCGTTTTCCGCTGAGAGGGCCTGTGCATGTGAGGAAACGTAACTTGTTATGTGAGATGGAACATTCATGTTAGTTGCGAGAGGGAATTTTCCCTTGATGCTTATTCAATTTCTTGCTTTAAATGAGGCATATGTAGGACCAGCCAGAACCATATATATTCACCGTATATGCAGGAGGCAGGAAAATAATTCCTGAAGGAAGGCATGTACACTTTTTGGGCTGGACCCCCCCGAGGCACCACCCACCCCCCCAGACCACCACCCAGTGCCCCAACCCAGGCAAATAGGTTTTCCAATCTTTTCATCTAAAAATGCTGCATGCATCTGCATACTCACCAAGGCCTGGAATTGAAGTGCTGCAGAGTTATGGGGCAAAAACTGAGATGCGGACGCTCTTGCACACATGACCTACCAGGCACCCATAACTACCTTGCATGACCTCAGATTGCTTTCCTTTCTTCAGCATTCCATTGTGCGTCTCATGTTGACACTATCCTGCAAGTCTGGAGTGATAAGCTGCTCCTTTGGCTTCGCACACCCTGCGGCCTACACCCTAGCGCGCGTGCCTCTGACTTGTGCCCATGTCCACAGACCCCCCCTTTTACTAAATTTACACAATTAAGTGTGCCAATCGACTGGGCTTGAGCTCAGGATTCCGTTCATATATTTTTAATTCTGAGAAAGTATCCCAGAAAAAATCCAGAGACCCCCCCAAAAAAACTAGGATTCCCTTTGGGGGACCCACCCCTCCCCCACCTCCACGGATTGGACCCATACATATACCAATTGAAAGCTCTGAACGAGAGGAATCCCAATATCGAATTTTTACCTGGATTTGTACAAGCCGTCCAAAAGTTACACAGACTCCTGCCTCCTGGTATACGCCTATATATTTGGACTTCCCTGCCAAAAATACCGTGCCCACACCGTATATGTAAGGTTCTGACCAACCCTATGCATATGCTCTTGTCTCCTCACACCTTTTCTCGTGGCTGATTTGGGGAATCCTTTGAAGCCTCTATACTTGATACACACGTGTCCACGGTGAAGCCTCTTTTTCGCGCCACTATCTTCTCGCCGTCTTGTTTCTCGATGGCGTACTTTTTGCTGGGGGATAGAAAGAGCACGCGGATTCAAGTCATTGACTGGATTAAGAAAAGAGGCAAAAGAGCGTACAAACAAGCACTAGTGGGCTTACGAAGTACTTCCATATAGAGTAAAAGGCTCGATGGGGTCCTTTTCTTCGCTGAAAAATCCAGTGGCACCGATCGCTAAGGGTGGTAGGGACGTGAGAGAGTGCTGCGAAGAAGTCTCCTGCAACTGATAGGAATGCGGGCACGTGTGTGACAGCCAGACTTATCCTATGGCCCTCTCCAACCAGGCAAGCCCATATCCCAGCCTTTGCCATGTCGTGAAATTGTTCACCTTTGAGTGTGCATAAGCTGGAGCGCTCGCAAGGCAGGGCGAACTCGTTACTAACACAAGACTGGCCACTAATGCCACGGGCAGGTGTTCAGGGCAACTACGGCTGGACTGACTTGCTTTTGCTGCTCTAGTGGTGGAATTCCTGGATGTCAGCCTTGCAGGTGAGCAAAGTGAAGTTGCTTGTTGCATGCTAGAAGAAATTATTTCAAATTAAATTAAATACACGTATCAAAATTACAGAGTCTTAATTTTCATACATATAGTGAGAACAAATGATAGCCGGGGCAGCAAGGAAGAGGGGGTGACCTGTGAGTGTGACCTGCAATATTGATTTTCAATGTCTATCAATGGACTTGTGCAAAATGATGAAAGCGCATGCATCATATGACGCATGCAACTGTGTACACCCTCTTGAACAAACCGTCAACTGTGTTATTGAACAATGTTAATGATACACTCCAGTCATAATAAGCAAATGTCCCTCTAATGCAAGCACTGTGTACATTATTTGGCGTATATATCTAACACTTA
>Ga0307942_1000664_pt1:0-17500 | contig 24789 bp, 21 predicted proteins | sample OrgLakmetagen175_FD_201846 | JGI IMG/M metagenome (GOLD analysis project Ga0307942, IMG submission 201846) | Saline water microbial communities from Organic Lake, Antarctica - #175 | ecosystem: Environmental > Aquatic > Non-marine Saline and Alkaline > Saline | place: Antarctica: Organic... | reverse complement strand
CACACACACACACACACACAAGCATTAACATCGTGCTTAGAAATTTTTTTAAAACCCTGAATAATTTTGAAAGCAGTTCCGGGGAACCCTGGAAAATTTCACAGGCTGTTCCGGGCCCCCCTGAATAATTTGGGCACCCAGTGTACTTCCCTGTACCGTATATAACTGAATTTTCTAGGGTTTGTATACATGGTACTCATAGGGACATTGTATAATTACTTGTATGGTTCTGGTCAACCCTAGAAATTAGGCATATCTCTGCATTTAAGCCACACGTCCACGCCTTGACTGCGCCGAATGTGGAAACCATTTATAAGCTTCACATAAGGGTTTACAAAGGGTTTACAAAGGGGGTACCGGCAGCCACATTTATTAGGCTGATAGGCATTGCTGGATCAGCCAGCGTAAAGTAAACGTAAGGTTGTATAAAAAGAACTGGTCTCAGCCAGTGCCATATTGTTCTCTAAGGAAAGGATAAGTAAGAGGTGAGGAATGAATGATGAAAGGCAAAACCTGAGATAATAAAAAGAGCCTGATGGAGAGCCACAACAAGCAGTTCAGACGTGTTAACTGAACACCAGAATGTAGAACCCAAGGGGAGGAAGGGAGCGCCACATTAGAGACCCATGCTGTTCATGCAAACAAATGATAGAGCTGGCGCCAAATGATGGTTCCTATAAGAAATGATGTCCTTCCAACGTAGTCTTTGCTGTATTTAATTGCTGCAGAAGCATAGCATTCAGTCTCTCTATTTCCAACATAAGATGCGCAAGCCATCCGAGGTTGTTGGACCAGAGGGTAGCGGGGGGTTAAAGCCTAGAATGACACAGCCAAAAACGAATTTGCTGTCACTTCTCGTGCTTTTACTGGTCACGGCCTACTCTATAAATCTCAAGCTTTCCTCGTAACGTTTCTTTGCCAAAAAGATCAAGGGATGGGAGAGGTATGGCTGCGCCAAGTTCTTGCCACAAAAGAGCTTGTGTTTGGGTGTGCCAGGCGTTGGGACGACCTTGCGCAGAAGCACGCTGAACGCGAATCATCGTTTGACCAGCTGCTAGTACATTCCTCACAAACTCATAGCATGCTTGCTACCACGGCCTGCTCTTTAAATTTAAAAGCATTGATACCCTTACATTGCTTCTTTGCCGTGTAATAAGCCGGCTACCTTTGAGGCCTCAGCAGTCTTGCTTTATATCCATAGCTGATATGAGGTAAAATTAATTTGCACCCCTCACTTCCTAGGATGACCTCAAGCGACGTCTTGAAGGGAACATGTACGGAATGGCCAACCCCGACAAGCTATAAGAATGCCTGGAGGCGACGGCAAACACTCCGTGCTCGAATGCCACAAACTGCCTCAATCGCCATTGGAAACTTTGTGCGCTTCATTACTGCCCAGAATAGGAGCACACCAGAGCAGTTTAGGAGTGGGGAAAGCAATGCCTGCTCCTATTATTTGGACATGGCATGCGAGAACAGGTTTTATTCGTGCTGTTGAGTTCTTTATATACAACATCATTCAGGTCGACGAAATACGTGGCTGTTATTTAATTTGGCTCCAACTATTTGAGTCCCTTACGAAGCATTAAACCCAATCGTCATAACTTAGCTATTGACTTCAGCTATCCGTTTTTAATTTGATTTTATCACTTGCCTGGAACTTGTAGAGCAGGGTCTTTAGCGGAAACTCTGAAGGCACAGGCTAATTTACTTAAGTCATAGTGGGATTGCAGCCATTTCATGCAAACAAACTCTATCTAGGTATTGGTCAGTAACCAAATTGGTAACCAAGGGAATAACTTTATCCTTTGCAATTCCTCTTAGATTTCTGGTAATCGTAGGAATTGCAGCCATTTTCATGCAAAATCAACTGATTTCTAGGTATTGAGCCAGTAACCAAATCGGTAACCATGGGATTAATGATTACCTTCCATTTTTCTGTACAATTTTTAGTAATCGTGGGAATTGCAGCCATTTTCATGCAAAAATAACTGATTTCTGGGTATTGGGCCAGTAAGTAAATCGGTAATCACGGGATTAATGATTACCTTCCACATCTCTGTGCGATTTCTAAGTAATCGTCAAAAATCACCCCCACGCATGTCCTTCATTCTGGCTTCCTGAAAAGACTCCTGGGTGTCAAGAAAGGTACTGATTTTCACTGCGTGCTCCGCGAAACAGGTCAGATGCCCGTTTTTTCTATTGGTTCAGATGCATCAATATTATTAGAACAGTCTACTCTTTTCAAACAATCCTGCCTCTTCTTGAGAAAGTTGTGCGAGCTGACCTTATTATTGCATATAGAAGTGATACGTGGACTTACCAGGTTCTGCACGCACTCCAAGATTTCCCTGCATCTCAGCAATTTTTAAATGCCATACGATCTTGCGAGATTATCCATCTCAAACAATTCAAGCTCAATCTGCGCGAACATATCTTTGGGGGCTGGAGAGAGCTGCCTTGACAATTTAAAACCACATGAGACTCACCATATCAATAGAAGTATGAGGACTTATCTCACACATTTTGGTGTACCTTTGGAAATTGCTCCTGGCTGGTGGTATGACAGAAAAAGAAATCACAAGCCTGTATTGCCTCGAGAGAGAGCTCTCTACCTTCGCCTGGATATTTCCAACAATCTCAGCTGTGCACTTTCTTGCCTTCGCCTTTCTGGCCATAACTTTCTGGTCCAAAGAATGTGTTGTAACAGGAATAGAAGGCCTTATAAGCTCAGGATCTGTGACAAATGTGACCGGCACACTGTTCAGGATGAGGAACACATTTTACTGGACTGTCCGCGTGAACATCTTGTTAGCCTTCACACACAGCAGCACCGCCAGCTGGTCTTCCCACCTCAATATGAGGATTATAGTCCAAGCAACTCGTTTGATCACTTTTTTGAACCACTTGGCAACTCGTTTGATCACTTTTTTGAACCAGCCAGATATGTGGCCTCTTTAATGGCTGAGTGTTTTTTTCCTTTCATTTTTTTCTAGCGCCTTTTAGGTTTAGAAGCTTTTTTTCCCATTCCAAGCTTTTTTTGTAGGTGCTACAGGTCTGGTGCTAAAAAGGTAAAAGTCTACGCTGGAAGTCACCAGCGTGCATTAAGCAAACTGCAACGATAATCCAAATTTTTACATGTTTTACATACGCAGCCTAGCAGTCGCACGCTTTGACTGATGGCTTTATATGTAAAGCCATCAGTCTAAGCCTGTAGCGATGTAACTGATGTAACCTCTGAAAATTAGCAAGCCAGATGCAATTGTTGTTTCTCTGTTCCACGACCCAAACGAAACCCAACAAACATGTATTAATTTAGGTCTGCCAATAATGCAAGAAGAGCTGCCAGTAATAACCTACCAGATGGCGCTGCCAATCCATACCCTATGAAACCAAGAGACATACAACCAAACAAACACGATATACACTTAAATTTAATCGAATATAAGTATACTGTGTAGACACCTCCCCTACTCGACAAGCAGAACAGGCACGAGAACAATTAAGCTGCTAATGCCTCGCTTACTCGGACACCACAAAACTCCTCACACCATCCTGCTAGGCTAGGAGCAACAGGCACCATCTGCAGCAGCCAAGCAATAAACCCACTCCACAGCCTCGGAGTTACTGGTCTTTTCATGACACTTATGAAAAGACTAAGCCTACATGCAATCAAATCCGCAACAAAAATCATACAGATGAGACGAGACATTGACCCCAAAAATATATGAGCTATACTCCTGGTGGTGTGCAGGCTTCTGCCTCCCAGCCACCTGATCCCAACTGAAAAGCCCATCTTATTGTTGTGTGTCTCTGCATCCATTGGGTGTTGCAGAACACAAAACATCCTTTCCTGATCCATGCCTGTAGTGTTTACACTATCTGCATTTGTTTTCTATTTTCCCTTTAAATAGCAGAACCCGTCCTCTAAGAGCTCCTTCCTTGATCATACGAGGACCTTACCAACTGCCATGTTCCTTTTTACTAAATGTTAACTTGACTCACTTTATTCTATAAATGTGAGTGTCAGCAAATCAACTGCGCCATGTGATACAGAGGAGAGAAAGAACAAAAGTCGTGCAGATCCCAGCAAACTATGAAGTGATACTGAGCTGATGTTTTAGTTTACTAAAATTGTTTATTCAGGCGTCATAGCAGACTTACAGCCTTTTTCAGACGCCACCCACAATTCCAGGAGCAGCTAGAGCGTCTGTGGCAAAAGAAACATCAGGAGCTGCGGCAGCTGAAGCATTTGGCTCTGCTACAGCTGCCTCTACAGCTGCAGGCGCTGCCACTGTGCCATTTTCATTAGCTTTGCTCAGGCCCGTCTCACCCCCAGGTCCGTCCATCACTACGTCCCTCTTTACCTCTACACCTTGCTGTGGCTGCTGTGGCTGTGGCTGCTGCTGTTCGGGCTGTTGGGGCTGCTGCAGCTGCTGCTGCTGATGTTCCTGCGGCCGTGGTTGTTGCTGCGGCTCTGCAGTTACACCTTGTCCCCCTTCCTGCTGAGGCACTGATGGTGCACCCCCTTGCAAGCTATTCTCCCCTACCAGCATGGCAGCAGGACCCTCGCCCCCCACCCCTGCGCCTGTCCCTGCCCCCCAAGACGGTAAAAATGATTGAGGAGGAGCCAGCTCAACTCCTTGATGAATTGGCTGCTCCAAGGCGGACGGAGGAATTAGGGAGGGTGGAGGTGCAGAGGCCTGCGGGACTCCCATTTCCAGAATGTCAGGCTGACCCATTCCCCCAATTCCCATTCCGAGGCTCATCTCGCCCCCGAGGTCCATCGCCCCCAAGCCCCCCATCGGCAGCCCCGGTCCTTGCTGGTAGCTGCTATTCATCATCTCGGTGGGGTCCATGGATCCCAAACCCTTTCCCCCTTGCCCCGCTCCCTTCCCTTCGTTGCCCCCTGCTGCATTAAAAGCCTCCTCTCCATCCTCCTGTGAAATTGGGTTGCACGTGTGTGGTTGTGTGAGTGAGAAGTGCCAATTACTTGAAGGCATGTGGCTAAGTAGGATGCACCATAATTGGCTGTACATTCGCATTTTTGGGTTTCGGCCATCAGTTGCAAGATTTCTTTCAACATCACCTTTGATTGAACGCAAGTGGAGACGAAGCAGAACAAGAAGAAAGCACACAAAAAAAGGCCAGTTTTTGAAAGCCTGCATGTTTCTAAAATTGTTTGTGCTGAAATAAAAGACACACAGTCACATGCAGGTTCACACCCACCTGATATAAATCAACCCAACCTTTTAAACCCCACCAAAGCTTCTTTCATGTACGGTTAGCATGGATGTGCAACACCCCCTCCCAGTTTCCAAAATACAACTGAGCAGTCCACTTCACAAATCATGAAAACATGCATCGAGCGCCTCCCCAACTGCAAACAAAACCCCCGGGATGTCGTGTCTTGTCTTCACCCTCACTGTTTTCATAGGTAATCTGCCTAAAAACGATGCTGACGTCCCTTTCCTGCTTGCACAGACGAAACCTTGACCTGCGACCACAAGCCTGCCGTACTCACAATTACCTTATCGTAAGCTCAACAGTCACTACCGATAGATTCATGACGCACCCGTTATAATGTAAGAAACACACACCAACAGCTGACATGACAGAGACATAACCACTAAACGGGTCGAACAAGCGCCCACCAACAGGTGAAAGAGACGCATGCTACCGGGTTCAACAAGATTTCCACTGACGGGCCACATATGAAACATTTATTCATTTATTAAGGTCAAACAATCCCACTCATTAGTCACGGTTCTTCCCTGTATTCTAGAGACATTACCTGCGAATCAAACACTGCCTGGTACAGCTCCCCTGCCAGGTTCAAAGTGACCACCCAGCGATCTGAGTGGCTCGGGGCAATTCCGCTAGGTTCAGTGGAGGCAGCAGAGTTGGGCACAGCACGGAATATGCCGTCCACTGCTGGCTCCAGATCTAAGGGTGGCGAAACGAACTTCTCATCTGCAAAGGCAAAGTTGATGGGAGGACAAAATAGGTTTCAGCTCAGTGACCTTGCTGCTGGGGAAGGTGCTGGAGATGCTGTAGCCCTCTTTCTGTAATTGTTTCCCAACTCTGAGAAGTCATGCGATGCCACAAAAGTAGGGTTGACCAGAACCGTACATATACACCGTATATGACCGTATATCTGGTGATTTCCCTGCCAAAAATATCGTATATACACCGTAAATATATGGTTCTGGCCAACCCTACACAAAAGAAAATACATGTCCTGTCTTCGTGTCAAATACAGAAAACGTGCAGCTTCCTTTGTGATGATGCGCATGCCAATTGAGCAAGATTTGCTGCACAATCTTCTTTGTGTGATACGACCCAGGCACATTTTAATTTGCACGTACTTGGCCTCGTCTTCTTGCGATGAGGTGCAGATGCACCACCCCCCGCCTGTTTGGCCTTCAACCGTGGTTCCCGAGCTGTTTTGGTCCTTTCCTTGGGCTCGCCAGCAGGCCGCTTCACTGGGGCCTTGCGAATCACGTCGTTCTGCACCAAAGGAAAGTTCAAGATAAGTGTACAGTACCTCTGCTAAGGTTTATGCTGTACTTTCACGGGCATGTCAGGGGGTATACTCCTTGGTTCACGTGCACTTCACAGGTGGGTGCCTTAAACCACGTATATCATGCATATATATCATGCATGTCCACTACTAAGCAAGGAAGATGAGCACAGCATTCACCTTGGTCGCTGGTCGCCCTGCCACCACCAGGGTGCGGTCTGTTTTCTGAGCAAACACCATGACGTCGCCCACCACCATGTTGAATTGCCTGTGCAGCTCTCCCGCCCCCTCGAGCAGGTACATGCGGCTCTGGTTGTTGATCCAAAACCTGGAAACAGGGGCTCAGAGAGTGTTTCACAGGTTTCGGACTTAGGGAGACAGAGCGCGTGCGTCGACGCAAGCGTTTCTGTCCCACGTTTCTGTCCCTGTGTTTCTGTCCAGAGAGCGGGCTGCGAGGCCATGCATGCTTAGCTGATTTCATTCATCTTCGTGTGCATGCACACCTGAACTTGAAGGTGTACTCATGCCCTCGGGTGTCCACAGCACGTACAGGCAGGCCACTGGGCTGCTCCAGGCGAGGAAAGTACTGCTCCGCAATGGCCTGGTTTCAAGTGCACGAAGACAAAGGTCGAAGAAATAACACAATGGACGTCACAAGTCCGTTCAAGAAAACCCTGGTGACCTAGCAGTACTATGCCCCTCAATACACAGCAACACATCACAAAAAAACGCACAACGCACCTTAGGAATGACGACCCTGCCGCTGCCACTGGCATCGCTGGCCGTGAGGGGCTTCTCAAAAAACACCGTCGCGCCCAGACTCTCCTGCACCTGGTGCAGAATTGAAGCTGCCCTCCTCTCATTTTCCTCTGGCGCCACATCTAGACTGGTGCTCATGTTGGTGGTAGTTCCTGCCTGAGTCCAAGCCGTGGTTCCAGCATGAAAGCACAGTCAGATAAATCGCATGTCCCCTCCATGCATCATGGAGAGCATAGTACATATGCTTCAGAGCGCATGACGATACACAGGCGTACTGACTGGTCCATGCGTGCTTGTACAATGTGGTCATGCAATGCGAAAACTACCCTCAATGCTTCTCAATTGGAGTGAGCGAAAGAGCGAGATGATGCAGAGAGCAGAGCGTGTGCGCCAGCATCATTGCAATCATGCACACACGCGTACCACATACCTGTTTGAAAGATTGTTTTCCTTGCTGGGAAAGCAAAGCTTGTGTCCTGTCCTGGCTGCTATGTATATAGGTATGTGAAATTTCACAGCACTCTTCTGTTCATTTTATCCCACTGAAGTTATTGAAAATGATCTTAAATGATACACATGGACATCACATCGCTTCAACTTTTTAAATAGTTTAGGGCAAACACTAATGAAGAAGCCGCACGGTCGTGTCCTGTCCTGGTTGCATGGAAAGTTAGTGAAGAGCAAGCCTTTCCAGGGATTGAGAGGGAACCCTCCCGAGGCACTCCAGCAGCCACAGCCGAGGACAGGAGCGAGCGGGATCCGTCTGGATGAGTATAGGTGCTGTTAGGCGCAATGTTATAAATGTACGCAATGACATGCACTGGAATCAAGACAGCCTATGCTCTAGCTTGCGCAAGGGACGAATCCTACCCTTCAACCATGTTTGGCAGAGCAGACATCACTCGTTCCTATTTCTTGCTTCAGCTGGATGGAAGAGCCTGGTAGCCCCCACCTTGAGCGCCACTTACGTGCGGAGGACGCGTACGCAACACAGCAGACACAGCGGATGGGAGTACCTGCCCTTCAGCAGCAGCTGTTGCGTGAAATGCAGGCTCGGGTGCGGTGTGCAAGGCAAGACGTGCTTTCATTCATGATGTGCATCTGTGCACACGCGTTGACTCTCTCTTTGGTGACTCCCTTCATGTAACAATTCAGCTGCGCAAAGCTTGCACATGCGTATGGTTACTTGACGCAAAACAAACAGCTCCACGTCGGATCTATTCTGAAGCCTGCACTCCAGACTCTTTTTCGCTTGAAGCTGTTTGGTATGGAATCATTCACTCTCTTTGCAAGCAGGCAGAAGCCGCACAGGGGGGTCAAGCACAAGCAACTCACATTCCCAACGACCCTCCCCCGGAGCAGATTGGGCCTTGGCTCTACCAAGGGGGCTCTGACTCTCTTGTGCGCTTCCCTGCGCCATGTGGGTCGCACGTAAGCAACTCAAGTAGCAGCAACAGCAGCAGCAGCAGCGGTAGTGGCTGTAGGAGTAGTAGCAATGCAGGAGAGATGGAATCTAATGCTGGTTACAGCAAAAAGAGAAGCGGCATAGGGGAGGGAGGGACGGGGGTAGCGGCTTGCTCAAAAGAAGGCGGGCGAGGAGGTGATGCTCTTGATGCGAAGCACCAGATTGTGGTGAATGAAGATGTGCTGTGCAAGGCCAGAGACTTTGCCTTTCAAACACTGGGCCTCCAGCTAGGTAATTATGTGTGCAAATGTGAGCGTCAAGTTTCCCATCGCACAGCAATGGTGCTCAGAACGACCTGCTGAACTACTGGACGCGTAGCACGCATGTTACCCTTTGTTTTCGACCCTCAGGAATGTGAGTGTGTGCTCTGTTTTGGCTGGTTTTGGTGTCATTTTGGCAGTTCTGCACTCTGCACCCAGCTGGCACCCCAGCAGATCAAATCACCATCACCTAATTCAGCACAAATTCAGGAGCAACGTGGTCTCCTTTGATGAAGTTTATAACCTCTCATTTTGCTGCATTGTAAAATGAAACCTGTCCTGCATATTACAGAGGCCGCAATGGGGAGCTTCAAGCTGTCACGCTGCCAGCGATTTGTTGCTATGACGCTGCCCATGGCTCCTCACGAGTCAGGCATGCCTGCCCACGACGTGTATTGCTGTATCGTGCGAGAGATCAGCACAGGTAGGAAAAAGAAAATTGCACAGGCATTAAGACCTTTACACATCACCTCAGGGGGGAGGGAGCCACTTGGGCATCAGACCCCGTAAAATTGCTTTACGACAGAAGGAGAAGAAGGGGGAAAATTACTTAGGGGGCCTGTAATCGGAGGACACGAGCCTACTTCTTTCTGTAACTTCTTTGTTGTCTAACACCCCCAAAAGAAGGCCATGGGGGGTGCTAGACAAAACAAGCTGAAAATTTTTGTCCGCCCTGTGCACTTGCCATTTTGTAATGAACAAAGCAAGCACAGATGTTTGCTAAGTTGTTTGTAAGGAATGCAAAGTGTTTTTGGATGTAAAGTGCGCACTAGAGATTCGCACAAGGGCTTGCCCTGATGCGTTGCAGAAGAGGCTTGACACATGCAGCTGCAAGCCTGATCCCGCACTATATGCAGGGTGTTGATTGTGCTGTGCCTTAATTAGGCTGCTTAAGCGACCTTTGTTTGTTGCACTCCCATTCTTTCGACTTTGTAAGTGCCTGCTGGCTTTTCTCAAGATCGCCAAGTTATGAGGTGCTTAATTCAATATTATTCCTAGTTCCTTGTGCTCATTTATGATTACACATTGTCACTCGTTTATGCTCATAGTCATACATGCAATGCAAATCTGTTTTTTCCCATGGATAGCTTTCTCTGATTCCACCTTCAAATTTGTTCCTTTCGTGCCAACAATGTGCGTACTTGCATGTTGCATGTGTGCTTTTTGGTTGCGTTGAGACATTGTGTTCAAAGTTCAAAAGAACAGATGCTGCAGCAACCATAACTATTCAACTTAACTCCATGCCAACCTGAAGGAAAAGGAGTCATTTAGGTATCAAGTGACGCAAGGTTTTTCTGTTGCATGAGTTAAAGCAGGTTCCAATACACACAGGCATCCTTTGACACTCATATACTGCTGGTCTTTCTTGCAGGCGCCATGCAGGGGCAGGGCCTTGTTCCCGGGGTATCAGGCGTTGAGTTCAGTGCTGATGGCAGTGCACTGTTGGTCACCCATCCAGATGAGCTTGGCAGGCCTCACAAGGTGCAAGGGAAAGAGGAAGAGGACTATTATATTATTACAAGAAATTGGACTGTGATCGCTCTTCCCCCAACTGACTCAGAAAAAAATAGCTACTTTGAATCGGGCATCATAAAACTCTTCCAACGCAAAACATGACTAGCAAAATGGGAGCAAGGGATTAGGGAAGTGGCAAGCTGGGACTGTATGCTTTTTTGCTAGTAACTTAACGTGCCAGGCAGGTGAGTTGCCTGTCACCTGTCTTGCACATGTACAGGTGAGTGTGTTTATGTGGAGGTGTGGGGGGGGGTGGGGGTGGGGGTGGGGGGGTGTGTGACATCCTGTGAAGCCTCAGACTTGATTATGCACATGTGTCCACAGCGGATCCCCTTTTGCGTGCCACAATTTCTTAGCCATCTTGTTGCACGATTGTGTACTTTCTGCTAGGGGTAGAAAATTCTATGGACTCCAGGTCAGTGACTAGATAATTAAGGGCTTGCACATACGCACGTATGGTTTTTGATGAAGTTTCAGAGTGAAAGGCTTGACAGGTCCTCCTTTTGTACTGTTTCACGGGTTGCTAAGGGTGGTAGGTAAGTGAGAGGTTGCTGCAACCCAATAGAGTCACAGTCTGTGCTGCTGATTGCAGGCCTTGCCACTAATTATTGACTTTCTTGCTCTTGTTGTCTATCTCTGAGTGTCATGAGCTGGAGCATTTGCTAGACAGGCTTGGCAAGCACAATGATGACCTTGGTCTGATACCTGTTATGCCTACAGCAAATGAATTGTGAGAAGTCTTTGCTCCTGCTTGGCCAAAATGTATATCATTCAGCATCAGGATCCCTTTTGTAATGGTCATCGTGCTTCTTTGACTCAGGTGGTAATGTACAAGCTAGAATCAGCCGGCAATCCTCCAAGCAGAGACCACCGTCAAGGTGTGGCATTTCATGTAAATTCAGCTTATTTGTCTTGCATGAAGGCATGCGCAGAAGCAAGTTGGGTAAAGTGCACAAACCGGTGCACAATGGAACAAAGTGCAGGTTCAACAGCGATAAGCTTGCGTGCACAACTGAAGTTGTGCCCATCCGTTTTTGCACTTTCTTATTTGCATCTTCAAAAGCAAAGGCGTGAAAAATACAATGCAAAGCCTTCAGTCATGGCACATGTTTTCTTAAACACCAAATATCTGATGACAAAGAAGCTGGATTCATTGTGCCACTTGCCCACTTTCAGGCGCTAGACTCCGTGCCAATGGCCTTCTAGTACACTCCGAGGCTGACCCTGCAGTTTTTCTTGCCCTGGGCCACACCAAAGACTGGACGTACATCACCATCAACGCAAACTCTAAAACCAGCTCTGAGGTGTGTACAGTCAAATACAGATACTGTTGACTGCATGTGTTTGATTAAGTGGGACCTTTAACTGATATGGTTCAAATTTAATGCCTGTCCACTACATCTGTCGGGATGCTGGTAAACTCACTACGATGGTTTTTCTCCTTGACACAGACAAATGATTTAAGCAAACGTGGTACCGCTGCAAGCAGTCCTTCATTTACAGAGTAATTTCATTGGTTTTGCTGGAAAACTTTTAATAGTAGGGCGGATTTGCACATTTTCGCTGGATCATCCCTGAGACTGTGCTAGAAAGGAAAACCATCTCTGAATGCTGTTCAGGTCGTAAATAGCCTCTGATACAAGCAACACCGTTTGATCAAACGTCTTTCATTTGCACATGCTCCTTCTTTCCAGCGCCGTACATCATCTACTAAATAAATGCGGAAATACTTGCATGAATCTGATGTGATTACAGGAGCAACAAACTGTAACTCAAGCATCAACTTCCTTGTAGCTGCTGTCCATGCCCGAGTCAGCACACTTCCAAAGTTTTTTCATACGCGCAACAAATGATGACTTCACATACGGTTAACTAGGTGCACCTCATTGATGCGTGGCGACCTTGGAGCAGCCGCCCCCGATGCTTGCAACCAAGGGTGCTTGGTTTAGAGTACTTTGTGGAGCACAGCACAGCCAGCCGCCACTTCCTGCTTCTCACAAACCTACTGCGCAATGCATCAACTTGTCTAGTTCCCTCAACAGCACAGCATCATGACCATCAGCAGCAGCAGCAGCAGCAGCAGCAGCAGCAGCAGCAGAAGAAGAAGAATATTGAAGATGGGCAGGGGCAAGGGCAGCAGCAGGGGACGTCTGCTTTGCCTGAAGGGTGCAGCTTATCTGAAGAGTACAGCTTGATGTGGGTTCACAGCTCTGCGGGATCTTTGGGTGCACAGCATTGGCAGCATGTCCAATGTTTGGAGGGCTCAATGAATGTATGCAGCAAGAAGGGGACGTTGAAAGATTCCAGTGTGGCAGCCCAAGATGCTAGCAAGCCTTGGCAGCAGCAGCAGCAGCCGACCCTGCATAATGTCTCTGCTAACACAGCCTCTTTTCCAATCATGGACATGGATGTGTTTGATGGGCACGTAGTACTCTACGGCCCATCCCCCCAAGGCATGCCTAGTGTACAGGTGAGCACAGTTTAACTCTGACTGAGTGTGTGCTGCTCTTGTGACATCACACTGTGTTAGAGCTGACAGGTGAGCACAGTTTAACTCTGACTGAGTGTGTGCTGCACTTGTGACATCACACTGTGTTAGAAGCTGACAGGTGCGGTCCTTGAGCTATGCTCTTGTCTGTGAGCAGACCACACACAGACGCCCTGCAGAAAAGTGTGCTGCGTCATCTGATCTGCAAGGGTGTACGCACTTCGCATACAGAAGCACATGGGTTGACAGATACGTGCTCTTATGTGGCTTATGCTGACAGGTGCTGCACCTGAGCAGCCATCATGCAAGCAACATCACAGAACGAGGGCTGCAAGGTAGCACCGGCGGTCCTACTGTTGGGGATGAGCATGATGGCTGGAGTGCTGGGGGCGCTGGGCATGTTGGCAGGGCTGCCTTTGGTGGCATTCTTAGAAGGGAGGTGCACAGCAGCAGCAAGGATGAGTTGTGTGGGAAGCTCAGCACGGTGCCCCTACCGCCATGGGCTCTGAACGTGGTACCAGGCGCAAACGCAGGTGGACAGGAATGGAATTATTTGAAGGCAGTGTCACTTCAAGATGTAGTGTCAATTCAAGATGTAGAGAGTTTTGCCGTGAAAGCAGCACCATTATAAGAAATCAGGTGAATAGGAATATTTCTTGAAGGCAGTGTCACTTCAAGATGTAGAGATATAGTGTCATTTCTTTGCTTGATCTGAGAGGGTTTCTCCCAAGATCATGCATTTGAGCAAGTTCTGACAGAACAGCATGATCCGAGACCCGCGCAGCAGGCTATTTCCCTTTACTTTTCCTACCTACGTGGGGTGACTAACCACCACTGAAGCAAATAACAATCCTCTTACCCAAGCACCCTGTCTCACAACTGCGCCTTGCAGACCTGATAGCTGTCGCTTCTCACCACACCACCCTGTGTCTCATCATCTTCATCTTGCAGACCCAACAGCCACCACCTTGCGGTTCACCGTCACCTCCCCAGTGCACCCTCCTCATATCTACGAGTACTGTACAAGCAGCGGCCAAATGCACTTGGTACACCTGCAGCAGGTACACACCATACTGCCTGTTACAAACCAGCCTTCCACGAAGCCGCCTCAGCCCCTCCATTTTCCACGCCATCCAAAGCCATCACCACCTCATGCACGTTCTGCATTGGAGCCCAATAACAAACCTGGTTGTGGTCCTGGCCAGCCTTCGCCTAGTGTATTGGGTGTGGGTACAGGGGTGTGGGCACAGCTAGTTCAAATGTTAGGCGGCCAAATGAGCCCTAACAACCAAGGCAAGGAATCCAGCAGCACCCACAGCAGCGGTGCAACAAGCAGGAGCAGCCGCAGCAGCTGTTTTGAAAGCGACAGCAGTGTGTGCCCTGGTAGCCAATGCACCTACAACATGAACAGTGACTCTGCGGATGGCGAAAGCAGCGCCATTTCCGGGTGTACACACCATCTGCACGACCCCACACACTATATTGTGAAGCGCCTGTACGTCCCCTCTCATGATAATGTGCTCATCCCCATCACCCTGGTTCACCACCAGTTCCACCATCGGCTGTTTCAAGCCCACGTGCAGCAAGGCAAACAACAGCAGCGCTCAGCACCACCACACTCAATTTGCTACCATCAGCAGTACGACCAACAACAATCCTCAAAGGCACTCTCAGGTCATTACCATCAGCAGCAGCCCTCATCAGAGCCACTCTTAAATCACTGCCCCCAGCAGCAGGGCGACCAAGACCAGCTCCTTCCTCCGCTGCTGCTACATGTCTATGGAGCGTACGGTAGTCCATTGGACCCTGGGTTTGAGCTTAGCAATCTGAGCCTGCTGGAGCGTGGCTACCAGGTAAAGAGATGTGAATCACGTGGTGTGCTTGGATGTGGCTACCAGGTAGAGAGCTGTGATTCATGCTGTGTGTGCTGTGCAAGCGCCCCTTATGTTCTTCCGTTTAGCTGCTCATAAAAAGAACAGACCAACTATGCAGCATTGGATTCACTCCCTACAACAACTGAGGCAAGGTACTGCTCATGTACCGTGTTCCATGACATTCCTCCTCCTGCAGATGAGCAAATGATCATACAATCAATGACAGCAAGAGCTTGATGAGTTAGCTCTGTTGTTCTGGCCAAGTGTCAAAGCTGCTCACTGCTGTCTACTTTGAGTTTGCCACTCAGGAGAAGCGATGTAAACCCTTGTAGTGCACAGGCTAAAATTGAGTACCAGTGTGCACTCTTAAGCTCCCTTCCTCTCATGCGGAGTGCCATATGCTGAAAAGGCCTGTTCAGCCGTATTTACCTGCACCATTCCATCATTCAGGTTGCGTATGCACATGTGCGTGGCGGGGGTGAGCACGGCCGCGCCTGGCATGCAGCAGGACGCCAACACAGCAAGCCCAACTCCCTACATGACTACCGTGCGTGCTTAGCAGGCCTGCTTGCTACAGGATACGCACAGCCTGGGCGAATGGCTGCCCATGCGTTCAGTGCAGGTGTGCCTGCATTTGTGCGTGTCTAATTTAAATGTGAACCAGAAGTAACAAGTTTATGACGAGAAAACGTATTCATCGTTTAAATCAGCGCGTACTTACTAACTTTGAAACTGCTGCTTCTGTGTTGTTTCTGACTATGCTGGCAACGATTCCTTGTACCAGTTCACAGAAACCTTGTGCTTGTCGGCCTCCACCAACACCCAATTCTTCCAGTTTTAAGTAGTTGTCCATGTGTTGTAGAGCATCTGCTGTACTGCTCCTTGGTCCACCTTGAAAAGTCTTTAGGCACGTATTTCCAAAGAGTGTACAAACCTCAAACAGCAATTGTCTGTGTTCAAGCCTCTTTTCCTTCCTTGTCCTGCCTGTGCAGGTGGCTTGCTACTGGGCTGCGCACTTGCTGATGAGCAGCCTCTTTCTCTCAACTTCAATCAACCACCCCCACCGTCCAGCAGCAGCAGCAACAGCAGCAGCAATAGCAGCATGTCTCCTATCCAGCACCACATTCCATTGAACTTGCAGCAGCTCTGGCCAGATCAAAAATTTATTGGTCCGAGCAGCTCCCCCTCCCTTCGTTGTCCATCAGCCACATCAGCCACAACTGCAAGCATTGAGCTTGTCCCTGTTATTCCCTCTGACATGCTGGCAGTTGCAGTGCTGCGTGCCTCTTTCTTGGACCTGCTGTCCATCATGGAAAACCCCAGTCTACCCTCCGTTGTGCGTGCGTTTTTCGCGTGAGCACGTGTGTGGGCCTGTACAATTTGGCGTCATCGACGCAATTCCTGCTCTGCGCTTTAAAAGTTATCGCATACGTACACTGCAATTGTTTTCATGATATATTTTGAATAGCATGCTGCTCCTGCCAGTTTATAGTTTATTGTGGTGAAGTGATTGCAACCCTGTGAGGAACAGCACATATGATTGCTGAGCCTTCATAAAAGTATAATAAGGACGTGTCAGAATGTGACACTGCTTGGACAACTCCTGTCTACATCCTTCCATACACAGGTGCATGAATATGATGAGTGGGGAGACGCACGCGACCCCAGCATGCTACCCGCTCTGGAGTCCTTGTGCCCTTACAGTAGGCTGGGATCCCGGTTGAGTGTGGAGCAAAGTGCAAGTCAGGGGAGCGTGCATCATTTGCAGGGCAGTACTACAGGGGAGGAGGGCCTTCGAGGCACGCAGTTGCTGGTAACATGTGCCATAGATGATGCGCGTGTGCCTGTGTGGTCATCCGCAAAGTGGGCGGCACGAGCGCGAAGGCTGCAGGTGTGTCAATTTTCTTGTATAAGGGTGTTTGCAGATTCTAAAAGAGAATAATCTGTGCATGCATTACGCTCCCCACATAAGGTAGACAAGTAGCCGCTCGGTTCTGGGTGACGGAAAATTCATTCGTTGCCACGGAGATCAGGAGGGTGGTGGTTAGCTGGGCCTGAACGTGGCTCCTTTTGAGGTAGTGGAACTGGAAAGGTCATGTCTGAAAGGCAGCGCTAGTAAGATGCTGCACAGGGGTCCTGCTTAACGCATTAGGAGAGTGATCCGTTCTAACTCATTTTTCTTAGCATGCAAGCAAGGTCGGTGTGCGCGTGTCATGTCAAGCCCTCCCCCCTGCCTGTTGCAGGACGAGCCAAAAAGACGCAGCATACAACGATCTACGCTGCCTGGCGGACGATGTGAGGGAAGAGCTCCAGATGTCTTGCTGCGGGTCCGCTGGGAAGGGGGCCATTTCTCGTCTTTAGAAAGTGAAGCTGAAGAGTACGCATTCATCATAAAATGTTTATCTGGGATTTGAATTGCTCCACCTAACTGACACCAAGCTGTCCACTAAGCCAGTGGACACATTGTCCACTAATGTAGTGGACAAAATCACGCCAATTTTTGCTACTGCTTTCTCACCTATATTTGCTTAATTTCATTTGTTTAGGTATGATTCAGTGTGTATACCGTTGTTCTCCTCGCCGCTCTGGTCGGGTCATTAAATGTTTGGGAACTGC